>Ga0208458_1000702_pt1 | contig 32368 bp, 25 predicted proteins | sample AD_UKC085_MetaG_FD_184432 | JGI IMG/M metagenome (GOLD analysis project Ga0208458, IMG submission 184432) | Active sludge microbial communities of municipal wastewater-treating anaerobic digesters from USA - AD_UKC085_MetaG (SPAdes) (version 2) | ecosystem: Engineered > Bioreactor > Anaerobic >... | reverse complement strand
GGCCGACGTCTTTTTCAAAGCGGGAATGATTGAAGCCTGGGGACGAGGCACCATCAAGATTGTGGACGAATGCAAAAAGGCCGGGCTGCCCGAACCGGAATTTCGCGAACAGTTCGGCGGATTGTCCGTCCATTTCCGCAAGGCGGAAAAGGCCCAAGAGGCCCAAGTTGGGGCCCAGTCGCAGGCCAGATCGGTACTTCGCGGGGAACGAACGGGTAGGCAGCCAGAGTTGCAGCCAGAGTCACAGCCAGAGTCGCGGCCAGAGTCGCTGGATATTCGGGTGATGCGCCTCCTAATCCAAGCTCCGTTAAGCAAGGCCGAACTGTCTGCAAGCCTTGGACATAAAGAAATATCGGGCCATTTAAACAAGGTTATTCGTGAGCTTTTGCAAAACAAAACGGTTGAATATACGATTCCAGATAAGCCCCAAAGCCGTCTGCAAAAATATCGTCTTACCAACAAGGGTCGGCGACTTGTGGCCAAGATGAGGGGAGATAAAAGGAAATAGGCAGGGCGAGAAGGTCGGCGGACAATCCAACTCATAGGCAACAAGGCCAGTGCATAGTCGGTTCACAGATGATCCTTGAATAATCAAAAGGATAGGTGTATGAAAACGTGCAGCAACTGCGGACAACCCATCCAGGAAAATGACATGAAGAATGCGGCGGAGATTTTAGGCGAACTCCAGGAAACGTCATCGGACGAGTTTGACGATCAGAATCTTTGCCAAGCCTGCAAAGAAGAACTAGGCATGCTCAGCCTGATGGGATTTGGCGCGTGAAACTATAAGCTTTTGTAATCATTTGTAAACACAACTGTTGTCATGCTGAGCTTGTCGAAGCATCGGGAGAATACTGAATGGCCGTTATGATCCCTGATGATGTGGAAGGCTTCTGCACAGATGGCGAACGCCATTTCTACGGATTTCTGAAAGCTGTAGCCAAACCGGACAGCAAATACCTTGTCTGGTATCTTCCGGACATCAACGGCCACGAACCCGATTTTATCCTGTTCTGTAAAGATACCGGCCTCATTATCTTTGAAGTCAAAGACTGGGTGCTCAATCAGATCCAGGAAGCAAACCCACAGCATTTCACATTAACCATCAACGGCCGCAATGAAGAAAGAGAAAGCCCTTTACGGCAGGCAAAAACCTACTGCCACAGCCTCATGGACAAAATCCGGGCTGACCGCCGCCTGGTCTCCAGAGAGCCGCATCATGCCGGGAACCCGAAAATCCCCATCCATGAAGGTGTCGTTTTCCCCAATATCAACAAATATGAATACCTCGGCAAAGCCCTCGACCAGGTCATTGACGCGGAGAGAATATTTTTCTGGGACGACTTGCACCCGCAATCGGACATCAGCCGTGACCCATCCGGCCAGGCCTTCCTGAAAGCCCTGCAACAGAAATACTCTACAGCCTTTCACTTTAATCTGACGCCGGATGAACTCAATCACCTCCGTCAGTTGATTTTTCCCGTGGTCCGGATTGAACTGCCTGACCGTAATTCCACAGCGCAGCACGAAAAGCAGCAAAACAGAATCAAAATGCTGGATCACAACCAGGAAGCCATCGCCCGCAGGATCGACGGCGGTCACCGCATCATCACCGGCCCCTCAGGATCCGGCAAGACCCTTGTTCTGGTTCACCGGGCCGCTCTGCTTATGCAGCAAAACCCTTCCATCAAGCGCATCCTGTTCGTCTGCTACAACATCACACTGGTCAATTTCATCAAACGGCTGCTGGCGGAAAAGAAGGTGCCCCTGGGCAAAAACGGCGTGGAAGTCCTCCATTTCTTTGAGCTTTGCGCGAAGATCCTGGACGAACCCGTTGCATGGGAAAAGGAAGAAGCGGCATACTACGACCTGGTCATAGAAGAAGTACTTACGAAATCCAAGAACTTTCCGGAAAAGTATGACGCCATTCTGGTGGACGAAGGCCAGGACTTCTCCGACGACATGTATCGCATTGTCGTCGAACTGCTGAATCCCGCGACCAATCAACTGGCCATTGCCCTTGACGACAATCAGAATATCTATCGCCGGTCACAAACATGGAAAGAACTTGGCATCCAGGTGCGAGGCCGGGTTCACAAGCTGTCTTGGGTTTATCGCAGCACAGGAAACATCACCGCCTATGCAAACCAATTTCTGAGCCGAAAAGAAGAGAAAACCGAAGCACAGACCCCGCAGATGGAACTTTTCCAGGAATTTCTGACAACTACCGGCCCTGATCCGGAAGTAAAACAGTTTTCCGATCTGAATAAGCTGATCGACTATGTGGCAAAGCAAATCGATCACCTGCACCGTGAAGAAGGCTACCCACTTTCCGAAATTTCCGTGATCTATACGCAGAAAACGCCGGAGCATATGCCCAGCATTCATCTGCCCGATCTAATGATGAAAGCATTGGATGAGCGCGGTATCTGTTCCAACTGGATAGTAGGTGATTACCGGGCCAAACGATCATACGATGTGACCACACAGAGCGTGACGATCTCTACCATCCACAGCGTGAAGGGGTTCGACTATGCCTGCGTCTTTGTCATCGGCCTGGACTGGTTCAATACGGAACGGTGGAGTGAAGAGCAGATAAGGAACCTGACGTATGTGGCAGTAACCAGGGCGAGGGAGAGACTTTTTATTTTCAAAATGAAAAACGATTCTCGTCGGTTTTCTCTTGAATTGTGAATCTAAAACAGTAACATGGCATGCTATTTTAATAATGAGAGTTGATTGCGTTATAATAATAAAAAACATATCAAATTAAAGGATATAGATATTCATAAATATGACAAATAAAAAAATGACCACAGAGCAGGAACTTATTAAAGGTAGTGCAGGTCGACATGAGACGTTTACACCGCGATATGGTTGGCTGAAAAAGGGATACGACCGATGTCTTGCCAATCCACACGTTTTCAACGATGAAAACGCTATAGAACAACTGGGTGTGGGTAAGAACATGGTTCGTTCAATCCGCTTTTGGTGTCTCCTTTTTCGTCTCTTGGAGAATGATGAAAATCCGGGTTGTTTAAGGCCCTCTGATTTTGGGAAACAATTATTGGATACAGAAAACGGATGGGACCCTTATTTAGAAGATCCCACAAGCCTCTGGTTGTTACATTGGCAGATATTTCGCGCCCCTTTTATGGCTGTTTCTTGGAATCTGGCCTTCTCGTACATCATGTTGCAAACGTTCACAGCACGTGAACTAACCAATGCCATCGATGCTAAAGCCAGAGAAATCGAGGGACTGTGCAATATCGCTAAAAGCTCTTTTGAAAAAGATGTTTCATGCATTCTGCGTATGTATGTGCCTGACAACCGTGAGCAAGTAGAAATTCGCTGCCCTTTTACGGATCTTGGATTGATTGTGCCGGCAATTGAATCGCCCGAAAAAGATCGATACCGCTATTCATCCGGTCCTAAACCCAATTTACATGATTTAGTCTTTATGGCCGCCGTATTTGATTATGCATCGCACTGGTATCAAGGTCAAAACAGTTTGCCACTTTCGCACATAACATTTGGTCCCATGTCGCCAGGTATGGCATTCCGGCTTTCGGAGTCCGAATGTGGGCAAAGGATAGAAAGCGTGTGTCGCCAAATTCATGGTGTCACATTTACGGAAACAAATGGCATTCGTCAGGTGCAATTTGTCAGAACGGCTGACGAATTAAATAAGGAATGCCTGGTGAAGTACTATGGAGGTAAGAGATGAAGCATCTTGATCTTTTACAATTAATAAAAATTGATCGATCGGTTGCCCGTTCCGTCAATCTTGACCGCGATGCCGATGATACATCTCTTTTGCATCGTTTCCAGATTACACCCGTAGCATGCAGCACATTATGCCGACTTGCCGATGCGATCGAAGGCGAATCCATCAATGCATGGTCCCTTACTGGCCCCTATGGAACAGGCAAAAGTGCGTTTTGTAATTTTCTGATTGCGCTTTCATGTGCCGATCAAACGACGCGCAACCTATGTTATAAAAAGCTTCAAAAAGCTGATAAAAAACTCTCTACACGCCTGAAGACCTTTTTAGCCCCTGACAGCACAAGTGCACCTGCTGTTGGTATTAGAGCTGTATCCCGTTATGAATCTTTGAACAGTACATTGGTAAGAGGTCTTTCATCTTCACTGCAATTAATGCCGACTCACTCAGAAAGTGCTGCTTTGAAGCGATTGAGAAAGAATGTAAGCCTCTTGGAAGATAAAGAGTGGCCCGCGACGCGAAGTGTTGTGGATGCTTTTACAGCACTTGCAGAAATTGCCGGGAAGCCACTATTCATAGTGGTGGATGAGTTTGGGAAAAACCTGGAGTATCAGGCGCATCATGAGGAACGGGGTGACATTTTTGCTCTCCAAGCCCTTGCCGAGTCCAAGGCCGTTTTTTTGTGGGTCTGTCTTCATCAAGCTTTCAGCTCCTATTCGGGAGCATTAAGCCGGGTTCAACGAGAGGAATGGTTGAAAATTCAAGGCCGGTTTGAGGATAGGGCATACATTGAACCACCGACACGCAGTTTTGCCCTTATCCGAGAGGCCATCACCATTGAGCCGACGCAGCCGACACAAAAGAAGGCGTTGACTGATTGGTGTCAGACCATAACAAACGCAATGTCCAATATTAGTCTGGATGGCCTGCCGCAACTTGATGTGGAATCGGTTCAAGCACTTTATCCCTTCCATCCATTATCCGTTTATCTAATCGGTGAATTGACGCGACGGTTTGCGCAAAACGACAGAACCATCTTCTCTTTCCTTACAAGCGGTGAAACGCATGCCTTTAGTGATTGCCTGAAGCGGTTGGAATTGGAAGAGCAAGAGCAAATGCCGACAATTGGTTTAGATATGCTGTATGACTATTTCAATGAAACAGGCGCGATCCGACATGCAGACCGGTCGGAAAACCAACGATGGCTTGAGATAAATGCCATAATCGCCGCACAAAGTGATGTAGAGCCATACAAAATCAGGACTTTAAAAACCATCGGCATATTGAATCTTTTATCGTCGTTACCTGGAATAGCCGCGACAGAAAAAATGATCCATGTCGCACTGTGTAATGTTTCCCCCAGCAGAAAGCACAAGACGACCGATCTCCTACGGGATTTAGTAGAAAAGCGTATCTTGCTTTATCGGGAATATGCCCAGGAGTATCGGCTTTGGGAGGGCAGTGATTTTGACCTGGATCGAGAGGTGCTGCAAGAGCGGGGAAGAGTTGCCCTAAGACCCATTGGTGAAATATTGGAAGAAATCGCCTCACGCGCTAACATGGTGGCGGCACGTCATACCATTCAGACAGGAACATTTCGCGATTTTGCCGTACGGTGGTGCACCGAGGATGATATCCCTGCCATCAAAAAACAGCCCCGTTTTGAAAACGAGACCGATGGAACGATCTGGCTGATGCTGGGGAAACAGCGTAAACCAGAGGGCCTCCTTGAAATTGCAGCAGAGAGCAATCCCGTGATTGTCGGGTACGCCCCCTGCCTAAACCAGGTTCGACAATTGATGTTGGAAGCAGCAGCGACGCGGGCTGCCTGTAGCGCGCCGCAACTGGAAAGGGATGGTGTGGCGCGGCGGGAAGCGCTTCATCGTGCGGCTCAGGCGGCACAGTCTTTGATTGCGTTTTTAGATAAGGCTTTTGCCCCAGGAACGGGTCAGGCAACATGGTACGCAAAGGGTGAAGTCCAAGTCATTAGACGCCAAAGAGATCTTTCTGCAATGGTCTCTGATCTTTGTGATCATATTTATCACCAATGTCCCCGTATCAATAATGAAATGATCAATGTTGAGCATATATCCAGTATGGCGGCGGCGGCGCGCAATAGAGTTGGTGAAGCTCTAGCCAACCAATCGACAAGCGAAGATATTGGTTTGACGGGTTATGGGCCTGAAGTTGCCGTTTATCGCACGGTCATTAAAGAAACGGGCCTTCATCGTCAAAATGACGAAGGAGCGTGGGTGCTTGCAGCGCCTGATAAACGATTGCAACCACAATTGGCGGCGGTATGGAAACTTTTTGGTGAGTTGCTGGAGGAAACCGACAAAACAGGTCAGAAAGTTCCGGTCAGGCAAATGCTGGATGCTCTAAAGCGTGCCCCTTTTGGCCTGCGTGAGGGGCCAGTGCCGCTTTTATTGTCCCATTACTTGCTGGTCCATTCCGACGAAGTTGCCGTATATGAAGATAATGTATTCAAACCTTTTCTTGGTGATGCGGAAATTACATTACTCATGCGCCGTCCAGAGCTTTTCAGCTTGCGATATTACAAACCGTCGGGTGTCCGATCCGAGGTTATCCGCACATATTATCAAGTGATCAATACCGAACTGAAACTTGCCCGGCATGTCCGTAATCAAACCCTGTTGTCCGTGGTCGTGCCGCTTACGGAATTTATCAAGTCGCTTCCGGAGTACACAAGAACAACACGCGCACTGAGCGCCAATGCTCTTCGTCTGCGTAATGCGATTGCAAACGCCCGAGATCCGCAGCAGTTGCTTTTCCACGATCTTCCGGTTGCCCTGGGATTTTCGCCGGTTGAATATAACGAAGGTGATCAGTCCCAAATATCTGATGCAACAGGCTTGCGAAAAGCATTATGGAACGCATTAACGGAACTGCGTGATGCTTTTGATATGTTCGTCAAGAAAATACGAGGACATTTTGTTCTGGCCATGACCGAACCGCCAACGGAATTGCGCTCATTCGAGCGGCTTCGCCAGGATCTCAGAAATCAAACCGAACCACTTGTAAAACTATGTCTGGATACTGATCTAAAGCCAATGCTTGCCATTATGACCAGAGAAAAGGAAAATGATGATGACTGGCTCAGCCAGGTTTGTGCAATCGTAATGAAAAAACCTGTTCAAAGCTGGCAGGATGCCGACCTCGATCCTTTCATTGTTCGACTCCAGGAATTGCATGAACGCATTTTACAGTTGCGAAAGTTAAAGAGACAATCGGATAAGCGTAGTCGCGATGATGACGCATCACGTTTTATCGGCATTAGCCGCGACGATGGAAACGTTGCGTGGAAAACCATCGACATGAAAGCAAAGCACACCGACAAGATAAAGGACACATTAAAACATATTCAGAGCTGGGACAATGAAACACGCACTAATCTTCTGGTTGCCCTCCTGCAAACAATGGAGACGAAGGGGGATTTCAAATGAAGGAACGTCATCTGCTTGCCCTTTCCGGTGGTAAGGATAGCGCCGCCCTAGCCGTCTATATGCGAGAGAAATACGCCGATTTACCCATGGAGTATGTGTTTATTGATAGCGGTTGCGAATTGCCTGAAACGTACGCTTACTTGGATAAGCTTCGGGCGATATTGGGGATTGAAATAATTAATATCAGGTCAAGAAGAAACTTCGAATACTGGTTAAAGATGTTTAAGGGTGTATTGCCCGCACCAAGAAATCGATGGTGTACAAGACTATTAAAGCTTGATCCATATGCTGAGTGGCTTAAAAAAAACTGCAAAGAGACTATGGTTTTTAATTATGCTGGATTACGTGCAGATGAAGACCGTACAGGTTATCAATCAAAATCTGATAGAGTAATTTCGAGGTTCCCATTTGTAACTGATGGACTAGTTTTAGAGGATATTAAAAAGATATTGGTTGAATCGGCGCTTGGATTACCGGAATACTATGCTTGGCGTCAAAGATCCGGCTGCTATTTTTGCTTCTACCAGCGTGACAACGAATGGCGCGGTCTTCGTCGTTATCATCCCATTCTGTTCGAAAAAGCATGTGTCATGGAGGAGAATCATGCGGATGGTAGATCCTATACATGGCGTGATTCAGGCTTTCTCCGTGATCTTTCTGAAGGCGGCGATCTGACTCCACCAGAATCATCCGCTGGGCGACCAACAATTATTAACACATTGTCTAATCTAACAATCGAACCAATCTCCGGTAACTATTTCAGAAAACAAGGAGGGTGCTATGACTGAAGCTCCTGGCTCAGTAATTAATTTATTAGAATCTTTATCTAATATTCGAACTAGGATAGTTGCAGGAAAACAAAGCACGCATAAATTCGTATTCATACTTGCACTGCTGAGATTGTATGAGGTTGATAATAAAAGACCAAACAAATTTTATTTGAATAGCGAACTTGAGACATCCTTTCAAAACATCTGGACGGAACTACACGGAGAAAATCCCGAAATAAACGCAATCGAACACCCTTTTTATCATCTTCAATCAGATGGTATTTGGTTTCTGTCTGCAAAAAAGGGCTTCGAACAATTATATGAATCATACAAAAACGCACCGAATATGCGCTTAACTAAAAAACGACTCCTTGAAACAGTTGAATATGGATACCTTCGGGATGATTTCCATACGTCCTTTCAGAACAGCACCGTAATACAGACAGTGACGAACTTTTTAAGAGACAAATGCAGACAGTCTATAGAAGAAAGTGATAGCTCAATGGCTCTTCAGCATTTAGAGCTAAATATAAATGATATGTCTGCCCCCAATCCCTTCGTGGCTTATTTAAATAGCCTACATTCACGTGATGCCGGCAATGAAAATGCGCTGGCAGAAGCGCAAGCATGCAATCCGAACTTTTCACGTATTTATGTCCGTCATCCACTCGTGGACAGTATCGTGCAATGCTTGACCGAAGACGCGGGGAAATCCGTCGTTCTGACCGGCCATGCCGGTGATGGAAAGTCCACTATTGCCTTGGCTGTCTACAAACAATTGAAAAAGATAGATGAACACGCTGTTTTATCCGTGCCGCTGCAGCGGCGTGAAGACATCGTTTTGCCAAACGGGATTTATTTAGCCATTATTAAAGATTTTAGCGAATGGCAAACCCATGAGCGTGATAATTTGCTTGCCGATGTCATGGCGAATAAAATCCGGGTGCTTCTTGTCACCAACACGGGTGCGCTATTGGATGCATTCTGCGGATATGCCGCAAAGTCAGGATTGGGCAACCGCGCCGAATGGGAGCCACGACTCCTGGAGGCAATGGACGCCGAGTCCAATAACTTCCTTTACGGTCCAGTACCGTTTGTTTTTTTCAATATTGCCCTCTGTGACAATCTGGAATTGGCCCGTCTAATCTTTCATCGGATCTTATCGAATGAAAACTGGGGCGCGTGTGAAAACCAGGCCTGTCGAGAACATTGCCCTATCTATCGTAATGTTGCCCTGTTTCAAGTGAATTCTTCAGTGGCTAATCGCCGACTATTTTTGGCTTATAGAAGAATGTATGAATACGGCACACGATTGACCATACGCCAGTTAACCGCACACCTTGCGTATCTGCTGACGGCTGGAATGGAATATACTGATATTCGTCATTTAGCGGAACGCGAGGACAAACCGCTGATGTCGGAATTCCTCTTCTATAACCGCTTTTTTGGCGATGACGGTCATACCGAAGATCAGGCTGCCGTTCGCATGCCGGTCATTCATGAGGTTCGTGCCCAGGGATTCGGTGAACGTCCTTGCCCGGCAACGGAAAGGCACCTCTGGTTGTTGACGCATGGCGACGATTTCTCACTGGGGGTCCCGTTGCTGGAAGAAGAATTTAGAAAGCTTCGACGTTATGGTTCCCAGATGCAAATACAGGAAAATGGATTGACCCCGGATCAGGCCCGCGAACAAGTCCGTCGCATGCTGTACTTTCTCCATGATAATCAGGATGCCGATCGTGGTAACGCTTTCCTAAGGCAATTTCTTGGTTCTCTGGCCATTATCAAATGGGAACACTGGCAAGATCCTTCTACGCGTCTATCCATGGATGAAGCAAGTCACTTTAAGCAGCGTGTGTTTCATGTCCTGCAAGAACAGTTTACCGGTGTGCGCCTACCCGAAGTGGGTGGTCCCGGACAACAAAGCCATCTTTATATTACGCTCAGCCGTCACAAGCAGGATATCAGACAAAGCGCTCAAGTGGTGCTGGCACAGATCGATTTCTCCAATGAGGTTAAGATAGGCTTGAGTATTATTGCGCCGAAGAACCAACGCCGTGATCTTGTTCTGACCGGTCAGGGTCGGTTAAACGGGATAGTTCTGACCTTAAGTTTACCATTTCTGGACTATGTCCTGGCGCGACATCAGGGTGAAGTCGGTGAAACGCTACAGGCGGCTTATGCGGACCGTTTGGAACGTTTAAAAGCTACGCTGATTAATCGTTGCCGAAGTCATGAAGACGATGAAATGCTGTTAGTGCGGTTGCGCACAAACCACACTTTCCTGCGTCAACATTATGCGATAGCAGAAGGAAAGCTGGAGGTGTCTAATGCTTGATCGATTTCCTCATATTGACTTGGATTTGTTTGATAAAGACGCCAACCCAGCCGTCCGGCTTTTTGGGCGTCGTTTTTTTTCTGATCAGACCACTCTGGAGCTGCTGGTAGAATTGCTTCTTGTGGCTGTATCACCTAAGAAGGTCGGTGGCCGGAAATTTTCAAATATGTTGCCGCCATTAGATTTAATGAAAGATCCATGGACGGACACGCTTGATTACGCACCGCGCGCGCATCTAAACCTTAAGCTCTTTTCCTTTTTTGGCGCGTCTAAACTGGATACCCGCCACGAAACGCACAGAAGTCAACTTGAACGGCTTGATGAAGAACTGCAAAGACGTATATCCGTCAATGATGATACACCGGAGAATATTGTAAAAACGCTGGAGAACTTATTTCTCGGTTTCCATGGCGTTGGAATTCAACGAACATGGTGTGCCCAAAGCTTTATGCCGATTAGTCGGAATATGATTTCATGTGAATCGATCTGGAAGCAATCAAAAGCGCAAGATATTAACGAATGGGATGATGCACTGAGTTTATTTTCACACAGACAAGCATTATTTCTAGCGCGTGGCGGTGAGGTTTTGTATCTCCAACTTTGCAATGCAGTCAACAGAGAACAGGGGGAAATAGAAGCGTGGTTAAATGAGAAAGGTCTTGCCGATTTTCTGACCTCTGATGAAAAGAATCCACTTTTATTACATGCAAATTTGGAAAATGCTCTCAATGACCTTATGAAGGAGACCCCCGCGACCGTGTCTCAACTTGCAGAGTTTATTGACCGCGGCGTGGAAAAGGAAACCGCGCAACAGACGGACGGGGATGCAAATAATCCGCGTTGGAGCAAGTGTGGATGGTGCCCGAAAGAAACATGGCCCGAAGGCTATCTTTTTGCGGTGGAGATCCTCCGTGTTTGTCGCGCGAAAATGGATTTGATGGACAAGCTGGAAATGCTGGAACTGCTTTGCACCATGCATATTATGCGTAGTCTTGCCGCGCAGGCGTCGCGTTATCCACGCAATAGCTCACCCCAGATATGGCCGGCTTGTCGATTGGCGGTCTCCGATCCTGACGGAAATAACCGGACAGTGAAGCAGGTTTCCAGAGTGACCGTCCAGGCGGTTTCAAAAACTATTTATGATGGTTTACGACATCCGGAGATTTATCGTCAAACGCAACCAAAGCTTCGCGACAAACTTTATAAAGAGGCGGACCGGCGTTACGGACACAAACTGTTCATCACGCTGGGCAAAAGGATAGGCCTGATTGTGCCGCGTCGTGGCGGGGGCATGCGATTCGTTTTGAATCCGCGCCTTCTGCGCTTGCTGATTGTTATCCTCCTGCCTGGCCGCCGGATGACCTACGATGCTTTTAAGCTGGCAGCGGAATCCCATTTCGGACTGGCCTTTGACGAAGCGGCCATCGGACGTGCCAATGCATGGGCAACGAAGGTGGACATAACATCATTTGGCGGCGCGACGGATGAGTGGTTAATCAAAATGTTACAGGAGTCCGGCGCCTTACGAAAGCTTTCCGACTCTTGTGCTCTGGTTGAAAATACTGCCGTACTTGATGATCAGGAGAAAATGAAATGAATTATTTTTCGCAATCGTCATTTGAAAACATCCGCAGCAAGGTGTTACGTCTGCGAGAAAAGGCGGCTTCACAGCGTCGTATCATTGTGACGACCTCGGCCTTCCCACCTGATGTAACACTGGACTTGGCTAAAATGCTGGACGATTTCATCGTGCAAGATGGCCGGGTCGTCTTGACATTTAAAGCGGCGAAAAAGCTAGGCGATGATTGGCGAAAAATACCGGACAACAACCAGGTATGTAAAGAACTGGAGCAACGTGGATGGCTGGATGATACTGGAAATCTCACAAAATACAGGAGCGCGGCACCTCCGGAAAATGGGAAACTGGAACTGTGCGTGCTTGTCGGTGCAGATCAGGTCATGGATGCTTCAAGCTTGGCGGATTTTTACCGATGTGATCAGCGCAATATCTGGCAAGAACAAATGGGAGGAAGCTTTGAACCGTGGATTAGGGAAAGGCTAAATTTGGCGCATGTCGGATATGATGAAAAGAACATTTCTAACTTTAACACCATCCTGACCGCGCTTTCGGAACAAGGATGTGCAGATCTTTTCCAGATCGCCCGTCTTCTCCAAGCTCTTCCTTTAGAACAAAATGGTGCGCAGGATGGACGAACCGCAGAACTTATACTGCTCAGAGCCTTGCGCGCCTTCAACTTGCCAAGCTTTATCGGTTTTAAATTCGCCAAGAAAAAAAAGCTGACCCCCTATCTCGAAGCAGCAATTCGATTTTTCCGCTACGATCTATTCCTCGAGGAAAAAACGAAAAACAAAGCCCTGGATGCCATTGATTTACTGTTCAAGGAGAAAGCCAGGGAAATTAGCGAAAACGCCTTGTTTACACAGGATGAAAGAGGGACATACCTTACAGACAGAGATTTTATAGAAGCGGTGCGCATCTATGTGCAAAACGAAGATGCAGCGGCACGGGACAAGCTATTGGATAGTGATTTTATCGCTGTTCATGACAAGATTCTAAAATTTAGGGTTAAGGCAGAACCAGGCGAAACGAAAGAACCGCCGATACGAAAGCTCACGGGGGGACCTGTGGAAGTCGTTCTGACGGCTCTATGGCAAACCCTTAGAGATTGCTGCGCGGTCTTTGGTGTGCCGCGACCGGAGATCAAGAGCATTGCCATTTATAGCGAGAAATTTAGGCATGACAATGAAGGTTTGTCTGATGGCGGTCCCCTGACGGCAGCAGAGTTAGAGATCAATGCAAAGGAATATCTCCGTAAATTGGTCGGCGGCGTTGATCAGTATTTCTCAGAAAACTACCTTGATCATGCCGCTATATTCGGAGATGAATTAATAAATATAACATCCCAACTGTATCATGACCATATAGATTGCAGCCATGCCAGAACGGCGGAACCGTCACTCACATTTAGTGTAAAACTGGCCTTTCATGAGCATGAACAATTATTCATCAGGAAATATGCATGGCGCTTACCGGAAACACAAACATATAGGATAGCAAAAGAGTTGATTGAGTGGGCGGTAGAAAGCATTGGAACAAAGCATGCAAATCCCATCGTTTTACCGGCTTTCCATATTCCTTATCATGAGGAGTTGATTCGCGCTAAGGATGATGATGAGGCCAGGCGCGCATTGTTGCATGCCATCCGCGACGTTGCAGCGGACAGCACCAACCTGATTACAAAAGAGTGGAAAGAGCAAAATGACCCATTGTTAACCTATCTCAGTGATTTGGCCATTGCCTATCGTAAGTTTATTGGTGCGGCAAAAACAGACGGGCTGCATTCAGTTTTCCACAAAGGAAATGACGGTCAACCTGCCGCATGGGAGGTGCTTCGCAAGACATATGAATCAACAGCGAGGGCATACTGTGGCGAAGATAAGCAATGCCAAAACAGTCCCATGGCGTCAATGCTTATGCGGGCCTTTCTCATTGTTGCATCACGAGGAAAGGGCAATAATGCCTGGGTTGCAGATCCGTTTGAACGTTCGGGGATTGCTACTGTTTTACATCCTTCCGTTTTGGAAATGCTTTGTGATCAGGTGGGCTATCTTTTTGCCTGCTTCAATTATGCTGCCGCCCGTGAATGGAAGAATACAAGTGTCAAGAAGCCATTCCACCTTTCTAAATGGCAGGATTATCTTGATCTTTCAACAATTCAGATGCCTCTCGGGGGATTAATTGGTGATGAGAATCTGATCGTGGATACACAGGTGCGCGGCCAGGAGCTTATTCATTGCATTGGTTCTCCTGCCTCAGAAGAAGCCGCGCTGTCCACACGTCTATTGCTGCGTTATGAAGGCTTTGATGACGAAGATATAGCAGATGCCGAAATGTTTGCCGAAACACGCGAATCACGGCTGTTGTCTAATATTCTCAACGACTATCTGGCAATCCATCCTCATGCAAGAGACGGATTGAGCATAGCCGTTTATCGAAATACGGATATTCAACCGGTCATCTCTGCGGTACATACCTTTCTGACTGAGTTGGCCGAAGGTGACACTCCCTTGTTAGTTGAAAACAGACACCGCCCCTTTGCGATAGCCATAACTGTCTTTACGGAAGCGGGTGAGGATGTAGGTATAGCACGCTGGATTGAGCAATGGAAGGAACGCTGGGAAGCGGCTGAAACAGAGGAGAAATACGCTGCTTATCGTCATTGCCTCTTTTCAATTGCTCATCGCGTTGTCCCAACGCAAGATAGCAATCGCAAGGCGTTTGCTAGAATGATTCGCGAAAGCCTGGATGTGGATATTGCTGTGCTTTATGATTTCATTGGAGCAGGACTTAGGGGGAACGAATTTCAACGTGTTGAGACCTATGACGTTCGCGAACGAACATTAAAATTCCCAATTATTGAGAAGTCATTCTGTACAGTGGACGATCCGTTGCTTCGTCTTAGGCGAGCTAGAGTTATCAGTAATCCTCAATTCCGCTTATCTTCTCTTCACCTTGAAACCATGGCTCGTCTGAAAAGCAGTAATACACCATCTGGTCAAGAACATGTCTTGATCGGCTACGGGGATTTTGCGCCATGGCAGGAAGTGGTTGATGAACTTCACAAACATGTGGAATGGGTGGTCTGCATCGATCCCAGCATTGATGATAAATTAATTAAATTGAGACGCGATAATCCAAGTGAAGAAAGGGAAATCATCGGATTTGGCTCTGGTGTCGGTTTGCATGGGGAGCTTAACTTCACTATTTCTACAGAACATTTTCGGCTTACGGATATTCGGTTTCGCATGGAAAGGGCCATATCGACGCTTTATCCCGGATGGGAAGATAATACGTTAACTGGCGTCGCCGAGTCTGTCATCAGAGAGGCAAGAACATTATCCGGACTGTCGCTTGTTCGTGCCACCGGTGTTGGAATGTATTTGCATGATTTTCTGGCTTACGCCTTGACGAGCAAGCTGCTTTCTTCAGACGAAGATCTTCTCTGCAATCATTTAATATCGCTTGACGCCTATCGTCATTGGTTCACAAAAGACGATATGCGTCCTGATCTCCTGTGGATGACCGCGAATATTGATAAAGATGGTCGTATCTTGCTGAACATGCGCCTTATTGAATGCAAAATGGCGCTTCAAAACAATGTTTATGTAGAAAAGGCATCCCAACAGATCAAGAATGGTTTCGACACGCTAATTCCGGCGTTTATGCCGCGTTCTCCCAAAGGTGGCGATGACAGCCGTCCCGATCAGCGTTATTGGTGGCTTCAATTGCACAGATTAATTGCCAGCAAAGCCGGAATCAGTCGGCAACGCCAGGAAGCGGTTATGGCTGCTATGGAGCGACTGGCGGATGGCGACTTCATTATTACCTGGCAGGGTTCCGTTTTGGCCTTCTGGACAGACAGTGATGGTGGAAATATTGAACATATCGGTAACGGAGCCTATGATGAAGCCAATATCGGATCTATACAATTTGGCATCTATAGCATGGGCCGCAATGCCGTGCATGAACTCTGTATGAGTGGCAAGAGGCTAAAACTAGAATGGCCAAACGAGGCCATTCAGTTCGGTGGTGATTCCCAATGCACGCAAGAAATGAAAGACGCAAAAACGGATGATGAATCCAAAATATTCAAGGCTACATCAACACAAGAAGAAAAACCGACGATGACGCCCCTCTCTCCGAAATATGATCAAACTTCCAAAGAGATGACGCCTGCTGAAATAGCGCGTCATATTCCTGAGCGTATTCTACTAGGAAAAACAGCCCTTGGGGGGAGAGATGTCTTTTGGGAGTTTGGCCACAGAGAATTGGCCAACCGTCATTTACTTGTCTTTGGAACCTCCGGAATGGGTAAGACCTATGCCATTCAATGTTTGCTTTGCGAAATGGGGCTCCAGCAACAGAATGTACTGGTCATGGATTATACGAACGGCTTCCTGCCTAATCAACTTGAAGAAGAAACGAAGCGAATTCTTGCGCCTGATCAGCATATCGTAAGGCAATCACCTCTCCCCGTAAGTCCATTTAAATTACAGGTACAGGAAGTTGGCGGCGGTTTTGAAATACCCGAAACACTTGTGTCCGGCGCCAAGCGCATTGCAGGAACATTCAGCCAAGTTTATGAAACGATGGGAGATCAACAATACTCTCTGCTTCTGGATGCCCTTATGGACTTGATCGAACAACAAGGAAATGCTTCCACATTGGCAGGGCTTATGGATGTATTGGATTCTTTTATAAATGATGGACAGCATGACAAGTCAAAGGTTTTAACAACTATCAGCAAATTGAAACCCTTTGTTCTGGAAAAACCCTTCGCTGACCAAGCTGATGGTTTGGATTGGCTTGGAATTTTCAGTGACAGTGAGCACCGCTGTCATGTTTTTCAATTTGCCGGGATGGATGCCCTTTCGGCGCGGTTGGTAATCGAATTTACGCTCTGGGACTTGAATGCCTTCGTGCGCGGAACGGGAAATAAGAATCTGCCAAAGGTAGTTGTGCTGGACGAAGCACAGAATCTCGATCTTTCAGAACAATCACCGGTTGCCAAGTATTTGACTGAGGGGCGTAAGTTCGGTCTTTCATTGATACTTGCAACGCAAACCATGAAGAATCTGCAAGGGGATAAACTGAACCGTCTATTCCAAGCAGGTCATAAGCTGTTTTTCCGGCCTGCTGACACTGAATTACAGGAGCATGCCAAATTAATGGTCCAGAGCGTAGGGGGTACGCAACAGGAATGGATTACAAACCTTTCCAGCCTGGCTAAAGGACAATGTTATTCGCTGGGACCTTCCCTGAACACTGCCACCGGGAAATTAGAAACAAAAGCTTTTAAAGTTCAAATAACCTCATTAGGTGAAAGATTTGGTCACATCTAAAACACGTAAGAAAACAGTGAGTCGTTTGCCACGAAATTTTCATAAATCCTTCATTCCCGAGCGTCGGTTTATTCATGCATTGTTGAGATTTGCAGCAGGAAGAGGAACTGGAACAATTCAAGATGTTGCCAACGCAACAGGCATTCCAACGGGCGTGTCCAGTGGAAAGGTAGCTCCGACGATAGACTATTGCCGCGCAATGGGATTGCTTACATTACCAGAGGTGCGCAGTGCAATTAAAAAGCCTGAATTGACGGCATTCGGTCGTGTTGTGCTTTTGGAAGATCCGTATCTTAAAACAGAGATCACACAGTGGGTGGCTCATTTGAATCTTTGTGGAGAAGAAAACGGCGCTGAAGTCTGGTATCAGACATTTTGGAATGGTGCAGCACGTTTGGGGCCTGTTTTTGAAAGGGATAGTCTGGAAAACTGGCTCGCGAGCGTGTGTAATACTAAGCCGGGTGGACTGATAGGGCCACTCATATCCATGTACCAAGAAGACGCCTCATTTGCAATTTGTGGCGCCTTAGCAGAGAACGGCAAACAGGTGACCCGCCGCCAAATGGCAATTCGTTCCGAGTTTGCTTGGGGATATTCCGCATGGTTATTGTCCGCCATGGAACGTATCGTTCCATGCGGTGAACAGGTTACGCTTCCACAAATTGAAAAAGCATGCGGGTGGCGTATATTAACCGGCTGGACATCTGCAGATTCAGAAAGCGCTCTCTCACTCATCGAACGTAAAGGTGCGATTAGTATTGATAGACATATGCAACCCTGGATACTAAGAGCGAAAGAACCAGCTACAGAAGCATGGCGGTTTCTCTTCAGCGACATGATTTAAGCATAAAGGAACGGATACTATGGAAAGGCAGCTTGTCGAATTTGTCAGCTACCGGGGCGATCGGCTCTTTGACGGAGCGGTTGACGTGTCGTGGTTAATTCAAGACCGCGAAAAGGCTAAATTAGCCGCAGGTGCCTTTGTATTCCATGGACCAACGTATCATGGCGTTGATCAACAGGACATCGGTACAGGACATGGTCACCGGTTAATCGATACAGCAAGTTTTGCACTGCAAGTAATACGGCACTGCAATGGCAAGGAAGAACGTCCTTTTACTTTGGCTATTGCCGGCTACGGCACCGGAAAATCTCATCTCGCTACGACACTTTCAGTTTTACTTTCAGAACCATCATCGGCATGCGCGCAGGATATATTATCAAATTTCAAAATAGCAGATTCGGATCTTCATTCAACAGCATTAAGTGAACTTGCTGACATGCAATCGCCTGCGCTCGTTGTATCATTGAATGGGATGGGGAACTTTGATCTAGCCGCTGAGTTTACCCGTCAGATCATGCATTTTCTCAATACGGCTGAAATCGATGCCAGTGCATTGGACGCATTGCGACCCCGTTTCAAAACAGCCGCAAACCTGATTCAACGCTTAACAGATAAGGAAATCGAAGAATTAACCAACGAATGTGGCTTAACAGATGTCTCTGATGCTGTCATGCGGTTACAAGAGCATGACGAGACGGTTTACTCTGTTGCACATGCCTATCTATCACGTTTGGGTTTTCCGATTAGAGCGATCGGAGACGAAACAGTCAAAGATGTTATTGATACTGTTTGTAGGGAGTACATAGGAGAAGGTCACGCTTTTACACGCCTGGTTGTATTATTTGATGAATTCGGCCGTTATGCTGAATTTGCGACTGTGCGGAGCCAAATCGCCGGAAGTGGCGTTCTTCAACAATTATTTGAAGGCATTCAAACCAACGCCGACAAGGCAACCTTCATCGGTTTCATCCAATTCGATTTGAATACTTATGTTCAGCGAATGGGTCAGGAATATCGAAATGAGATATTGAGGGTTTCTACACGTTACCAATCTGCCGAAAAGGCCTACCTTTCGATAAACCTTGAGACGTTATTGGCTAATTTATTAGAGAAAAAGGATCAAGTTGCACTGGATAGACATTTCGATTGTGAAGCAGAATATGACACTTCAGAATCCTTCAGGAAATCCATAAACTCATGGTTTCCACAATCATCTAACCATAGGTTGTGGGCCGACTCCAAAGAATTTCACCGCATTATTCGCAAAGGCTGCTGGCCTTTGGCGCCATATGCAAGTTGGCTACTTTTCCATCTCGCCGCCGCTGGCCAGCATTTACAACAACGATCCGCTTTGTCCCTGCTTAATGAGGCTTTCAAGCACTTCAGCACCTCTATGATTCCGGGATTTGGTTGGCAGCTTCATGCAACAGATATTTGGTCAGAGGATCTTGAAAGAGAACTTTTGATTGCTGAAGAAGGGGGCAATCGCGGCACGATAGCCCATGCCTACTCCAATGTCATTGCTAAAGTAGGGCAACATCTTGCTAAGGATGAAGAGAAATTGCTCCGTGCGGTCGTGCTGGCATCAAAACTTGGTCTTGTCGCCCAAGATCGCAACAATGCAATTAATGCTTTGGCTGCCCTATCAGGATTGTCTGGTCGTTTAGCTGAAAAATACCTCAAGTCGCTAGAGGACGAAAGAAATGTTCTAAGTTGGGACGACAGGTTTAATCAATTCGAAATTATTGGTGATACTGTATCGCGCCCACAGTTTCTTGCGTTCTTACGTCAAAAGGTTGTGGATAAATATGATGCACGGAGCCGTGCACAACTCTTCCTGCGTCGTGCCGGTGAATTTTGTCCCGATGTGTTAAGGGATAGGCTTTGCGATTTTGCAGATAAACACAACATTTCAACTATGGAATGGTCCTTTGCATCCAAAATTGTGAACTTGAATGAACTTCCCCGCATTCTTCAGGAGGCGGTGAAGGAATGGGAAAGTTCTATCGCCGTTGATCAATCCCGTGGAACTATCGTTTACTGCTATGTTGAGCCTGAAAATGATCTCACACGAATACAAGCTCAAACCGTTACAATCTTAAAAAATTATGCGCGTGACGAAAAACTTAAAGCGCTTCCCATCCTTGTTGTATTTCTTCATGATGGTGATGGTTTGGTTGGACAATGTTTGGCAGAACTTACCGTATTGGATGAAGATCTGAATGAGCAGGATAGGACAAGATTTGGAAACCTTGTCGGGGCGCATCATCAAAAATGTCAGGATTTATTAAACTCAAGTCTGCGGGATCTGATTAAACAACAACAATTTGCTGTTTTCGGACATGTTGAAGTTGCTTCTCAAAAACTGGATGGCGTTTGCTGTTCAATATTTGAAGCTGTCTATCCTGAGATACTGCCATTTCCCTGCGATGGCTTCAGCACACGACAAGGCAATGCTGCTGAAACCTGTCACAGCTTGACTCTAGAGCTTATTCGCGGGAATCTTAGCTACAATGAAGTGATGGCTAAAGCTGTGCGAGATAAGAACCGAGCAAACGAGGTTCTAAAAAACTGCTGGAAGATATTTTTAACGAATGGAGACGTGGGCCAAAGACCAAATCAGGAAAATGTCCGTGCGATTTTTTCTGCGTGGGAAAACAGTATAAAAGATCATGATGGGCTTATCCCATTGTCTGAATTGCTGACGATTGCCTGCCGGCCACCTTTTGGAGCAAACATTGCTTCCGCCGGTCTATTATTAGGCGTTTATCTCTGTGCGCGTCAGAAGGTTTATGAAATAGGAACAGGCGAGAGGCAATATGAATTATCTGAGCTCAACGGCGATATGTTGTTTAGAGGAAAGTATCTTGATCTTGGCAAGTTAAATAGTCTTTTACTTCTTCCCAAGGAAGCAGAAGTCGGTTCAGAATGGGATAACTTTCTGGATGAATGGGAATCTTCATTGGTTGTAGGCTACCAAGAACAAATCAAGTGCCTGAAACGAAGTATAGAATTGAAGGCAAGGGTAAGCCCCCCGAAGGCACAAGTATACAGGATCAGTCTATTAGAGACAAAAACAAAAGACGCTCATGCAAAAATGGCGGCGATTGACACAAAAGTTAGCAATGCCTATGAACGTATTGAATCAGCGGAAGAACGTGGTGATCTGCATACTCTTACTTTTAGTGCCATAAAGCTGAAGGAAGTCATCGCTCAGATGCAGGCAGATGCATTATATCCACAAGACAATACTGATCGCTATCAGCATGAAGTGAATCTAATATGTCAGCGGGTGATTCAGAATTTTGATTCATGGTTGGCGAAGCAAGCGCCGAGGGGTCGTACCACAAGACACGCCTCCGATTTTGAACGATTCATGCGGGAAACCGCTTTAAATTTAAGGAAACTCGGATTGTCTGAACTGGAAAGCAAGGTAGAAAGTCATACTGCAAACTCTATCCGGCAAATCAATGATCTCGCAGCAGCACAATTGCTTGCAGAAAATATTGAAGGATGGTTAACAGAGCATAGTATCTCACGTGCCCAAAGGGTTGCTGATTTGAGAAACGATGCTGACACGGCAAAAGAAAATTTAAAAAAGGTTAACGAAGCACTGAAAATCGTCCCTGTGCCGTCTCTAGAAAGCGTAAAGATCAAGCTTAATGATTTTATTAAATCAACCAAACAACGTGAAAAAGAATTTACGACACGCCTAAGTCGAATTTTAGATTCCTCTCTTTCTGTCAGTAAAATAGAGGAGCTAATCCAGGAAGTAGATGACTTAGAAAGAATATTTGAAAGATGTGATTCTGATATCGATACATTAAGAACTATGCGCAGAGCGTTAAATTTCTATAAGGATGCATCTATTCGTCTTTGTGACGGAAACCTATCGGAAAATGCTTTTGCAACCTTATGGTCAGAACTTAATGAAAAAGCGGAAGAAATATCAGATGATGAACCGCCTTGGATACCAGAGGATATCATGCCCTTACTCCATAAGAACGCGTTAAAAAAACGTGAGGAATTAGGACTATGCTGGCTTACTGATATGGAAAATGAAGTTTCTGGAATCACAGGACAAGATATTGCGGTTGCCAGTAATCTCCACAACAGGCTTCAACAACTTCCTGGTTACCTCACAAAGTCTCAACACAGACGGGCGAAAGAGCTGCAAAGCAAGGTCGAAGCGCATCTAAATAAATTGAAAGTAGAATGGCTTCTTGAAAAGTATAGTGAGCTGGATGCTAAGTCACAGGCTGCCTTCTTGAAAGCGATTGGTATTGCATGAAATGTTTCAATATCATGTGTTAGGTGAATGTTAGAGTTGTTATCACTAAATAGTATCTTGATGAGGAAGAATTAACTGGTTTTAAGAATGGAAATATGGAGCCATTAACGCAGAAAGAGCCAGTTTGCATTCACACATTTTCCGGCATTGCGTTTGATTTGCTGAACCCGCAGCCCGAAATGATCCTTTTGGAGGACATCATACATTCTCTTTCCCTCATTAACCGTTTCAATGGTGCTGCGAAGTTCCCATACAGCGTCGCGCAGCATTCACTCTATGTCGCAGGCCTGCTGCCGGATGAGCTCAAACTCCACGGCCTTTTGCATGACGCTCCGGAGGCGTATGTCGGCGATATGGTCAGTCCTCTTAAAAAAATCATGTCCCAATACAAAGAAGTCGAAGCAAATATTTCCAGAGTTGTGGCGAATGCGTTTGGCTTATCCTATCCTGCGCCGGCGGAGGTCAAAAAGGCCGATCTGGCCGTTTTGTCCGCTGAACGGGAGCAGGTTCTGAACCCGTCCTATGGGCCCTGGTATAAAGATTTTCCGCTTCCTGCCGACATTCACATAGAAGGAATGTCCTGGTCTCAGGTTAGGGATCTGTATTCATCGGAACTCAAATCCTTGCTTGGAAAACGTCCGAAACAATAGGAAAATAAACGTGTTACCTAAAAAGGAGAGCTCATATGGACAATGACAAACCTATAGAGCAATCCGGGTCTAATCCAGAGAGATGGAAGAATTTCTATCTGGTTTTGTATTTGTTATTCATCTTCATCATTTGCCCCACTGTCTTTTTCTATTGCATGGATCATGGAATGATGGGTGTCGGCATATTCATTTTCCTCGTACCGGCGGGTATTTTCATATGGTGTCATGCAAAAGGGATTTGGAAATTTCCCACTAAAGAGGAAAAAGAAGCCATGAGGGAAGAGAGCATGAGAAAGTGGGGCACCGTCAAGTCGGCCCACATCATACGATTGGAAAGGGGCCTTTATACGGGACTTGGCAACAGAAGACCCTATCCGCATGGCAGACGTACGAAAAAATGCTGAAATATTGCAAATGGTTGACCATCTGGAAGAATACGCACAAGAAATCTGAACATGGTTAAAACGAATATTGCGGACTTTATATTTTCACCGAATCAATAATTTTCAGCAAACGCTGAAAACGCATGAATTAGTGAAAATGTCACTTGACGATTGACGACTTTCACTATAATATACTTTTTCAGCAAATGCTGAAAGGTTTCTTTTCAATGAAAATTGATGAGACAAATATAATTGGAAAGGTCGGGGACAGCTTAAGAGCCTGCTTGCAGCGGGTTCCTTTTCTGGAGATCGAGTCGCTGGAGAGATCTGTCAAGATCGGCGATGAATGTATAGATATTGTTGCCGATGTGCGCGTCGCAAAGCAGCGGCAGCGTCTGGCGATCGAAGTCAAGAGCAATGGTCAGCCCCGCGTTGCCCGCACGGCAGCCTATCGGCTCGCCCGTGTTCTGGAGAGCGACCCCAGCTTGTATGGCGTGTTTGCGGCCCCTTATATCTCGCCCCGGTCTGCCGAGATCTGCGTTCAGGAGAAGATCGGATATCTGGATCTTGCGGGAAACTGCCGTCTGGCCTTTGGTCAGGTCTATATCGAACAGCAGGGCAACCCCAATCCTTTTGCCCAGAAGCGGGACCTGCGTTCCCTCTATTCTCCGAAGGCGGCACGGGTCTTACGTGTGCTCCTGACTGATGCCAGAAAGCCTTGGAGGACCCAGGCATTGGCGGAGGAGGCGGATGTGAGCCTGGGGCAGGTTGCCAACGTTAAAAGCCTTCTTGATGCTCGCGAGTGGCTTGGAAGTTCCGAGGCCGGATTGCTGGTCAAGGATCCGGGTAGCCTTCTGGCCGAATGGGCGAAAAACTCCAATTACCGGAAGAATGTATCCAAAAACTATTACACGTTAAAAAGCGTTGCCGAGATAGAGGCCGATCTGGCCAGGGCCTGCGATGAAGAAGGCATCAAGTATGCCTTGACAGGTTTTTCTGGCGCTGCGCGCTATGCCCCTTCCGTTCGCTACCAGCGCGCCATGGCATATGTGTCGCGCGATGTTGAGAGGATTACGCAAAATCTCTCCTTAAAGGAAGTGACCAGCGGCGCCAACTTCACTCTCCTTACCCCCTATGACGAAGGCGTCTTGTACGGTACGCGAGCTGTCGAGGGGATCTGTATCGCATCACCGGTGCAGGTTTACCTCGATCTATTCGGGATGAAGGGCCGCGGCGAGGAAGCGGCTCAGGCCATGTTGGACGAGGTGATCAGGCGCTCATGGTGACACGCAGGGATTATACGGCTGAAAAAGTAGAAGCGGCTAAATCGGTCATGATTGAACTGGCGCACCTTCTTGGAGAGTACCGGGACAACATCGTGCTCATCGGCGGCTGGGTGCCGGAACTTCTCATCCCCCAGAAACCGCGCCCCCATGTGGGAAGCATGGATATTGATCTTGCCTTGAACCACGTGAAAATCAAGGAAGAAGGTTACAGGATGATCGAGGAATTGCTCACTTCCCGTGGTTATTACCAGGAGCCGGATAAGCAGCCCTTCATCTTCTTCCGCAATGTGCCTCTTGGCGATTCATTGATCAAGGTGCAGGTGGATCTTCTGTCCGGCGAATATGAGGGCACCGGCAAGGCGCACCGCACGCAGACCGTTCAGGGGATGAAGGCGCGCAAGGCCCGAGGCTGCGATCTGGCCTTTGAAATGGTCCGCGAGATCTCCGTGGAGGGAGAAATTCCGGGCGGTGGTGTGGATCACGTGACCGTGAGAATCGCTGCCATAGTGCCGTTCCTGGTCATGAAGGGAATGGCGCTGGACGATCGTCTCAAGGAAAAAGACGCATGGGATATCTACTACTGTCTCCTTGCATATCCCGGCGGGATCGACGCCCTCGTGGAGGAATTTCGTCCCCATCTTTCCCATGGTTTGGTCCGGGAAGGGCTCGGCAAGGTTGCCGCCCACTTTTCCTCCCTCAAATCCTTCGGGCCAAAATTTGTCGCTGATTTTGAGGAAGCCGGTGATCCGGAAGAGAGGGAACGGCTAATCCGTGATGCCTTTGAAAGGATAAATGCCTTCTTGAACAGACTGGGGTTAGCATGAACAATAAACTGAAAGAAATATTCCGCGGCAAAGTCGTCAACAAGGCCCATACGATCAATACCGGCGTGGACGAGTTCCCCCGTCACGTGCTGGAACATCTGATCGATAACTGCTGTGCCGAAGAGACCTTCCACGAGGACATGGAAAAGGTTGTCCGACGTCTGAAGGATTCGTTTGTCTATTGCGATTCCCGGATGGCGTTTGAACCATGTTAGAGTTAATCTGTTTCACCGTCGTATTTACAAGTATCTTGGTTCTGCATGACGCGAGGGCCATCGGTGTGCGAAAAGGACAGATTCAGGGTCTGGGCGGCATGGGTCCGTGGGGCTGGTTCTTTACTTGCATGTTTTTTTGGATTGTCGGATTTCCCTTTTACCTGTTCAAGCGACGTGAGTACAAGCGTATAAATGGAAGAAGCTTTCTGGATGAAAATCCATGGTGGGCGGAGCCTTTGTACGGGACAAGAAAAATAGAAACAGAAGCAATGATTCTGAAGATTGTCGGTTTCATCTGGTGTGCGATTCTGAGCCTGTTAATGCTTATTTATCTTAATGGAGTGTTTAAATCTAAAGGCTTTTCATATGAATTATTTGACGCCAGAATCTGGATCGGCTTTTTGATTTTAATAACACCCGGAATTATCGTTCTTCTATGCGCCAGAAAGATTCAAAAGATAATTAATCGTCGTCTTTAATTTTATCAATCAGCAAGGAATAACTTGCTTTTCATTTTACACCCTTTTATGCAGCACATAAAACGTTTTCCCTGTGATGCTCTCAAACTGTTCCATACGGGGTAAAGCCAGCATTTCTTTCTTGGTTAGCTTCCTTCGGTACTGGTTGTAGATTTTCTGGATGGTCCCATGATTCGATATTTTAACCGGCATCAGGATGTACCCGTAATGGACATCCTTGAACATCTCGATGAGAACCTCCTTCAGGTCATCAAAGAACCGGTGATACAGCGCCTTCCTTTCTCTTGGCATCTGTATCCGGTCAACGATAAGCGAAGCGTGCTGGTCGCAGAAATCCAGCATGTAGATATTGCCTATCCATTTTTCCTTTCTGAATATCCGGATATTGAAGAAATGGTCCGTCATGAGCTGCCGCTCCCCCAGATACGTATCGGTGCAGTCCTTTGAAAACTTGGCTTTGACCAAGTCAAAGAAGTCCTTGGTCGCGTAAAAATCAAGCGTCTTTACCCGCGTGAACTGCGGGTCCGTCTTTTCTTTCAGGTTCTCTTTCTTCTTTTTCGGAATCACCGGCACTGTGGCAGGCTGATTTAGCTTCCGGGAGGCTTTCAGCTTGGGACTTAGGTTCTCTTCCTTTCTTGCCGTCATCACCAGTAATCTGACCGGTTGATAGAGTTTCCGGCAGGTTTCCAGCTCGGGACTGAGGAAAAGGGTTCTGTAAACCAAAGGGGCGCGTTCCATGTTCTTCTTCATGGAATCAATATAATCCAGCAGCCTGTCCTTTGATTCCTGCGGAATGTTCATTTTCGAGGCCACGCCGCAGATTCTGTCCAATGTTTTGAATAAATCATCGGGACCCGTCTTGTGATTGAAATAGCCCATCAGGTTGATGATTTGTCTGGTAGATAACTGAAGACGGGACATCTTCAAATTCAGCTTCCGGGTGAGGCTGCTGGTAGTGGTGGACAATAGTCCATCAATGATTCTCGGCAATCTGCAAAAGAGGACTTCCGCAAGAGCATTCTGCTGAATCGGGCTGCTTTCGTCTGTTTTTTCCATTTTCAGGGCTACGAGGACGTCCTCATTCCGGGGGTCGAACACGGTCAGGGCAACGAGGCTCTGCTTAAGCTGGAGAAGGCTCAGTGTTGTGGTCTTTTGCGCTTTGACATAGACCACCAGACACTTTTTCAGCAGCTTGTGGATTGCCATCATGGAAGCATACATGGAACTGGGTGAAGACACGCCATTTTCAAGCAGCAGTTGTTTCCGAACATCCGGCGGAAAGTTAAGGAAATACGAGAACATATCTTTATGGCTCACAATGTCGTCAATCCATGGAATGCTCTCCAGAATCAGCGGATACTGGTATACGAGCGGCAAATTGACTACCTCGCTGGTGATTTTTGTCGTTGCCTTAGGTGGTTCAAAGAGTTCGGCGGGCAAATTGGCTACTTCACGGATGCTGATTTTCGCCTCCTGAATCTTAATCTCGTCCACGAGCGTGAAGTCTTTTGTGACTTTCTTTTCTGCCTTGATAAGGGCATGAGGCCGGTGAAGGGGTTTCTCCTTGGCGTAATTCAGGAGTCGCTTGTAATCAACATCCCCGATAATCCCGCCGTCCCGGGCAGCTTCAAGATCTTCGGTAGTCTCAAGGCGATAGGGTATTTCCAGAGGGTTGTTTTTCATAAGGTCGTCATCCTTTTCAGGTCATAATAAAGCCCGGATGGAAATGCAGGCTACATCCGGGCGGGTTGTAAATCAATGGTTCTTTATCTGAGAGTCAAAATGGAATGAATCAGACACAGGATGCTCTCTCCAACTGCTTATTTTGAAACCTCCTTTCTTTCGGGTTTGTGAAGGGAGTGTGGTCCCGGCAGCCAATAAAAAACCCACGGCTGGAAGCTCCGTGGGGTCTGTCCGGGGTTGTTTAAACGGTGGCAAAGCACCGCAATCCCGCTCTCTTTGTCGCCAAAGCAATAAAGCCCGCGCCAAAAAGGCAACGGGCTCATTTGTTATCTATACAATGCTCACATACCGGCGAAATGTCAAATGAATGACAAGTGGCTGGATTTAAAAAAGAAAGAATGATTATCGACATTTTTTCGATTTTGAGTTGATTTGATTCGGGCTCGAAAAAAGCTAAAGAACCATCCTACTTTTTAAAGTCTTTCAAAAAATAAATTGAACAGAACTGTCCCTAGTTGTCCTGTTTCTTTTCCATTATTGAAAGAGTTCCTTGGTAAAGCTGTCTTTTTTCGCGAAAGCGTGCGCCTATGAGTTGTAAGACTTTCTGTGCAGACATTTTTGACGTGACATTTAAGTTATTTGAATCAGCAAATCGCCGAAGCTCAATAGGCTCTAACTTTTCCAGCATAGTTTGTACTTCAAGTTCTTGCCCCGCCATCCACTGATCAAATAGTTGACCAAAAAGTTTTTGATGTTCTTTCATTTCGTCGTCAGTTAGAGGAGGGAGTCTTTTCTTTTTAGCCTTTATTGCAGCCGACTTCTCACGCTTAGCTGCGCGAAGTTCTTCTATAGCAACGATAATCATGTCCAGCTTGTCATTTATTGTTTTCAGTTTTTCTTTGATGGCGTCACTCATGTTATTTCTCCTGAATAAAAGTTTTTATCTCTTCTGAGAGATCTTGGAATTGAGTCCGAATATCGCGCGGCATTCCTTCCTGTATCGCCCGTTTAATGCCCACACGGTCATATATTGCGGTATTAAATAGTTTTACTTTAAGACTTAATTTAGATTTGACAATATCAAGAACCTGCGCTGCGTCACCCAGATAGCGCTGAGTCTCATTGCTGTATCTCTTAATCGAAGTTCCCCCAGGCTTCTTTGCACGATTCATAAAAACACCAATCCGAGGTACTGGGAACGGCTCAATACGCATTTGAAGACTTCTCAATAATAGATTCAATCCTTTAGCTGCAAAAAAATCGGGATTAATTGGTATCAAGACTAAGTCACAACATGATAATACCGAGTAACTAAGTAAACTGAAAGAAGGTGGGCAATCAAAGAAGACATAATTGTATTCTGGAACATTTGCCGAGTTCTGAATCTTTTCTAATAAACGACGTATAAAAAATTTAACTTTATCGCGGTCAAATAACTCTAATTCTGTCCAGTATAAATCTTCAGCGGAAGGAACGAAATGAAAGCGGTCAGTGATTTTATATATAAAGTCATGGTTGATTCCGAAATTAAAGGATGCAGGTTTTGTGAACTCATCAAGTGCATTGAAAATAGTTTTCTTTTTCCCCAATGATTTCTCATACCAGTCTGTAAAACTTTTAAATGGATTGCCGTCTTCATTCAAAGCAATCGCTTGCGTAAGTGACATTTGCGCATCTAGATCAAACATCAATGTGTTTATTCCTGCATCTTGTGCTATTACTTGGCAAAGTGCCCAAGTTGCTGTGGTTTTTCCCACTCCACCTTTAAAGTTAATTGTCGCTATTGTTTTCATATGCCATCCTTTCCCTGTTATAAACTTTAACGTGAAGATTTTATATTGTTCGCTATTTTATGCATATGGTTCCAAATTACTTGATTCAATTAATTGGCCAGACGTTGTGTTCGTAAATCACTTCGTCATTTTGGCCATTATGTGCGAATTGCTTCGTTAAGAGCAACAACGATTCTCATGAAAGTCCCTTCTGTTTACCCCTATTTCTCAGGTTCCGCTGGTACACTCAAACCCGAGTCCATAGCCCAATCACCGATTACTTGCCATGCGGCTTCTACAACAGCCGTTTCATTGCTCGATAAAGTTTTGGCCTGATACTCGGCAACATTTCGCATCTCGGTGATCACGCGCATACACGCCGAAACCTCACGAGGAATCCGATTCTGGTGTGTTAGTCGGCCGATCCTCGTCGCAACACCCTCCCGGCCTGAATGGTCCTGGTCAATCTGATCAAGAAGCCTCAGCAGGCCTCGCCGACGATCCGCAAGGCCTGTCGCGGTAATATGAATCGGCTCCTCGATCTCTGACTCTCCCTCGGGTGGCTCTGGCTCCGGAATCCGCCGCACCAAAGAAGGATCGAACGCTGGGCGACAATGTGAACACGGCATCAGCCCGAGCTCCTGTGCCTCTTTGTACCCTCGCAAACGTTTGTAATTGCGCTTCGAAATCCGCTCAATAATGTGGCAAGTTGGTCTGTGATAATTGTAGAAGCTTCCAATGACCTCGTCGAAATAGTACGGTTCATCTGGTTGATCGTAACGCATCATCAGTCCTCCAGAATCTATTCCTTACCACTTTGTCGTGGATACACGGCTACAATCCTTTTCGCAGAGAAAAATGCTTCTTTTGCTCCACACCGCGAGGATGAGTCGATTAACAAACTTTGAGATGAATGATTTAGATATGACATATATCCCCTTCGCTTCGCTATGAGGATAATTGAACTTACAAATTTCAGTTGATGTCTTCTTGATACTTTAGATTTATTAGCAACTTGTTGAAATGAATGCAAGAAAATATTAGGAAAATTAGACGATGGACGATTAGAATTTGCGTATGCCCACTACGAGTAGATCGTCTTCTGAAATATTCTGCCCGTATTTCGCTTTGAGTTCGGAAAGGTGCTGCTGATACTGCCGATCAAATTCTGCGTGGTTGCCATTCGGATACGGAATTACGATGAGCCTTTCATTGGCCGGTAGCGCGCTTATGTCAAGTCGCCTCTCCAAAGTTTCAATTCGTTTCATTACCTTGGTGTTCATGTCTTTCTCCTCTGATAGTTTGTTTCTATTTTGGTCCGCACTTTTTCTGCGATCTCAGCGGGCAGAATACCCAGAATCTCCTCAAGCGCTTTCCCTCGTGACCAGACTGGCTCAACAATTCGATGAATGGAGTTGTGTCCTTCGGCCATTTTTTTCTGGACGAGCCTCAAAAGCTCTTTTTTGACCTCTCGTACATAATCTTGCGGCAGGCAGGACATGATTATTTCCAAATCCACTTCCGTTAGCGTGTCATCCGGTAAGGTGGCTTCTATCTTGCGAACTCGTGTTTTTATATTTCTCATCTGGCATCTCCATCGTAAATGATTCGAAAGATGATCAGGTCTTCGGCAGTGATTTCCGGGTATTTCTCCCGTAACTGATTCAGACGTTCCTGAATTTTCGGCTCCATAGGTTCATCTTCGTATAAAACGACAAACTCTTTCCGAACTGATGCACGGCTCTTCTTTGCCACAGATTCTATCGACGACAGTCTTTTATTCATGCTACTTGGCATAATCATTTCCCCCTTATTTTATTCTTTTCTCAAGCTCTTCAAGACGCTTTTCGAGGTCGCTGCCCTCGATTGCCCTCATGAGGATAGAAGTCGTATAGGTGAGTACCTTTACCCGGCCCACGTCCAACTGACCGGCCTCTGTTCGATTGATCAGGTTCGCCAGGTATCGGCGCAAATCCTGGATCGTTTGTAATCGTCTTTCCGGCATGGTTCATAATCTCCTTTTTTGTTGTGATAATTCAATCCAATGAGCTGTTATTCTTTGCATTATTGCTTACCCCTCCCCCCTGTCATCCAGAGTAGCGATAGGGTCCTGGGATATTCCGCATTCTTATATCATTCCCCGCTTCCTTTGCTTCTGTGGGTCCTTTGGGTGTAAGGATTGGCCAGCGTGATATTTCCGCCGGTCGACGGCCTTCTGAAAGTCAGTGATGGGTCGCACGCCGTCGAGAACCAGGTAATAGAGATTTCCTAATTCGGCTTCCGCCGCCCGCGCTTCCGGCGCGTTCTTGTAACCACATTCTTGAAAGTCTCTGGCTGCCTGCACGAGCATCTGGTCCATCGTAAATTCCAGCGTATGACGCCGCGCTTGCGGTGTGCCTTGTGGGTAGGGGTTTACCCAGATAGGCTCTGCCGTGGAAAGCTCATAAGGGATTTGTTGCGGTCTAATCTTCCCGTCCTTCAGGAGTTGATGGGCGATATCCTCTGAAAGCTGGATGATTTGGCCCGCGTGTAGCTCCTGTTCCCCCATGGTCGTCCGCAAGCGGATGTCTCCTAGCACTTCGTACTTCATGGCAATACCCCCAGAACCTTGCCGGTAAAGTCCAAAACCTCATTGCGCACCCCTGGGGTAGGAGAATTTGCTACATTTGCTTCATTTGATGCACAGGTCTCGGTTTCAGACGCCTTTTTCTGTACATTCGG
>Ga0208458_1000687_pt1 | contig 32945 bp, 19 predicted proteins | sample AD_UKC085_MetaG_FD_184432 | JGI IMG/M metagenome (GOLD analysis project Ga0208458, IMG submission 184432) | Active sludge microbial communities of municipal wastewater-treating anaerobic digesters from USA - AD_UKC085_MetaG (SPAdes) (version 2) | ecosystem: Engineered > Bioreactor > Anaerobic >... | reverse complement strand
TCCGGACGGATATCGCGATGCGGTCGCATGTCACTCGCGTGATGGCTTCGGCCAGGGGACAATGAGACGAGATGTGCACCACGCGGACAGGACCGGCGAACAGCGACATGCGGTATTCCGGGGTGCGGGTCAACTCGGCGAGGATTTCGGTGTGACCCAGGTATCGGTAGCCCGCGGCCTGGATGCCTTCTTTGTTAAGGGGACAGGTCACAATGCCGTCGATTTTCTGGGCCAGGGTGTGGTGGATAGCGTTCTTGAGCCATTCGACCGCGCAGCGGCCAGCTTCAGGCTCCAGGCGGCCCGGGTTCCAGGCGGCCGCCGGAAACCCACAGTCGAGTACGGGAACCCCATCGATGGGCTGGTTTCGTGCGGGCAAGTCGGCCAGTTCGCGCAGTTCCAACGTTGTGCCCACGACCCGGGCGGCTTCGCGCAATATGGGCAAGCTTCCGAAAACGACGGGCTCGCACAGTCCCGCGATCTCGGGCAGCGCGAGCACTTTCGCGAGAATCTCGGGGCCGACGCCATTGGTGTCGCCCATGGTCATCGCCAGACGCGGTTTCGCGCATGAGACGGGGCACGCCGCCGAGGCCGTACTGCGGGCACTGTCATTCACATGAAGGTCTCCGTTGGTTGTATACGCCGAAGAACGTATCACAGTGACGGCGGAGCTTACAACGCGCGGGCGCACAGGGCCCGCACCGGCCAGAACGGGGACATGTTCCAAGCGCCGCCCCGGCGCGACTACGTGTCCCCGTTCGAACCGGATGGGCAGCCACAGGGGGCTGCCCCTACAGGGGATGCGGATGGGCAATCCCGAATGCGGCGACAGTGTGCCCCGATCTTGCAGCCCCGAAGGGGCGACCGAGAATAGACCGGGGTTTAGCCCGGAGATCGGCGGCGCGCCCAGAGTAAGTCCCGTCAGGGACGTAAGAAAATAGCCCCGGGTTTCAACCCGGGGTCCAGGCAACCTCAAAAACCCCAAGTCCCATAGGGACGGCAGAGTCGAAGATGCCGTCCGATAGATGAACGGTCGGACTGCGTACCATCATCACAAAACGGGCAAAGCCGAATGGTTCACGTCTCCCAAACGGCACGAAATCGAATGAGATCACAGACACGTCTGGGACTTAATGCGGATTCTGTCGTCCCTACGGGACTCGACCTGGGTGCGGCGTTAATCCCCGGGTTGAAACCCGGGGCTATTTTCTTTCGTCCCTGCGGGACTCGATTCACACGCGGCGCGAATCCCGTTTTCTCTTGTCCCTGACGAAACCCGATGTATGCGCGACGCGGATTCGCGAGTTGAAGGCCGGGGCTATTCTCTTTCGTCCCTGCGGGACTCAATTCGCACGCGGCGCGACTACGTGTCCCCGTTCGACCCAGCGGGAGACACGACGCGCACGACGATTTTGAATTTCGGTGGCGCTATTGTCTGCCGTCCCTGACGGGACTCGTGGTTGGAGGGATGCGGGGTTTCCCACCACTGAAGTGGTGGACTCCTGTCGACCGTCCCTGCGGGACTTTACAGACCGGAAGCATCCCTCGCCAAGGCAAGGCGTGCACTCCAGATTCGCCTACTCCGGTCTTATGTCCCCTTCTGGAGGGAGTAGGCAATGCGCAGGCGTCTCACCTGCATTCTGCATTCCGTTGCGGGTCGGCCCCGGGGTAGTTGCCCGGGGGTAGTTGTCTTGCAAAGGGGGCGCAAGAAGCGATATACTTTTCGGTGAGTTGGACATGGTGATTTCAACCTAGTGAAGGTGACGGACTATGTGGCAGCCAGGACTCTGGGAATTGGTGGTCATTCTCGTGATCGTGCTGGTGGTATTCGGCACGGGCAAACTGACCAATATTGGAAGTTCGCTGGGGACGGCGATTCGCGATTTCAAGTCGAGCGTAAAAGAGCCCCCGGAGAGGCCCGCCGAACCGGACTCCGAAAAAAAGGATGACGAGACGGTCTGAGTCTCTCATACCGGGTTGGGTACAGAACAGAGAGAAGCGGCGACTCGCGGAAGCGGGTGGCCGCTTTTACGCTTCACTCTCCGCCAAGGCGCTTTCGGAGATGCTGGTGATGGCGAGTTCGGCGAGCTGGCGAATGTCCGGATTGCTGTCTTGCCGTTTGGCTTCCAGCGCCTTGAGGGCGCTGACAGCTTCCCGGCCAATTGACCTAAGCGCTTGAATTGCAGCGATTTGCACCCGTGCGCTGGGTTCCCGCAGGGCCGCGACCAGCGTGTTGACAATCTCGGTGCCCATCTCGCCGCGCCTGGCCAGAGCGAACGCGGCCGCAACGCGCACGGAGCCGCTGGAATCCTGCAGGGCCCTGCGCAGGACTTCGTGGGTCTGCAGGCCTTCATGCCGCATCTCGGCCACGGCCTCAATGGCCGCCAGACGCACCTCGGCGTCGGGGTTTTCAATGGCCGTTCTTAGATTAGGATTCAAGGGAAACGCGCGAGGCACCAGCCTGCTGAACGCCGAGAGGGCCCGGGTCTGCACGGTGACATCCGGGTCGATCAGCCGGTTGCTGAGCGCAAGAACCACCGCCGGAAGCATGACGGGCTGGCGGGGCGCGAGGATTTCGAGTGCTTCCACCGCGTGAAACCGGACAGTGGGATCGGGATCCTTGAGGACGGCCACAAGATAGGGTACGGCGGGCGCCGCGACGGAACCCAGGATGTCGAGCGCGCGCGCGGCCTGTTGACGGACACAGGGCGCCGTATCCTTCAACGCCCGGCCCAGGGCCAGCACGACCGCGCGCTCGGGCAGGGAAAGCTCGGCCAGGGCACGGGCGGCCTCGGCACGCACGTCCGGCTCGGAATCTTTCAGAGCTTTCAGGAGACACCGGGAGAAGCCGGGGTGGCGGCACTGCAATGCGCCCGCAGCCGCAGCGGCCCCCATGCGTGTGCGCGGCTCCTTCGCACGCAGCGCGGCGCCCACGGCGAGGCGGACGGATTCCGGAAGGGCCGACGCGCCGCCCAGGAGGCGAACCACCGCGTTGCGGACGGACAGGTCGTCGCCCAGCAGTTTCACGCAGGCCAGAAGCACGGGCTCGCTATCGCCGGCAATCCGCCCCAATGCGCCCACCACCGCCTGCCGCACTCCGGCATCGGGGTCGCTTAACGCGTTCAACAGCGGTTCGACCGCAGCGCGCGCGTCGGCGCCGATGCCGCGCAAAATGGTCGCACACCACTGGCGAACCTCGGGAGATGCGTGGGAAAAGCCGGCAATTGCGTCCGGGACGGCGCCCGCGGAAACGAAACCGCCCGTCGACCGCTCCGCCAGGAGGAACGCCGCCGCCTCGGCCACCGGACCGGGGTAGGAGTTCAGAAGGCGAAGCAGTTGCCCGGCCAGCGCCCCGTCGCAGCGCTCGACGAGCTCGCGTGCGATGGCCCGGCAGCGTTCCTCGTCGGATTCGTGAATCAGCAGTTCCAGTAGTTCTTGTGGCGAATCGGGCACCGGTCGGGTCTCCCCCCCTCAGCCGTGACACTACCTGCCCGGAGGGGGCCGTGTCAACGGATATCGTACTGTTTCAGTTTGCGGTACAGGGTCCGCAACCCAATGCCGAGGGTCTTGGCACAGGCTTCCTTGTTGAAACCGCAGACCTTCATGGTCTCCTGAATAACGATTCGCTCGACCTGTTCCATGGTCGCGCCGGTGGGTATGCGGATTTCGCTGACTTCGGGGACGGTATTGCGGCGAATATGGCCGGGGACGTCGTCCACGTCGAGGCGATGGCCGCTGCGTGCCATGATGACCATGCCCTCGATGATATTGCGCAATTCGCGAACGTTTCCCGGCCAGTCGTAGCGGCCGAGCACGTCCATGGCGCCCCGTGTGATGCCGTCGATGCGTTTTTCGTTGGTTTCGCATGCCTCGCGAATGAAATGGTGAACGAGAAGCGGGACGTCTTCGCGCCGGTCGCGGAGGGCGGGGATTTCGATGACGACCACGCGCAGACGGTAGTAGAGGTCGTCGCGGAACAGCCCCTGCTCGACCATCTGCCGCAGCGGCCGGTTGGTGGCGGCGATGAGCCGCACGTCGACCGTGAGCGTCCGGGAATCGCCGAGACGTTCAAACTGCTGGTATTCGAGGACCCGCAGGAGCTTGGCCTGCAGTGCGGGAGACAGCTCGCTGACCTCATCGAGAAAGAGGGCCCCGGTATCGGCGAGCTCAAACCGCCCCTTACGAATCTGATCGGCGCCGGTGAAGGCGCCGGGGACATGCCCGAACAGCTCGCTCTCGACCAGGGCTTCGGGGATGGCGGCGCAATTGAGTTTTACGAACGGGGCGTCGCGCCGGGGACTGTTGTTGTGGATAGCCTGGGCGACGAGGTCTTTGCCGGTGCCGGTTTCGCCTTGAATGAGCACGGTGGATTTTGAGGGGGCGATCTGCCGGACGGCGTTATATACCTTGACCATGGGACGGGATTTCCCGACCAGGCTGCCCAATCCGTATTGTTCGTCGAGTCGGCGTTTGAGTTCGTGCTGTTCGAGCATGAGGCGCATGCGCCCCAACCCGCGCTGGATGACGGCTTCGAGCTTGCCGAGGTTTACGGGCTTGGTCTGGAAATCGTAGGCGCCCTGGCGCATGGCCTCGGTGGCCAGTTCGACATCGGGCTCTTCGGTAATGAGAATGACGCACATTTCGGGGCTGCGCTCGAGAGCCAGTTCAAGAAGGCGCATGCCCTTGATTCTGTGGGCATTGAGTTCGGTGATGAGGACGTCGTAGGAGCGGTCGTCGATACGGTTAAAGGCCTTTTCGCCATCGTCGACCCACTCGACGGCGTAGCCGTGTTCGTCGAGATAGGACATGATATGGCGCGCGGTTTCGGGGACTCGCTCGACGAGCAGGACGTCGGCCGTGGCTGTCTGTTCGGACATTCAGGGACCCTTTATGGCGAAAGATGTCCGGGCGGGCTTTCCTCCCTTTCGGCCGGCAACTGGCGCGCCGCAGCGCATCGTCACGGCCGGAGCTCGCATGCAACGGCAGGCCCGGGCACGAACCACTTGAAACGCTACGATAGCAGAGGATAAAAAAAGCATGCAAATGCCTTGCGGGGCATCCCGGGGTATGCTACAATCGCTCAACAAACATGGGGTGTAGAGTGGAAATGCGTCGCAACTTCCTTTATTTCAGCATCTTGGTTGTGTTGGTGGCTGGAGCGGGATGTGCCCGGGCCGCGCGCGACACGACGGGGTTTGCCCTGAACGATTCGGCGCTCGTCGAAGCGCCGTTCGAAGAAACGTGGCAAGCCACGAAAGCGGTTCTTCGGGAGATGGACCTGGAGATTTACACGCGCGACAAGCGCGGCCGGTTCGTTGCGTTCACCGACATGACGCGGCGGACGCTGTTTGTGCCGCACCGGGTCAAGTACACGATTGTGCTGGAAGAAGAGTCGCCAGAGACCACCAAGGTCATGATCGAGTCCATGAAACAGGTGTACGGGGTAACACTCCTCACGTACCCCGACTGGCATGACCGCAAGACCGAGGACAACAGCGTTGCGCTGGAGATCCTGGAGCGTCTGAAAGCGCGGACTTCCTGATCGGGCGAATTCGCGTGGGGACCCGGCACTGCGCGTAACCCTGCGCGGTGTGTCCGACCCGGCGGGCCATCTACCATTCTTCGAGACTTTGCAGCGCCTGGCCGTGTGCCAGGCGTTTTCCATGTGCGCGGCGCAGTTGGCGCGACACCGGCCTTGATAGTCATTGCCAGGGGTCAGGTTCCGGCAGGCGCGGCGAGCGCGGCATTGCCAACCGTGTCGACGAGTCCGGTATACCCGGGCCCACCGGCGGCAACATAGCCATCGCTTCGTCCGGTGCGGTCGCGGCTCACCCAGAAGGCGTACAGCGCCCCATTCGTTAGCTGGAACCGTATGCGCACGGGCCGGCCGGCCAGCGCGGTCAGGTCGTCTCCCGCACTCCAGCGTACCTGCGCCAGGGTGCTGTTGGCGGAAAGCACTTCGCAGTTGTCGAGAGTGAACGGGGCAATCGGGTTCCCGGACTCGTCGGTCAGTTCGGCACGAAGCTGGCCCTGGGGAGCGTCCACATTGACGAAAAGATGTTTCCCGGTGAAGGTGATGGGACGCGTCAGGATGTCGCCGCCGGCAGCGTCTGCCTCCAGGGAGGCAAAGCCATCGCGGCGGAGGAATGCGACGCCCGTGCTTCCGCGGTCGTACATGCCGGCTTCGAGGAACGGCCGCTCTTTTCGTTCGGGATCGCCCTGGAACCCCGTATAGTAAAACCAGAGGGTATCGCCGTGGATGGTGCAGATGCCCCCGACCGGCTGCACATAGCCGCGGTCCCACACGTCGCGCCGTTCGGCGGCAATGAAGGCCCTGCGGTCGGGGCGGTGCCAGTGCCAGCCATCGCGGCTGTAGGCCAGAGTGAGTTCGGTGATCTTGGGCAGACCGCGTTTGTTGCACTCCTCATTGGGCGGGCCGAGGTGAATCTCGAAGATGCCGAGCATGATGCTCTCGTACGCGACCGCGTCGAGGTTGTAGAGTTGCGGCGTCTCGCCGATTTCGGGGTCTGGAGGATCGAGCCGGTCGGCCCCGCACCACAGGTAAGGTTGCCCGGCTTCCCAGCGAGCGCCCTTGAGGAAGTCGCTGTGCTCCCAATAGTCGCGGGAGCGCCCGCGCCAGTTTGAGCGCAGGCTGTACACCCATTTCTTCCGGAAGGGGTTGTAGAACATGGCGCTGCGGTCTCCGGTGGGCCCGGTCATGACGGGGCCGCTCCAATGCACGCCGTCGGAGGACACAAAGGCCATGGCCTCGCCGTACCCGCCGGGCATGACGAAGATTTTGAACCGCTGGGCGGGGTCCTTGCCGGTGTAGTCGGGGACGACGTTCCAGGAGTCGCACTTGTATTGAGGCGGAAGGACGCGGTTGGTGCCCGGTTCGATGTCCAGCGCGGGACGCTCCCATTTGAGGCCGTCCGTGCTGGTGGCATAGCAGATCGTGTGAATCCAGCCGGCCTCATACCACATTTTGAAGAGCTGTTCGCCGGGCTCCCACCAGACGCCCCCGTCTTTGGGGCAGGCGATGGCGTTGCGGGGCCGGTTGGTCTCGAGGGGGGTCTCGGGCTTGAGGATCGGATTCCCGTCGTATTTTCTGGCGAGGTGAAACGCGCGTTTCAGCGTCGTCTTCTCGATGAGAAAATCGTCCACGAAGAGCTGCCGCCCCACATCAATGGGAATCACGGCCGGAGAATGGTCGAGGTAAGGTACGGCCATGGGCTCGGTGTTGTCCGGACGGACGTTGCGCGGCGGCCAGGTTTCCGGCAGGCGGATGCCGTTGTAGAGCAGCTCGCCGGTGTTTTGAGACCACGATTCCGCCGGGTCGGGAAATGGGCGCGCTGCCAAAAAGCCCGTGACGACCGCCCATTTCCGCAGCCGAAGCCGTTCGCCTTTCGTCAGGGTCTTGCGATAGGTGCGCACGACATCAAAAGGCTGCTGGCCGAAAAGCTGAAAGACCCGGCCCTCATCAATGCGACGAAATCCGGCTTCCTCGAGTTCCTTGAACCGGCTGCATTTTTTGGCGGTTTCGTGTACGGGGTCCGGCGTCAGAACGGTGATCTCGCCCGGTTCCAGGCACTCAATCTCGACCCAGTCAATGCTGCCGCGGAGCAAGGGCCGTCCCCGCAGGGCATCGGGACATTCCGCCACGACGTAGTCGCGGTTGGTATAGAGCTTTGCGCCCGGAGCAAAGGTGTCCACTTCGCAGGAAGGATGGATGCCGATGACGGCCCCCGGAGGGGACGCCGCTGCCGCTGAGGCAACGAGGGGAGCAATCCAAGCGGACAGGAACGCGATCACGACCCATAGACAAACCCGATTCACCGGCATGCTGGCCTCCCTGCTGTACTCGGGGCAAAGGTACCCGTTGGGATTCGACCAGAAAGCGGGACGCGAATTCAACTGCCGGGACCGGGGTTCCGGAACTTCTGTGGACGTGCCGCCGGCGGATTCACTATCATGGGCGGGCGAAGCCGCATGTGGTGCGAGGATACTGTCTTTTGGAGAGGAGTGGAGATGAAGTTCTGGAAGAGTGCAGCCTTGATGGCAGCCCTGGGAATGACCTTGGCGGGGGCGTATGCCGGACCGATCGAGGACTCCCGCGCGCGTTGGTCGGATGCGGAGGCCCTGCAGCGAATCGAATCGGGCATCGAACAGCACCGTAAAGGCGACCTCGTGGTGCGTGTGCTCGATGAAGACGGCCGCCCGGTTTCAGGCGCCGAGGTGATGGCCGTTCAGAAGACCCATGCGTTCCTGTTCGGCGCGAATCTCTTTGTACTGGGCCAACTTGCGACACCGGAACTGAACGCCCGGTACGAACGGGCGTTCACAGGCCTGTTCAATTTCGCCTCGATACCGTTCTACTGGAAAGACCTGGAACCGGAGCCCGGCGCGCTGCGGTTCGCCGAGACGGCCCCGTACCTCTGGCGGCGCCCTCCGCCGGACGTCCTGGTGGCCTGGTGCCAGGCACATGGCATCACCCCGAAAGGCCATCCGCTGCTGTGGCATTCGATCAATCCGGACTGGGTGCCCAAGGACCCGGACGCGTTGCGTGCGGCCTATGTGAAACGCTTCGAAGAAATCGCAGCGCGGTATGGAGACAAGGTGGCCATCTGGGACATCGTGAACGAGTCGCTGGTCAGCAACGACACATATCCATTGTATACGCCGGACCAGGCATATGTGCCGTGGGCGTTCGAGCAGGCCCACCGCCTGTTTCCGGAGGTAAGCGTGTTGATGATCAACGAGGTGATGACGGTAAGCCACAGGCCCATCGGGGAAAACCGGTATCACAAACAGGTCGACACCCTGTTGAAACAGGGATGCGGCATCGAGGGGATCGGATTTCAGTTTCACTTCTTCTCCAGAGACGCGCTGGATACCGGCTTTCTGGGCAACCCCGATATGGGACCCGCGAGATTGCTCGAGGTGTACGACGCATTTGGCCAATTCGGCCCTCCGCTGTATGTCACGGAGATCACCATTCCGGGGAGCGGTCCTGACGGCGCAGCGCTCCAGGCAGAAGTCGTGACGAACCTCTACCGTCTCTGGTTCAGTATTGAGAAGATGGCCGGCATCACGTGGTGGAATCTGCCGGACAATACGGCGTATGGAAACGAAAACTCGGCCCTCGGCGGTCTGACCGACGAGAACCTGAATCCCAAACCCGCCTATGAAGCGCTCGACAGACTCATCAACCAGGAATGGAAAACACAGTTCAAGGGGACGACCGACGCCGAGGGACGCTGCGCGTTCCGGGGATTCGCGGGCGCGTACGAAATCAGCGCCAGCGTTCCCGGCGGCGCGGTGCGGCACACCACGCACGCCATCGAGGCAGGCAAAGACGGCGAGTGCGTCCTTGCGCCCTGAACCATGCCGGCGATCTTCGCGTCAGGGCTCAGTGCCGGCTGCGCGATCTGCGGCAGCAGAGGCCTACCAGACCGATGCACACCAATGCCAGCGTCGCCGGTTCGGGCACGACAATGCACTCTCCGGTATACCCCCAAACGACGCCGTCGTAGATGGTGACGTCCTGGTAAAAAACGGAGTTGCTGTTCGGATCCGGACGTAAGCTTCCGAAAGAGGCAAGGAACATATAGAACTCGACCTCGCCCGCCCACGCCGTGGTTTCAATATGACTGTCGTATGGACCATCGGTCCACGTCATATTGTGCCCCGAGGTGAGCGTGTAACCCGGGGGCGTCCAGGGGCCATACCCGGGAGCGTAGTATGCGGGACTCTGGTCGTGAGCCCCATCGACGGTGTATTCGTAGGGAGAAATCACGGAGCCGCCGGATTCATCGTACAGTTGAATCCAGTCCAACCCGAGATTACCTTCCCCCTGCCCATAGTCGTAATAGGCAACGATATCGGCACCGTGGTAACACCGCGAGCCAATATGGTCATCGACTGCGTGATACCAGTCAATAAGCATGGTGCCGGAGAGGCTTTGACTCGCCGCGCTGTACTGGTAGATCAGCGTAAAATTCGGGTCTGCAGTATTGACGGTGTATTGCCCGTAGAGCGCGGAGATTAAATCATTGGTGTAGCTGTTCCGCGGTGAAAGGTACGACAGCGGAGTGAGCCACGTGCCCCCCGGTGTAGGCCCGTCGCACGGCTCATAGGGGTCATAGCTCGCCGAGTTGTAAACGAGATTGAAGCTCGTGTTCGTCGTGATGGCCAGCATGTCTGCCAATGCGCTGGCGCCGGCCATCAGTGCGGCGACCAACAGGGCCACGACAGTTCGTGTTACGTATCGCATGGCCGTTCTCCCCGCGGGAAGGACACGATGGCCCTTCCCGCCCTGTCCCTCTGGCACTCGAAACCACCTGCACCCGCGACCTTCCGACGGGACTGATAGGCCGCAGCCCCCGTCGACAAGGCACACATTCACGAAAAACACGGTATTCTTTTTATTCTAGAATAGAGCATAATTCGAGCCATCTCGCCGCGGGAGGCCGGCACGGGCTCCTCGGAGTGTGTTGCGCCCCGACCAGCACGCGCAACCTTAGTCCCGTCTGTGGTTTACACAACACCGGCGGAGGCTCTGGGTATCAAGAGGCCGCGAACGAGCCCGGCAGGAACGAGGTCGTGTGTAGCTCACGCTGGTTAACCGTGGACATACAGTAGGCAATACTGATTGTTTATTGACAGGCGGATTCGGATTCACCCGTTAAGGACCCGTCAGGCCGCCATTTGAGAGCAGATTTGGCCCCGAGGCAGGGGTTTTTCGAGATTCGCATGCCCCGTATGCGCCGCTAACACCCAAGGGCCGACCGGCTTTTGTCGGTTTTTCGCAGATCGTGGTATACTGAGTGTGGCTGGGTAGAAAGGATTGATATGATATCGTTAATACAAATCAGATGTCCCCACTGCGGCGCGAAAGGGAAGATGATACTTCCCCCGACGGGTCTCATCCTGATCGGACCATGTCCCCAATGTCATGAGCTGGTGGCCATATTCTGCGGCCAGGCATTGCCGCTCGATACCGAGATCATGAAATCGGGCTCGACGGAAGAAAAAGAGGCGCACCTCCTCGTGGTTCTAACCGAGTTCATCGAAAGCCAGATTGGCGAAATGGTGCACCAGTCCTTTGGAGCGGAAGAGAATACGGACGAAAACCTCGATCCCCCGTCCGTACACAGCGGGACGGATGCTGACGCCGATTGGACCGCGGAAGAACACGAGCAGGCCGGCGACATGTCGATTTCTGCCGAGGAGGTTCTGTATTTTCGCGACACCGAGCTGAACCTGCTCGATAACCCGGACTACTTTCGCGCCATCTTCGGCTGAACCGTATCGCCAGCGGCGGCCGCTGCGAAACAGCGGGAAGCCCTCGCCTTCTGCAGGAGCGCAACGAACGCAAAACACTATTTGACATCCGCCGTTCGGTTCTGTTACGCTTGCGCCTCAGTTACGGAATGTAACCGCTGAGCACAATCGACATGACGCGGGGTGGAGCAGTCTGGTAGCTCGTTGGGCTCATAACCCAAAGGTCGCGGGTTCGAATCCCGCCCCCGCTACCAAGTAATTGACATGGCTGGACTTATAGACGAACTAAGTCCAGCCATTTTGCTTTGAGCTACATAACTGTGTATAGGTTACACATTAATATGGCAAATTCTTTTATAGCAATAGTTTACGCGAAACCCATTTTGAGTTGAACGACCTTTGGGGTCGTGGCCCGATAACGCTCCCGACAGCACACAAAGCCACTACTGCGGTAACGCACTCTGTAACAATGACTTGCGTTGGCTTGCCTCAGCAAGAGCGGCTCGGCCCTGATCACAGATTGCTACTTATCCCGCTGAAGAGCAACGCAAATCGCATGAAGGGCTGGCTGGGACTTTGACACGCTCTTCCCTGCGAGTTTAGGATGCCGCGCGCGGAAGAAGCAAGGCCGCACTGGCGGCAAACTGCGAGCCGCCAAAACGCCCGTGAGGAATATGCCAGCCGCATGCGGAACGCCCACGTGGACGGCCAGAACTGAAAACGTTCAACGGGGACGCGCGGATTTTGGGGCGTCTGGAGGATATGGACATGGCCAGGACGAGGGATGCACTTCGACGCACGGAACTTGCTCACGTGCTGCGTCGTGAAGTGCTGCGTGAATTGGCTGGCGCGCGCTCGTTTGGACGAGGGGAAGACTACTTCGAGAGCGGTTGTGTCGGGCGGCTTGCGGAATATGAGGGGCGGGTGACGGCGTCGGTCCAAGGAACTGAGAAGTACGTCGTCAAGCTTTGGGGTGAGAACGAACAACTACTCTTCGATTGCACATGCCCGGTGGGGGACGGAGGGTCCTTCTGCAAGCATTGCGTTGCTGTGGGGTTGGTATGGCTGGCAAACCGTGCACACCCCGATCATGCCAAGGCAAGTCGGAATCGGAATGAGAAGCGCCCCTTGACGATGGATGCTGTCCGCGCTCATCTCGAGGGTCTTGGCCAAGAGGCGTTGATTGAGATGTTGATGGAACGGGCGCTTGCCGATGAAGGCTTTCGCGAGCAACTGTTCATACGGCTGGCATCGTGGAACGCAACAAATCAGAGCGGACCCCTGGATATCGGACCTTTTCTTGACGCCATAGATTGCGCGGTGGATGCGGGCTATGTGGCGTACCGCGAAGTGCACAGCTATGCACGGGGCATTCGTGCCGCCGTTGACCCCGTCGAGAATCTCATAGAGCACGGTTACGCCGCCGAAGCACTGCCTGTAGTTGAACACGCGCTCGACGCGGTCGAGCGGGCCTTGTCGCAGGTGGACGATTCCGACGGCTACGTCGGCGGGATTCTCGAACATGTCGCGGACCTGCACCTTGCCGCCTGCAAGGACGCCAAACCGGATGGAGAGAAACTCGCCGAATGGCTGTTTCGACGGGAAATGGACGATGGATACGGTTCCTTTCGAGGGTCGGTAGCGGAGTACGCTCCCATCTTGGGTAAGCGAGGGTTGGCGCGCTATCGTGCGTTGGCCGAGGAAGCGTGGTCGCGCTTGCCTGCGGTGAACCCGGGTCAAAAGGACCCGTTGTCCTGGTCGGAGCGCTACCCCATCACGGCGATCATGGAATCGCTCGCTCGGGCATCGGGTGACGTGGACGCCTTGATTGCGGTCTTGAGCCGTGACCTTTCCAACGCGTACTCGTTCCTCAAGATCGCCGAACTCTGCAAACAGCACGGGAAGCGTGATTTGGCTTTGGAATGGGCGGAGAGAGGCGTGAAGGCATTCCCGGAGCATACCGATTGGCGATTGCGCGAGTTTCTTGCCGAGGAATACCACCGAAGGAAACGGCACGACGAGGCCATGGCGCTCGTATGGAAGCAGTTCACGGAAGGACCAAGCCTGGGGACCTATCAGGCGCTCAAGAAGCACGCGGACCGAGTGAAAGACTGGCCCGCGTGGCGAGGACAAGCCTTGGGCTTTGTCCGAGAGCATATTGCACGCCAGAAGAAAGGCAGCCAGAGACGAAGTGATCTATGGGCGTTCCGCACCGATCATTCGCTCTTGGTGGAGATGTTCCTTTGGGAAAAAGACTCGGAATCGGCATGGCGGGAAGCGCAAGCAGGTGGCTGTGATGAGCGCCTATGGATTCAGCTGGCCGACGAGCGGGCAAAGGAACACCCCGAAGACGCGTTGCCTATCTACCAGCGCCAAATCGAACCAACCGTCAATCAGAAGAACAACGCCGCCTATGAGAAGGCCGTGAAATATCTGCGTATTGTTCGCGACCTCATGAGTCGTTTAGGTCGCTCCGGGGAGTTTGCTGCCTATCTTGCATCCATCCGCGCAGCCCACAAACCCAAGCGGAACTTCATGAGACTACTGGAACGCTTCAAGTGAAGAGAGCAGCAAAGTTCACCGGGATGTTCCGCATCGTAGAGACGGACCAATGGGACCAATATTTCCTCAATCTTGTCACCCAAGCCTACATGCAGATCTATCCCGACGGAAGCGGACGGTTTAAGTTTGGAGCTGTGGACGGCTCCATGGACTGCAATTGGACCGAGCGCGACGGAAGACGGGCGCTGGAGTTCTCCTGGGAACGCTTCGATGAATGTGCTCCCGTGAGCGGCCGCGGCTGGGCGGTGTTGAACGGGGACACGTTGAAGGGACACCTCTATTTCCACATGGGCGATGACTCGGGCTTCGTGGCTAAACGTGCAAAGCCCAAGCATTGACTACGTCTCTTGACGCGGGTTCATGCCGAGTTCAAACCGGTCTTCCGTCACATAGCCCATGGCGCGGTAGCCCTTGAGCCGCTTGGCAAACATACGCATCAGCGCGGGCACCTGCCGGTCAACGTAGTCATACACGCGCACCTCGTGTTTGCCGGCGCAAGCGCGGTGCAGCCGGCCGACGTACTGCTGAAGCGTCCCACGCCATGAGATGGGCATGCCCAGAAAGAGCGTATCGAGCCGGGCGTCGTCAAAACCTTCACCGGCATAGCGACCGGTCGCCAGAATCACGCGGTTCTCACGTGAAGAGACGGAGTTGATCTGCTCGACCACGGCGGCCCTCTGCCTTTTGCCCATTCCTCCGCGCATGACGATGACATGCTGGACGGTTCTTCGGAGCTTTGCCGCCAGGTATTCCAGGTGGTCAGTTCTTTCGGTCAGAACCAGAGGACACCGCGCGCATTCCAGAGCCTTATTGATGTCATGCAAAATGAGGTCGTTTCTGTCCGTATCGTTCGCGAGCGCCGTATAGAGATCCTGAATCGCCAACTCCGAGCCTTGATCGGGCAACGCAAACACAGTGCTCCGGAGAACCACCACCTGACGAAATGACTGTCGATCAGCCACTTCTTTCGGCCTGATGCGAACGCGAATGGGACCGCATTGCATGATGATGATGGGGTGGTGTCCATCTTTGCGGATTGGAGTGGCCGTGAGACCCAGCACGTACTTTGCTTTGGCCTGTCGGATGACCCGTTCAAACGTAAACGCGGGAATGTGATGGCACTCATCTACGATGACATGGCCGTAATTAGCGATGACGTCGTTGACTTTGCCTTGCCGGCAGAGGCTTTGGATCAGGGCCACATCCACGGTACCGCAGGTTTTCTTCCTCTCCCCGCTGAATGTCCCTATCTCGCTGGCGGGCATGGCAAGAAACGAGGCCAGCCTCTCGCGCCACTGGTCGAGCAGCGACCTTCGATGCACCAGGATAATCGTGTTGGTTTTGCGTTCGGCGATGAGTCGGGCTGCGACTACGGTCTTACCAAAGCCCGTTGGTGCGACCAGGACGCCAGTGTCGAATCGCAGCAGGTCGCGGACGGCGTGCTCCTGTTCGGAGTGGAGTGTACCTTGGAACTCGAATTCGGTCGGAGTTCCCGCACAGCGCTCGTCCTGCAACGCGAGCAGGATCCCATGTGAAGCGAGAAAGCACTCCAGATCGTCCAGGCACCCTCGTGGCAAGGCGATGTGCCTCGGGAATTCCTCGGCACAGCCAATAACGCGCGGCTTTCCAAAGGTCGAAAGACGCATCGCCTGCGCGCTGTAGAACTCCGGGTTCTGAAAGGCTGCAAGCCGGGCCAGCCGGTTCATCAGTTGGGGCGACAGCCCGTCCTTCTCAACATACAGCAGATTTCCGACGACAACCCGCATCGCCTTGGGCAACGGCCCTTGGAGAGGCTTCTCTGCGCGCTTCTTCGATGGAGGAAGCGTCCAGGGATCCTCATCTTCCGTTTCGTCCGTTGTGCTGAGCCGGACACCGATCACTTGGCCACGGCGTGACGCGTCGGCGACGATGCGCTCTGCGCATGAGCGCGGCACCCTCCTTACAGAGGCGAGGTATTGCCACTGTTTTGGATACGGCGTGAAGTCCTCACCAACGAACAAGCTGTTGCCCTGTTTCGCGGGTACGCCCTGCAGCGGTAATGCGATCAGATTGCCGAACCCGCCCTTGGGCATCGTGTCTTGGCTTGGAAAGAAACGGTCGTAGGAGTCCAATCCCATCGTATGGCGCCGGTCCATGGCGCTTGTCAATATCGCGCTCCCCAGCTTTCGGGCAAGCGACGCGGGGATCGCTTCCTCGAAGAAGATCCATACGTGTCCTCCCCCTCCTGAACGTGAGCGCTCCAAACTGGCTGGCAAGTCACGGTCGCTGCAGGCATCAAGGAAAGCGCGTACGTCGTCGTGCCACCCCTCCTTGTCGAAATCGGCGGCGAGAAACCAGCATGTCTCATCCTGAAGCAGCGGGTAGATTCCCAGGGTGTGTTTGCCGAGTACGTGGTCACGAATCACTTCATCGGAAATCGGAAGGTATTTGCCGTTGCCACACTTCGCACACGGTTTATGGCAAAGAAGGGGATCCCATTCGTGTGCGCATGCCGGCGAGTAGCCGGACTTGCCCTTCCGGCTTTCCCATCGGACCGCGTACACGTCTTCGCGGCCACGGAACAGCGAGCGGAAAAGGGCGATCTTCTCCTCTTGCGAAGCCGTGCTATTCTCCGCCGCCACTGACGATGGTTCTGACGACTCGCGGCACGTCGCAGGAAGAATGCGCGGCGTCGACGGTTCCGATATTCGTTGTTTTGGGGAGGTCTCCTTGTCCTTGGGTTCTACTGTAGCCGTCCTTAGCGAGGATGCGGGCCGGAGAGCAAACGACTCCAAGAGAGCCTTGAGGCGGCGGTTTTCAGCTCTTAGACGTTCATTTTCCTTGCGCGTCTGGTGAAGTTCGTTCTCGTTGTTCTCTGTTCCGCGACTCTTTGCCATTTCTCGTTTCAACCTCGCTACGCGGCAATTCTACCAGAGTTTGCCAAGGCACGAGGATAAGCCAGTTCAGGTACCGGGTGAATCTGCCCAGCCAAATGGCCCATAATGACGTGAGTTCGAGGAAGGGAGGAGACGTTTCTGTGATTGAGAGGTTTCTTGCGAGGAATAAGGGCAAGACGCTTGAGTTCAAAGAGAACTGCCGCCCCCTTCATGCCATTGTCAGGACTGTGGTGGCGTTTGCCAACACGGCGGGCGGGTCGATTGTCATCGGGGTGAAGGACAAGACGAAAGACGTTGTAGGGATCGCTGAGCCGTTGGGTGACGAAGAACGATTGGCCAACACTTTCGCCGACAGCATCACTCCCCTCCTGATCCCCGACATCCAAATCCACGCTTGGCGGAATCGCCAGTTGATCGTTGTCGTCGTCCCACATTCGGTGGGCCCCTACTATGTTCGTTCTGAAGGACCCGACTCCGGTGTGTACGTCCGGCTTGGCTCGTCCAATCGCCCTGCGGGACCAGAGTTGATCGCGGAAATCCGACGTCTGGCCCGGAACGCATTCTTTGATGAGCAGCCGTGCTCGGGAATCAACTCGGAAGACATTGACTTCCGAGTAGCTTCCGAGCTCTTTGCGCAAGCATCTCGCCCTTTCACGCTGCCAAAGCGGCGCTCTTTGGGGCTCCTCGTAGCCCAAGGAGGACGCGAGGTCCCCTCTAACGGTGCGGTACTTCTATTTGGCCGGACGCGGAGCAATGTGTTTCCCAACGCGACAGTCCGCTGTGCGCGATTCCTCGGCTCGGATACGGCTCGGTTTCTGGATCAGAGCGAGATTGATGAATACCTTCCGAATACGGCTGACCAGGCGGTCGCGTTTATCGAGCGCCACACGCGCCAAGGGCTCGAGATCGGGCGTGTCCGAAATCGCAAGCTCCCCGAATACCCGGTTGAGGCGGTGCGTGAGGCCGTCATCAACGCCATTGTACACGCCGACTACAGCATAGGGGGTGCAACACATGTTCAACATGTGCCTTACGGGGCCGCCCTCCCCTCACAGACCCACGATGCGCCACTTCGCGTGACCGGCCTGACCATAGCGTTCTCATGACCGCAGGGAACCTCGGAGTTCACGTCTCATACCGCGACCTTTTCCTGGAGCAGCGCCTCGTCAGGAAGCCGGAAAAAGAAGTCCGCGGATTGCTCAAGTGGAAATGCGGCCAACCCCGAAGGCCTCTGGGGCGCATGATGCGCTTAGCCCCGGCCGGTTGGCTCACGTCAGCGGATAGCCACAGGCCTGAAGAAGGCATTCCTGCACGGATAATTCATGTTCCAGCGGGTAGGGATTTTCGATTTCGCCGCGGATGATCCGGGCGAATTCGATCAGTTGATCGTCGTATCGCGCGGGAACTTCCGGGAAGCTGACTTCCTGATAGCCTTTCTTGTAGGGCGCGCGATCCTTGGCTAAGGCCAGTTGGAGTTTGAGGGGCGGAGGCGGATTGATGTCGTACGTCTCGAGTGGCCGAATATCGATCGTGCCTTCGTCGCCGCACACCACGAGCTGGCGCCGCTTGAAGCCTTCCACTTCGAGCGACGCGGTGCGGATCGTGGCCGTTGTCTTGGGATACTCCAACACGACCAGTCCATTATCGCACATCTCTCCGGCGTCCGAGCGCGTCTGGCGCATAAAGGGGACAACTCGGTCCGGCTTGCCCAACAGGCCGACCACCAAATCGATCATGTGGCAGGCATAGATGAACATGGTTCCGCCGCGAAACTGGGAGAGGTATTTCCGGTAGTCGGCGTCGGAAAACTTGCTCATGACGCAGTGGACCTCGAAGACCTGGCCGAGCCAACCCTGTTGAACCGCGTTGCGGCAGAATTGCACTGCCAGATTGTTCCGGTACATGTAACCCAGTTGGACGGTGAGGTCGCGCCTTTTCGCCTCGTCCAACACCTTCCTGAACTTGCTGAAAGACTCTCCCCCGGGCTTGTCCAGATGGATATGCATGCCGGCATCGATGCACCGGCCGGCGATGTCCATGATGCGTTCGTCGTCGGAGTCCACCTCGACGGCCACGGCCTGCAGCCCTTCGATATCGAGCAGTTGCTCCTCAGTCATCCACGTCAGGTCGCGGTACGCCCCGTGATTGGCCCGGCTCTTGCGCAACTCGGGATCGGGCTCAACAATCCCGACGACTTCATAGTGGTCGCTGAGCTTCCGAAAGGTGTCCATTTTTGCTGAAGCATGTTCATGGCCGGTACCAATCTGGCCTACTTTGATCCGCTGCGCGGGGGGACTGGCGGCGAGTGCGGACGGTCCGGGCCATTGGCCGGCGGCGAGGGTTGCGCCGGCGCCGGCGGCGGTTGCCAGAAGCTGACGGCGATCGATGCGATTCATGGATATGCTCCTCGTGGCTATCTTCTCTTCAGCAATCTCGACAAAGACAAGCGGTCGTGCAGGGCTTTCTCATTGGAAATAGCCTTGTGCCGACTGTGGCAGGGCCAATGCTCCCACGAGAACTGCGCCGACAGCCGTGCATATCAAGACAACGCCCAATGACCCATGGGGGGCTTGAACACCAATATCCGCACCCAGCGCCGCCCCACGTAGTCACGCCATCCACGGCCTGTCCCTTTGCGATGACTCGGACAGCGCCTCACAAGCGCAATTCGCATTTTCTACAATCTGAAAATCGAACATGCCTACACAAGCGAAATCAGCTCCATTCCCGAAAGCGTACTTGAAACCCGTGGAGGGAGGAATAGCCCCTGCACCCAAGACCTTATACGCCACCCACGGCTTTTCCACCTTCTTCATGAACTCTTTCGTCTGTTCCGGAGTATTGCACCACATATTGTCATGATAATCCGCCCCAATGATATCGCCTGCATACTCAGGTGTAATTGTATTTCCAGTGGGATCAGGTTTCCAACCCGGCTCATTGACAAGACGAGGCCCGGCAGTCCAGTAATTTGCGCTATTAAACGTCTTCATGTAGAAATCAAGGTCCAGACCATGTTTCTCGCATTCAACCACAACCCTCAAATCGTGTGCAGCAAATCCGCAAATCAGTTGATCGTTCTGACCATGCTTTCTTATGTACTCGACCGCTCTCGCCAGGACGCCGATCTTATTATCGCGCACCAATCTGTCGCAGTCCATTCCTTGAATATAGATCCCCATTGCCCCGTTTTCGATTGCGGCATCGATATCTGGATTGATATTCTCTTCCGTTATCCTGCATTGAGCGATCCATTGTAGAGTGCCCCGCCGTTTTCTGTATTTCTTCAAAATCTTCAGCATGTTATTATCCACTCGGAGAACCATTGTGTTGATCCCCACGGCCTCACACAGATTGAAGGTCTCCAATACCTTTTCATCATTATTGTAGGCCTGGATAAGCGGCGAAACATAGATGAGATCTCTTGAATGGGCGTATCCACTAACGATGCCTCCACCGAAAATCAGCCGGCTTATTTTATGGCCTTTGATCTCTCCCGTTGGCACTTTTCCCTTTAACTCAGTGAGCTTCGCAAACTCGACCATCTTTGTGGCCCCTGAGATCGCATCGACCCTGCTTTTCCCACTGACCAGGTTAAGCTCCTCATAGCTTTCCCATTTCCTCTTGTTTGCCAGCGCCCACGAAAACCCCCCAAGGAAAGGCAGTGCAATCAGATCCTTGAGCATTTCTCTTCGTACGGACTGGACAACCGCCACGTGATTGGCGTCTTTTTCGTCTTTTCTTCTTCGCCATATTCTCATTATCCATCGGTCAACACCCCAGAAGAGGTTCCGGGGAAGAAAAGCAATCACAAGCAACAGGCCCATTTCTATGAGCTGCTTGTTCACGATCAGATAGTGGCCTTCTCCCGTTGCTTCGCCCGAATACCCGATAAACGGCGGATTGGCGATGTAGTAGAAGAAAAGCAGCATTGCTCCGGTAAAAGCGGAAATCCTGGTTAACAGGCCAAGGAAGAGGCTCAGCCCGATGAGTATTACTCCGGCAACATTGAGCGTGTCCACCACGCGGAGCACATCGGGCGTTTCGGCTATCCAATGAAAGATTCCGGAAAACAGCCCTTGAGATTCCATCAGATATCCTGCTGATGACCATGGTGAAAACAGTTTGCTTACACCTTCATATAGGAAATGCCATCCTACAAGAATCCTGACTAACGTGAGCGAGATTTCAATGACGGTGCGATTGCCAGCCGCTGCAATTGGTCTTGTTGGCGCAGGAGTTGATGCCATCATCTTGTTCTTTCTCTAAGGAATTGTCCTGATGTGGTGGATCCCAAGTGGAAGGTAATGCCGCCCTTGAGGTTGCTCAGATACCGCTGGTGAGCTTTCCCACCATACGCATGGCGCATATCCGCATGTTTTTGAACTATGTCGCCAAACCATCCATCGCGGAGCGCGTTTGCCAGAAGCTGACGGCGCTCGATGCGATTCATGGATATGCTCCCTGGGGCTGGTTCATCGATAACATGAGGCCCTGTCGTTCTACACCTGTTCCGGCACCACGAAGGGACTGCGGTACGGCCGGCGCAGCAGGCCGTTTGCAGCCGGAGCATCGACGAAGTTCTCCGCGGCGGCGTCAAATGTCAGCCTTCGCCCGAGACGGCAGCGCGTGTTCGCCAGTTCGACCTTGCCGGTGCCGGTCAGCTGCCGCTTCATATCCTCGAACGATTCACGGAGGATTTCGGTGCCGGCGACCGCGTTCGTGACCTCGTCGAAGGAGGCCTCCTCGCCAAGGCGGTACGAAATGTTGCCCAGATGGACGAGCGTTGCCGAACGGTATCCCTCGAGGATTTCCGCGGTGAGATCTTCGCGTTTGCGGCTGCGGACACAATCGATGAAGTTGCGCATATGGGGCGGGCCCTGTTCGGGCGCGCCGGGCGGCGGACAGTTGTCGATCGGCACGCCGTCTCCCTTGCCTTTGGGAAAGAATTTGCCGTCACGGAGCACGCCTTCGTCGGTGTGGTACTCGACCGTGATCTTCCAACCATCCTTGTCGACGAGTCCGCACGCCTCGTGGAGGATTTTGACCTCGCCGAAATCGATCAAGGTCAAATGGGTGTTGGGGGTCTGGCCCTGATCCTGATAGCCGAAGCGGCCGCCAAGACTCACCACGCTTTGGGGCATGGACCCGGCGGGCATGGCCCAGCGGCAGACATCCAACTCGTGCGAGCCCAGATTGCCGATCTCGCCGTTGCCGAAATCCCACTGCCAGTGCCAGCGGTAATGCACCAGATTCGTCCGGAACGGCTGGACGGGGGCCGGGCCCAGCCAGAGGTCGAAATCCAGTTCGCTGGGCGGGTCCTGCGGCTTCGTGATGCCGTCGCTGAGTCTCTCCCTGGAATCAAACGCGTGGGCGACCAGCAGCTTGCCGTATTTCCCGTTGCGAATGTCGCGGGTCAGCTGGATCCATTGCGGGTCGGACCGTCGTTGCGTGCCATGCTGGACGAGGCGGTTGTATTTGCGGGCGGCCTCGACGAGTTGGCGGCCTTCGAACATGTTGTGGCAGCAGGGCTTCTCGACATAGGCGTCCTTCCCCGCCTGGCATGCCCAGATGGCCATGAGCGCGTGCCAGTGGTTGGGCGTGACGATGGCGATGGCGTCGAGATCCTTGTCGTCGAGCGCCCGGCGGACGTCCTGGATGCAGGCGGGCGTGTACCCCGCTTTCTCTGTGACGGTTTTGCTTCGAGAGGCGAACAGGCGGCTGTCGGGATCCACGATGTAGGCAATCTCGACGTCTTTCATGCCGCCGAACCCCGTCAGAAAACTCTGTCCCCGGCCGTTGACACCCGCGACAGCGACGCGGACTCGGTCATTGGCTCCCAGGACCTGGCCCGACGCTTTTGTGCCGGCAATGGCGAAGACAGGGCCGATGGCGGCCGTTGCCGCGGCGCGTTTCAGAAATGATCGTCGACTATGGCGATGGTGGACTGACATGCGGTACCTCCCGGTGCGTGTTACCCCCTACTGTTATTCAATGCTAAGCACCCGAGTGGCAGTTGGTCAAACCTGCGCAGTACCTCGAAGCGGCGGGCGGAAGCCGCGACGACGTTGCCGCGGGCGCTAGGGCGTGCTCTCAGGGCGGACTTCCCGGTCCAGACGGACCCCGGCCTCTTCTCCTGACTCGAAGTAGTTTTCTTTTGGCAAGTGCCGGAACCAGAGGAAATACATCCCGATGAGCCCGATGGCACATAGCCCCAGGGTCGGGTAAAAGGTGTTCCAGGATTGGATGATGGCCTGCATCGGAAGCATAAACAAGGTGACCTGCCACAGCATCGCGAACGGCACACAGAGGATGTCGCGCCTGTGTTCGGTTTCCATGGCGGTGCGATCGTCGTCGCTGAGCATTTTTTTGAACGGCCCCCAGAATCCGAACGGCCGCGTGATGCGGTAGAACCGGCCAACGACCTCATTGTCGTCGGGGGCGGTGAGATAGGTGCCGATGATGGACGCGACAGTGCCGATGGCGCCCAGGAACAGGAACTGCCAGCGCTCGTCGAGGTCCGGGAAGAACCAGCGCTGGGCGATGGCCGCCGCCATGCCGACAAAGGTGCCGGCCGCGAAGCCGCCCCCGTTGAACCGCCACCAGATGAGCCGGAGGAGCGTGGGCATCATCAACCCGCCGCCAAGGCCCATGACGATCCATCCCCACACGTCGTTGATGCTTTTGATCGAAAACGCAAACACGAAGGAGATGACTACCAGGATCACGACGCCCGCCCAGCTGACATAAATCAATTCGCGAGTTGATGCGGTCCGATGCAGGTACTTCTGGTAGATGTCCCGCGTGATGAAGCCCGTGCAGCCGTTCACCTGGGCATTGAACGTGGACATGGCCGCCGCGAGCAGCACGATCAGCAGGAGCCCGCGCAGCCCGGGCGGGATGTTGTAGAGCAGCACCGCGGGGAGGATGCGTTCGGGATCGACGCCGCCCTCAAACCCGACCAGCATCAGCTTCTTGGGCCAGTCGGAGCCCATGATCGTCTCCAGACCGGAAATCAGCGTCCGCGGGTAGTGCGCGGGGTAATTGGCGACATCGGACAGGGCGGTCGCCCAGTGGGCCTTGTCAATGTCGGGCAGTTGCTGCTTGATGAGGTCGGCCGTCTGGACCAGCATCTCTTTGTCTGGGAAGACCTGGTGGACGAGCACGACGCCGAGGGCCGCGAAGCCCATCATCATAGGCCAGCGGACACTCATCAGGAAGGTCCAGAAGGCCGTGAGCAACCCGCACTCGCGGTCATTGCGGGCGCCAAAATACCGCGCATCGGCGCCGGACGGGACGCCCGCGATGACGTTGCGCAGCAGGTAGAACAGCGCGAACATCATCAGCGATTCGTACTGCTCGTATCCGGCAGGCATCTCGGTCTGCCAATGGGGGGCGCTGGCCAGCCACTGGGCGTTACCCGTAACGCTTGTGGCCAGCGCGCCGAAATCGGCAATCCCGGACACACCGCCGAAGGCCATAACGGAAATGACGATCACGCCGATCAGAATAATCACCGCCTGGAACAGGTCGGTGAACACGACGCCGTAGAAGCCGGAGATCATGGTATAGATCGTCGTGATTCCCATCATGACGACCGTGCACCAGAACGGGGAGAATGGGAAGAACATCGTCAGGAACAGCCCCGCGCCCTTAATCAGGTAGGCCAGCATGCCGATGGAACACACGATGCCCGCGAGCGCCTGCACGAACTGCGCAAAGCGTCCGCCGAACCCGTCGCCGAACCGGAACACCATCCATTCCGCGGCCGTGATGCACTTGGAACGGCGGTGCCACTTTCCGCCCCACAGCATCATGAAGGCCAGGCCCAGGCACGCTCCGCCGCGAAACTCGATGAACAGTCCGCGCGGCCCCAGCAGATAGAGAAACGAGGTGATGACCATGGTGCCGGTCATGTCGAGGAAGTACGCCATCCCCGACACGCCCAGAGCCCACCACGGCAACCGCCGCCCCCCGATGAAGTAGTCCTCGATGCTCTTTGACGCCATGCGTTCCAGGGCAAGGCCGAGAACAACCAGCGCCGCGAAATACCCGCCGATGACCGCATAATCGAGCGTGTTCAGTGACCACATGCTGTTGTGACTCCTCCTGAGCAGTGCGGCATTCTACCATGGAGACTGATGTCAGTCTTCCCCCTTTGGCTCGACGTCCGCACGGGGCGGTTTGAGTCCGGCCCCGGCGGCACGCTTCCGGCGCCACTGCGACAGCATGGGTTGATGCTGCCGCTATTCCGTGCGCCGGTAGTTCACTTTGAGTCCCTTCAGAGACTCGTTATTCACAAACTCCAGCTCGACTGCCCTGGGGGCCCTGGCCTCGATCTCGATGGTGTCGCCCTCTTTGCGCCAGGACACTTCGACTGGACCATGGATCGATGCGGTCGCGCCTTTGGCCCATGCCAGGCCGGAGAGATACGGGCTGATGCTGAACTTCGCTCCGCCGGCCGACGCGGGGACGATGCCGAGCACGATCCGGTTGAGCGAGTGAATGGGCGAAGCCGACCATGCGTGGCAATGACTGCGCGTGGGGAAGTCTTGCCATGTGACGGTGCTGTCGGCGAAGGTTTCCCAGACCGTGGTGGCCTGGTGGTCCAGCATGGGCTGATAGTATTGGTAAATCCGCGCGATGACTTCGTCGGTCCGGCCGGCCTTCTCAAGCATTTCGAACAGGTAGAGCACGGCGAACGGCGAACCGACCTGTGTCATACCCTCGGGCGGGTTGAGGACCTTATCGAGGATCGCCGCGCGCCTGTCCTCGGGTGCGATGTCATAGAGCAGCGACAGGAATCCGGTGTGAACGCATGTTTTGACGCTGGGAATGCCGTCATCGTGGACGCTGTCGGGATACCACGCGCTCTGCTCGTCCCACAAGGCATTGATGGCCTCGATGAGGCGCTGGCGATACTCGCGCAGCCACTGGGCATTTTCGTGGTCACCCAGTACCTGGGCGGACTTCAGCGCGGAGTCCACGGCGCCGACCGCGAACATGCTGTTGTGAGTGACGGTCCTGGCAGCGTCGTCAATACCGGCCCAATCGAACATGTTCCAGTAGGGGGCGCTGAACAGGCCCCGTTCGTCTGTCATCGCCCGGGCGCTCTTCAGATTCCTGATGACGTAGGGATAGACCCATGTCAGGAATTCGACGTCTCCGGAATAGTAGTAGTAATCCCAGGTGGAGATTGTCCAGAGGAAGCTCCAGACGGGAATCACGATGTCCCAGGTGCTTGGGGTCTGGGAGATGGTCAACGGATTCCGCAGGGCGTGCAGGTACTCCATCGGTACCCCGGCGTCTTCTCCCAGCACGTACGGTTTGTGGTCGAGGGAATACGCGGTAAGCTTTGCACAGCGGCGGGCAAGATCCGGGGCGCCAAAGGCGCTAAATCCGATCAAGGCTTCATTGCGGGCATCGCCGACCCAATGCGTCTGCTCGTACAAAGGGCAGTCCGTGAATGTGTCTTCCATACAGAGCTTCAAGGTACGCGCCGAGATCTCCCAAATCTTGTTCAGGCGCTCGTCAGAGCATGCAAACGAGCCCACGGGCGCGACGGGATACGTCGACTCGACCAGCCGGACCGCCCGGAGGGCGGCGGGCCTCTCCAGATTGCGGAACGTCAGGAAGAGATACCGGCCGGAGCGACGCATCAGGCTGGTGAATTGATTGTCGCCCTCCCCGCAGATATAGCGCATGTCGTTGCGGTAACGGTCGGTGTGCTGGACCTTGCCTTGCGGATTGATGTATTCGATACCGGCGATGTCGATGATGGTTCCCGCACCGGCGTTCACCTCGAGTTGCCAATATCCGATGTTCTGCGCGCCGAGGTCATAGATCAGTTCTACATCGCCTTGGCCGTCGGGCTGAATGACCACCTCTCCCCTGCCGGTAATCACGGCGTCCGGGGTGCTCACGGTCGCGGCCTTGAGCACTTCGCGCTTCATGAAGTCGCCGTGCACGTCTTCAGTGACCTGAGCGATCTCCAACACGGTCGCGACGTTACCCAAGCGGGCTTTGAATGCGTCCAACGTACCGCTGTGTTCGATATGGTCCCGAGCCAGGCCATCGAGCGTTTTTTTAACTTCGCCCTGCTTTTCCCTGGGCCATTCCGACCACTCCAGGTCGGTAGCCGAGAACTTCCCCTCGTTGAACGGCGCATAGGCCCATGCGGACCTGCCGGGCGAATCCATCGGGGCTTCGAGCGCGAAGTCTTTGTCGCAACGGATCCTGACAACGGTATCCGAACGCCAATGGCCGAAATACTCGGTCAACACAACGAGCATGAAGTGTTTTCCGGCGCTCAACTCGATTCCGTTGTCCCTGGCGTGCGCCGCATCGACGGCGCCGCCGTCGATCACGACCGCGTTGCCGTCGGCGTCCACCTTCAGGGTCGCGTTTTCAGGAAGCACAACGACCGTCGCGTAGGCGCCCGTCATGGCCACGTGGTTATTCGCCGGCATGACTTCGCCGGGGTAGGCCAGGCTCACCGTCGGAAACACGAAGGATTTTCCGGCCGGCCGCTTGACGACGTTCGCGGCCACAAATGCGTGTACGGGAACCGGCTGGAGGGTCAGTAGCGCACAGTCCCGTTCATTGAGATCCTGCCACGGCCCGTCATTCGCGGCGTGTTTGACGGCGGCAGGCGCGAAGGAGCCGGCGCCGGCCAGGCGCGCATCATAGATCTCGTACGGGCCCATCTGGACGCACTGTTTGGGCGCAAACTGCGCCCATTCGTCCGCGTTTCGCGTTTCCCAGGTCTGGTCCGTTCCTATGGACTGCACCACCTCGCCGGCAGCGTCCTTGAGATCCAGCTGGGCGAGCAATCCCGCCCCGGCCGGGAATTGGTGAAACGTCCCGACGCCATAGAATTTGGCGATGACCCGCATCTCATTGGTTCCTGCCTTAAGGTACGGAGTCACGTCAATCACGTCGTACTGGTAGTGACTGGGCCAACTTCGAGCGGGGCCGTCGCCGACCCACGCATCATTGATATACAGGCGGTAGAAGCTGTCCGCCGTGATGCGGAGCGTGGCCGAGGCATGGCCGTCAGCCTCAAACGTCTTTCGGGCTTCGATGGTGTCGTTGTAGTGCGAGTCGCGGGCGCCATTGCGCCATATCCACGACGCAGCCCACTCTGGCTGGGCCGCCGCGGCAATCATGGGCGCCAATACGACAAGATGAGCAGAGACCAGGATCGTGTTCATGATTCTCTCCGTTAGGTCTGACGGCGTAAACGGAGCGATTATAGCGGAAGACCGCCCGGAATCAGAACAAGATAAAAACCGGCGCGCCCGTCTGCACAAACATGCCGGAAATGCGGGCGCGCGGCTTGCGAGTCGCGAGGAATCACTTCTGCCATGGTGTTTGCAGGCCGTAGTGCGCCGGGGGCCCGGGGAGGTAATACAGCTCGCAACGGAACCAGTCCTGGCCGCCGGGGAGGTCGTCGAGGTAAACAGCGGCGGTGTAGTCATTTGCTTCGCTGGGCTGTTCGAGGACAAAGGGGTGCATCGGACGTGAATAGAGGTCTTTCGGGACCACCGTGACGGGTTCTCTGGGGAGCGTCGCGAGGATGTCGAAGCGGCGCACATCCGGCCCATCCCAGCGGAGGTGTTCGACGCGGTATTCGCCGCCGGTGACGTGCACGAGATCCTGCCCATCCACGAGGATATCAAAACTGGCGAACTTCACCGCCTTGTCCACGTGTTCGGCGAGGACCTCCGCGTAGCGTTTCTGTTGAGCGGCCACCGTGGCTTCGACCTCGCTGCGTGTGGGCGCCTCGTCCCAGGCCTTGATGGCGGCGGAGCGCCCTTCGAGCAGCGCGCCGGCACTTTCAATCAGTTGGTTCACACCAAAAAGCTGGTAATGGAAGCCGGGCATGTTTGTGAATGCGTCTCGCGCGGCGCACGCCTCATCATAGGCCATCTGCAATGCGTTGCGACAGGCATCGGTGCCGCGATCGAAATAGTCAAAATAGGCAAAAATCAGCCGCACATATCCGAGATTGGTTGCGATCAGATTGCGGGTCATATCGAGGCGTTCGGCGATTTCGGCAGCCAGGGCCGCATCCTGGATCCGGCCCTGAACATCCGCATACCGCTGCCGCATGTCACCGGCAACCGCGAGGCCGTGTTCGATGTCCTCGAGGGTCTTGACGCGCCAGGGGTTGCAGCGGAGGTAGATCTTCCGCATGAATTCGAGATGCGCCCTGCCCCCGTCAATGGCAGGGTATCCCTCGACGGGAAACTCGCCGACGCGCATGTGCAGGAACGAGTTGAACTGGCCGTAGGAGATGGGGCCGATGTGCAGACCGTACTGGTAAGCGCTGGGCGAGAGCAGGTAGATCCCGGCCATGTCCTCCGCGGCCTCGGGGCCGAAATGGATGGCGCAGAAATCGCGCGCGATGGCCTCGATGTCGTCGTACGGGTCCCACATGAGCCGGTAGAGCACGTATGCATAGGCGCCGAGGGTATCCCATCCGCGCGCCGAGTATGGGGCGAGCGATGCGGCGCCGCGCAGGTTGGAGTGCTCCGGCAACAGGAGGTACTGGAGCCCGTTCTGAAAGTACTGGCCCGAGAAGGTGGGAAACAGGTGACTTTTCCCGCCTTCGTAGTAGTTCATCGTTTCAAAGCAGACCATCGTGTCATGCGGGGTCTGGTTGAAGGTTTCGTTGTAGGGCTGATACCACCAGCGGTCGCCCGCGGTGATTTTCGGAACGAGATAGAGATTGTCGCGCGGCACGGCGTCCGTAAAGATCTCTCGGAAGACGGCGGGCTGGTAGTGCTGTTCGTGCATGACCAGGCCCCACGTGAAATGGAAGTAGGTTTTGTTGAACTCCCCCGCGACCACCTCGTGCACTTTCTGAACGAATTGGCTGAAGCGCTGGGTGTAGCTGGCCGCGCATGCCGGATTCTCGTGGAGCAGATCGTACGCGGCGTAATCGTCCCAGAACCCGGAGATGTCGTCGTTGCAGATCTCGACGCCGTCCAGTTCCGGCAGGGCCGCAAAGAGTTTCCGGTACTTGTCCTGCACCGCATCCCACAGTTTCGGATCGCAGGGGTCGAGGGACGCGCCGTGTTTTTCGAGAAGGGAGGGATGATAGGTGAAGTCGTTCGAGAAACTGAAATACTTCATGTGCAATGCGTGGGCGTAGTTGATGAGTTCGCGTGTCTGTTCGCGGTGCGCGGCATTGGCCGTGTTTTCTGGCTCCGCGTCCCACGGGACGAGATCGAGCACATTGGGACCGGCGACCCAGTTGAACGAGCCGCGCAAGGCATTGTGGAGTTCTTCCTTTGAGCGTCCGCCGGGGCCGGAGCGCCCCCAGGCGGCGCCCATGCGGAGGGCCATTGCCGGAACGCGGGTGGCGTTCAAATCCGGCAGCACGCGGTGCACGCGAAGCCGGTCCCATAGCCAATACACGCCGTAGACATCGCCGGGCACGGCGCCTCCGGCGACGGCGAGGAGCTTCCGTCCTTCGTGCGCGACGGTCTGGAGGGCGTAGCCCTGTTCGTCCGGGGGAGCGGCCACGGTCAGGACGCCCGAGTCCGTCAGGGCCTTTGTCTGCGCGTTGCGGGCGGCGCTGCCCACCAGGATGAGGTTTCCGGACGGCAGGGTTGCGTCGTCGTTGACCGAGAAGGTGTGTCCGAATGCCGTTCCCGCGTTCACGAGGTCCTCAAGCGCCAGGGCCATCGCCGGATCCGCCGCCAGGGACGGCGGCAGGAGCACGGTCCACTCTTCGGCCAGGGCGTTCCCCGCCAGTACCAGACACAGGCTCAGGAGCGAGGCGCCACGGAACGCAATCGTCTTTGTCACAAATCTGATCCTCACTTTGTCTGCACTTCCGGCAGCTCGCTTCGGTTCACGCCGAAACCCAAAGGCGAGGCAGAGTTACAGGCCGAATGGATGGCCCGGGATTGAGAGGCTTTTGCCGCACCTTCGAGATTGTGCCAGTATGCCAGAAGAAGGTGAGCCATGCGAAATTCACAGCCACAGTTCCGGGTCTCACGGGCTGCAGAGCCCCATCGCCCGGTTTTTGAATTCTCCGTTCCCGCCTGTTGCGAGCCCGGCGACATGGGAGAACAGGGCAGCCAGCGGGACCGGAAACTCGCCCACGGCCGGAAGGGACTGTGATACCATGGAATTGCTCCGGCGGCATGGGAAAAGAGGGACGTGGGGCGCGTCGGGAGCAGTTCGCCTGATGGCAGGACAGGCTGGCCCGCGATTGCGGACCGAGGGAGGGGCTCAGGCAATGAAGTGGGAATTGCTTCGTATGCTCGTGGTGTTGATCGCGGCGGGCTCGGGGGCTGCGGATGCCGCGTCACGTGACCCCGCAGCATTGGCTGCACACCTTCAGGAATCGGCTGGAACAAGGGCCGGGGTTTGTGTGGTGATTGGCCGCGGCGAACCGGATATCGGCCCGGCCATCGCCCGGCAGGGCGGTTTTGTTGTACACCTGCTCGACTCGGAACCGGAAACCATCTCTCTGGCGCGCGCCGCGGCCGAGGCGCAGCGCCTGTATCTTCCCCGGTTCGTCGCCGAGCACGCCACCGTAGAGCAACTGCCCCATGGCGACAACGTGGTGGATCTCCTGGTAGCGATCAACCCCTCGGAGCAAATGCTTTCCCAACTGGCCGCGCCGGAGATACTGCGCGTGCTGAGACCGCAGGGCGTGGCCCTGGTGGGGTTTACCGGGGCAACGGGGCCGGAGTCCAGCCGCCTGAAGCAATGGGCGGAGGCAGGCGGTCTGGATGCGGCAGAGCTGCAGAACGACGCATTCGGGGTCTGGCTCAGGCTCTCGAAACCGCCGCTCGCCGGCGCGGATGACTGGAGTCACTGGGAACACAGCCCGAACAACAACCCCGTGTCCGCCGACACGGCGATCACCGCGCCGTATATGACGCAGTGGATGGGAGAACCGTATTACATCACAATGCCCGCCATTACTACCGCGGCGGGCGGGCGCACGTTTCTGGCCATGGGACACATCGCCCACCACGAACGCGAGGAGTCCTGGCTGAACACGGTGCTGGCGCGCAACGGCTACAACGGCGCGGAACTGTGGCGCCGCCGCCTGCCGGACGGGTATCTGGTCCACCGCTCGGCCTTTATCGCCACCGATGACGTGTTCTACATGATCGACCTGGACGGCAACGGTTGCCTGTTGCTGGACCCGGAGACGGGCAAGGAACAACGCGAGATTCGCATTCCGGATCTGGCTGGCGAATGGAAATGGATGGCGCTCCAGGACGGCACGCTCTTCGTGCTGGCCGGTGACGAGGCGGACCCGGCAGAGACCACGATCGTGCGGAGCAAACGGGACCATTGGAGCTGGGGGGAACTGAGCCCGGGATACTACGCCCCGCGGATCCCGTGGGGTTTCGGGACGACCCTTGCGGCCTATGACCTTCAGCAAGACCGCGTGCGGTGGGTGTATACCGAAGACGCGCCGATAGATTCCCGCGCCATGGCGCTTGGTGACGAGGGTGTGTTTTTCTATGCGCCCGACGCCCGCCTGGGCCGGCTGGATACGAAAACAGGCCAACCGCTCTGGGTCAACGACGATCCGGCGGTTCGGGCGCTGATTGAAGAAGAGGGCGTCGGCCTTTCCTCGACCCCGGGCTTCCGCACGACGGTGTTCTGCCTCTATACGCCCCAGAGCCTGATCTACGCGGCGCAAACGCGACTGAACGTTGTGGCCGTTTCCCCGGCAGACGGGCAGCTTTTATGGCACCGGCAGAAAACCTCCAGCAACCCCAATACACTGTACGTGCCCGGTGTTCTAGCGTCATCGGAACCGGCCGGGGCGGGCCGTCTGCTGGCCGGGATCGGTCCCGAGGGGAGTACCCTCGTTATGAATCCGCTGACCGGCGAGATCCTGGAGGACCTGAATTTCGCAAAACGGTCCTGTGCCCGGCTCACGGCCACCGCGGACTCCTTCTTCTGCCGGGGAATGCCCGAAGGGGTGACCCGGTACGATCGCATCCACGGGAAAGTGCTTTTCAACGGGGCGCTGCGTCCCGCCTGCAACGACGGGGTGATTGCCGCCAACGGCCTGCTGTACATCGGCCCGTGGACCTGCGACTGCAACCTGACGCTCATGGGAACGGTGGCGATGTGTTCCGCGCACGATTGCGAGCCGGAGGCGGAAGGGCGTTTCGAACCGGGACCCGGCGGAATGACGAATGTCGCGCACCTGGAAATCTCCCCGAACGACTGGCCGGT
>Ga0208458_1000685_pt1 | contig 33046 bp, 22 predicted proteins | sample AD_UKC085_MetaG_FD_184432 | JGI IMG/M metagenome (GOLD analysis project Ga0208458, IMG submission 184432) | Active sludge microbial communities of municipal wastewater-treating anaerobic digesters from USA - AD_UKC085_MetaG (SPAdes) (version 2) | ecosystem: Engineered > Bioreactor > Anaerobic >... | reverse complement strand
TCAGATGGCTGGCGCTGTTGTTCCTTAGAGTGTTCAGCAACCTGTTCAGCGGGAAACGCCGGGTCATAAAATCCAATGACTGAAAAACGGTTCTGTCGCTCATTCTCTCCTCGGTCTTTGCCAAAGTGTTGACAGATTACTGTAAATTAAATTGACACCATACTGTCAAGTAGAATTTGGGAAGACCTTTCTGCGTTTACACCGGAGAGTTCTGAAGGTGCTCAAACAGCTTGGAATGATTATAAAGTGACACCGGAAATGTCAAATCGTGACACCCGCTTGACAGAACTGCAGAAAAGCCCTCAGTTTGTGACACTCTTTTGTCAAATTACAGGAATTCAAGGACGGTCAGGAGTGACACCAATTTGTCAAATCATGACAGAGAAATGGCAGGTTATGACACTTAAATGTCAATTAGGACCTTGTCTTCTACTATATCAAATTCTTTAACGATGAGACCGTTGGATTATTCGCACTATACTCAATTATCTTCCACTCCGAATGTAGATTCCAACAAATGATAAAGCATCTAAACACAACGTCCACAGCATTGAGTCTTTTTCTGTTATTCTCGAAAAACACCAGATCCTGAGCAGATGGACCGAAACTGGTACTTCTGCCAGGATGATTATGATAGTCGCGAACTTCGCTGCAGCCATGATCTCGAGCATATTTCCCCCACTTAAATACGTTATCCGTAGTTCTGAAACTTGCCAAGTTCCCGAGGTTGGCAGCTGCTCTGATGGCAATGTTGTTTTTTATGAAGAGAGTTACAGACACTTCCTTATGTTCGTTATACATGGCTTTGGGAAGTAGTTCTTCAATCTGATCTATAGTACTACTTTTGAGTTCATGAAATTTTTTAAATCTTGCTCCTTTTGTCCTACGCGGGAATGTCTCATTGATATAGAGCATTTTTTGCTCAAAGCCCTTGATCTCCTTTCTGATAGCTTTGATCTGATCATGCTCGTTCTTGCTTATTGTATTGCGAGAATCATAGATAGATATAATTATCTCATAGATCACTAAAGCTGGAATGGGAATCGAAATAACGATTCCAAAGATCATGCCTATGTCAACTCTGCCCAACAGCATCCATACTACCGCCACAGATGATAGGAATAAAATTATATGGAGGTACTTTCTGCCAATAACAGCATGTAGAGCACCTATCTTACTTTGGTGTACTTCTATCTTCTTGTCCAATTTTTCTAGATGAGTCATATTAGATCCATTCTGTGCTTCCAAGATGCTTTTATCAATATCGCTCAATGATGTTCAGTTAACTCTGTTATCTCAGATTATTGTACATAGTGCTGGTAGACTAATGATTTATAGTAAAACCTATTCGATACTTTTCCCATCTGCCTTCCCTGATTCTTTAGAAATGATCTTTGAGAATTTGCAGCTTTGTCCGATTTCAAAGTCTACCTCAACGATGAGGACTGATTTTCCTGTAGTGATCGTATCTTGTTCAGAAACTGATGAGACTATTCCCACACCTAATGAGGAAAGATGTATCTCGTCATCAACTGACAGGGTTGTTAGGTCAAATAGCTTCGTAGATCTATTTTCGTTGTTAAAACAACATTCTCTATCATGACTTTTGATTGTATCTATGCTCCTGGAAAGAAGGGCTTCGGCACAATCAAGCAGATATTGGCTATCCTGCACTCTTCTGAGGCTTTTCGGTATTTGCTCGAAACCGATATATGAACCGATCATACTTCCGCACATTAATCCAATTGTGTCGGTATCAGAGCCAAGCATGTTCGCGCATTCATATATGGCTTGTATCGGTGCTTCATAAATGTACTTAGTGGCCATGAATAGCGCTGCTACAGCAGAAATATGTCCTGCACCTCTTGTGTCTTTATCCAAAGCTCCAAGGCTCTTGAAAACCTCTGTGTTGCTAGTATTGGCTGCTATCGACTTGTAAGTATATCGTAGCAGTTCAAGAGTATCCTCAACCGTTGTCTGGAAAACCTGGCAAAATCCTACGTTCATGGTTGAGTCCCACCTATCCACCCACGCAGACAATCCCATGTCTTCCAAGTGATTGATCAAAGCTGCCACTGATTTCAACTCTTTGGCTATGACGGAGATGATCTCGTTGGGGTAGTCCGGAAGGACATCAGCTTTTAAAAAGTATACAGCTGAAAGAGAATACAACATAGATCCGATTATCGCCCTGGGATGACCGTGTGTGACTATGGAGTTCTTGAATACCTCCAAAATCATAGTGTCCCGATCGGATTGATTTGCGAGAACAATAGGCAGCATTCTCATTGCTGCACCGTTGGCACCAGCATTATGATATGCCAGAGCGTCCTCGCTTGTCTTGAAGAAATTGCTATTCCACCTAGGAGCCTTTTTCTCCAGGTTTCTTGCGGCTGTCTTAATAGTTTTGCCACCACCCCTTACATACAACAGCCAGTCTTTGAGCTCAACTTTGGAAAAATACTCATTATCTACTGATCCATCAGAGTTGATCGACCTGCAGACACATAGCATCAGCTGAGTGTCGTCTGAATAGGAACCTCTGGAAATGTAATCAGTATAACCCAGAAACTTACCCCCGGTCTTCTTGTCCCAGTCCACAAACTCTGTTATTCTGTCTGTTCCATACTTGGAGACAAGGAACTTTGTATCACTTTCAAACTCGGTGATCCAACCCAGAGCATCAGCTGCCGCAGCAAGAAGAATAGCACCTTTATATCTATCTAACATATGAACTCCTAAAACAAAGCACACTCTACCCTGAACTTGTTGCAATCGAAGCCAGCTAGCGATGCCTTGGCCTCCACAAGCTGTTCTTGGGAAGAGAATGAAACCGAAAGAATATCGGATACCGGAATCGGTTGATTAACTAACACTTCGGCTTGTTCATGAGTTGTATATGCATCGCAGAGTCCTGTTCTTTCCACAAGCCTGGTTGTTCTTGACGAAACAATAGTCAGCCTATCTGCAAACATCATCTGGAACTTATGAAAATCTCCAGTTATACCCACAGTGTTTTGAATGTGCCTGTTTGCAGCATTGGTTACCGAAAAAAGAGTACCCTTTTCATAAATGTACTTGGGATCTATGCTCAGCACGCACCAGGAAATATACGGAATATCCTTAGTATTGTCAAGGAAGCGCTTGAAAAGGAATGAATTTGGCCGCTCAATAGATAGATTGATATACGTCTTATCATCATACCGAATCTGGTCATTGAATTGAATATAATCTAGGATATCTGTCGCATTAATATCAAGATCTTCAAGTTCCTGCCTCGAGTAGAGGAACCCCGATTCATATACCCCCAGGAGATTGATCGTAGGAGTAAAATGGATCATCCTAGTTATCCCCCTAAGCTTGATCTCTTGCTTGAACTTCCCGGAGTCTGTTTTCTCCGAAAACACCATCATACTAAACGGGCCACTGTGAGATATTGCCTGTCGATCTCATCGATGAACATGCTAGGATAAGCCTGCGGAAAAAACAAGCACAATGACTTCTGAGCCCTAGTCATGGCTGTGTACAGCAGCTTCCTTTCGGTTGTAATATGATATTCGTCATTATCCTGACTAAAGCCATCCGGGGAAGGAATGATCATTCTTGATAGCTCCATTATAATCACGTGGTCAAACTCAAGTCCTTTAACAGATGATAATGTGCATAACTTAGCTGTGTTACTACCGAAATCTGCAAGATTGTCCGATCTGATCACCTCAGTGGCAATACCGCCCTCTTCAAGAAGCTTCGCATAATAGTCCAGCTTGTTCCTGTAGCGATGGAGCACCACAATTGATCCGCCTTTGCGCTTTGCCTCTCGAGTTCTCTCGATCAATGCTTGATTGGCAGCTTCAGCGTCACCGTATAAGATCAATACCGGTTTGTCTCCGTGGCTGGTGATGCTTTCGACGTCCATCGTAGTCAGATCATCATCTTCCAAGTCATGGGACATCAAGGAATTGGCTGCCATGGCAATCTCTTTGGTATTACGGTAGTTTTTCTTGAACTCAAGGGTTCTCCCGCCTCTCACATTTATGCCCACTTCCGTCCAAGTGAATCCGCTTTTGTATATTCTCTGGGCAGTGTCTGCAATAATGGTCAGACTGTTGGTGGAAGGCTTGACTAGGGACTTGATCACCATGATCTGCGCCTTGTTCAAATCCTGAGCCTCATCAACAACGATATGTGTGTATTCGGGTGGGATGCTACGCCTTTCAATTAAGTTGAGGCAATATGAGGCGTGGTCATCAAAGTGTATTTTCTTGCGGGATATCTGTTCCGAACGGTATGTTTCGTAAACGTTCCAAATCACCGCTTTATCATTCTTGTCTACCCTGTCTTTCGTTCCACGTCCAATTCTTGCTGTAGAGAGATAGTCATTGAGTGTCTTGATAAGTTGACCCTTGATCCAGGATATCTCTTCATCAAAGAAGTTGAGAGGTTTATCTAATATCCTTGCTCCCTGGAATGACTTGCGGGTTTCCGCAATCGCATGGGACAGTATTTCGTTATGCTCTGATCTTTCCATCTGAGCATATTCATTGAATACACCATGGCTACGCAGAAATCTGTATGACCACTTGTGGAAGGTAGAGACCTTTACTTTAAGTCCCATATTTGATGGCTTTCTGATATCAGTGGTTTCCTGATAACCTCCGATCACATAGGGTAGCAAGCTCTGTATATACTGGGTGAGGCTGTTGTTATATGAAAATATCATGATCTCAGCCTCACGAAACAAATCGCTGTAAGTATCCAGAAGATGCTTGGCACGATACATGGCTATCGTAGTTTTTCCGCTGCCAGCCACACCCTTGATCTGAATGGGATTTGTCGCTGGAAGAAAGAGGACTTTCTTCTGCTCTCCGGTTAGGTTGATGCTTTTAAGTGCCATACTTTCACCTACTATTGTTTATCATTATTTGCCTCTATCTTTTTTCAAGGAAAAATCCGGCAGGATTGCTCTTTTGAAAGTTCTTATGCTTGGTTATAGATTCAGCGACAGCTACGGTACCAGTGAAAGCTGCGGTAACTCCAGTAATCCACCAGGGTGTTCCCGCGAGTAGTTGCATACCTATGCTTGGAACATTTGGAACAAACCATTTGGATAGGTTTCCATCAATGTTCTTCCATTCTGTTGCGGCTTGCCTTACTTCATCATCTAATTCGAGTTTTAGGGATTCTATTACACTCTGATCAGTCGCAGAATCGGGTGAAGAACGCAACCATAACTTTTTCAAAAAGTCTCTCATCTGATTAAGATGACCATCAGACCTTAGTTTCAAGACATCTATTGTTTTAAGTCCGTCCAAGTACTGGAGTGGAACCTGCTGGAAGTGTTTAGAAAACATCTCCCAGTCATTATTCGCAATTCCTAAGGACCTCCTGTCGTGTTCCATCTCAATCCATCTGACCCGTAAATCCGTAAGAATATGACCATTTATTATATTACAGAGGTATTTTCCTAGTTCATAATTAGCCCCAGAATTGAATCTAAGTAACTGCCCTTCTCCTACACCATCCATATAATAAGGACTAGACAATCTCAACCGGCTAATGTATGCTATTGCTGCTCCTTCATCAATACCTTTGTCACGTAGATATTTTAATGTAGTTGCATCTGGTGTAAGCAACATCATTTGTTGCTTAAATCTATCCTTGATCTCTGATGGGATTAGAACATCATCCTTAGCATCACGCAATTCAGGTACTAGATCATATCTCTCCTTAGTAGTGTTTCGAGCTTCTGCCATCAATTTGTAATCAAATTCTGCGGGATTCCTGGTAAAAACCACATCACCACTGTTTATCCAAGGTTCAAACTCCATCCATATCAAAACAGTGTTGAGAGTCTCCAGCAAGTGCATCTCAGGGTGGGCTACTGGATTATACTTGTCAGCCATTGTCCGATGATCAATTATGGGGTCGATCATTATGATCTTATTCTCGTATAGACCGTACTTATTAACCAAAGATAAAGTCGAATCAAACACGTAACTACCGATAAACAAACCAGGAGAGTTCTCTTTTTCTAGCTCTGTGCATCGTATATAGTCATCTCTATCAGGCCAAATTAGCGGAATGCACTGGTAAATACTGCTTACTGCATTAGGTGTTAGTGCTTTTTTCACTTCAACGATCAAGTCATCCCATGTTTTAAGCTTAGTTCTATTCTTATGCAGGTCCAGGATGTTATACAGATTATCAAGGAATAAAAGGTTCTTTCCTCTTAATGTAAGGTGCCGGACGTGCTGTTCCTTAGTCATAGTAGAGTAATCAATCCCAATTGCACCGCAGCAATTCTTGTATTTCTTCAATCTCCCACATGGGCAAGGATCATTTCTTCCGTATTTAAGCCCCATCCTGACCTCTCTTGTATTGATATAAGTGGATTCTGTAGTATGTGCCATTGTCCTGAATAGCAGCAATCCCCATACTCATTTTTATTGTTGAGTTTACTAATGGTATAGTATTCATCATAAATTCCTTCACTTATGGGTAAATTCCCAATTGCTCGCACTCAGAAAAATGCGGAACCTCACACATATGGATTTCTGAGATTCTCCCATCATCTGCTTTGACAAGCATGGTGGCAACAGGATTCGCTTTGGTGCCTTGGGCAATAACTAAGCAGTGTTGTCCCTGATATATGGCTAACTCCGCAAAGATAGGAGATCCTGCTTTAATTATAGTCTGGAATTTAGCGTGTAAATAATTCAAGAAAGCCTGTTTTCCACGCACCTCGTCCAATACCCACTGTGATGTATAAAGTAAATCATCAGAAAGGATTTTCTCCATGAAGGCAGCGTTAAGAGTGTTGTAAGCATGAGCAAGCAGGTTACAGGTTATCATTTCATCGAGAGAAGCTGAGCTCCTATCGCCAGAGACGGCATCATTTGTTGGAGAGCCGCTGTAAACTATCTTACCTGTGGGCAGGTGTCTGTAAGCAGAAACACCTCCTTCTTTTCTGATGAATTCCAGTTCTTGTCCCACCTTCTCATTCTGGACAAAATGGTAATCCTTGCTTAGGGAGTTCTCATATTCCCAGCCATCCGGATAGCAGACACACCTTAGCGAGGAACCTCTCAATCTGCAGGCACTGATCTTTTGGGTTTGTGCACGGTCAATGAAAATGCCCCCAAAATCAGCCCAATCACAGGAGATGGTAAATCCCCGCTGCTGATCTAAAACAGCGATATCTAAGCATTTTCCATCAGATTGGAATACCAGCCCCTTGGATTCTAAGAAGCCTACATAGCATTGGACGTCATGTGGAGTCATAAATCCAACTCGTGCAAGCTCTCCGTCCGTACAGAGAGTCTGGTTCGGCACATCCTTACGGAATTGCTCCCAGCCACCTGGGTATTTGCTAACGATGGATTCGGCCTTCATGACTACAGATATTGCTTCGATTAATACTGCCACAACTAATCCTTATTCATTATCGGTTGGCCTCTTACAGATTATATCAACTTCTGTGGTTTGGCCATTCCTCTTCCATTTATTACATGTAGAATTGTGCGGTAATTCCACTTACTAAGTCATCATATGTTATAATCTCAATATCCCTGTAATCTGCTACTATTTCTCGCCACTCTTCATTACTAAAGTCGCTTCTTCTTCCTACAACTAAGATCCTTTTTGGATGATGTACTTTAAATCCGTATTTTCCCTCAAACCACTTTCTATTGTTAGGATCATCAAAGTAAGCACTATAAACTCTCGTCTGGGATATGTATGAGTTAATTTCAGCAGAAAAAGTTTCTCTATTTGCTCGTCCAGTTATTGTGCTAGACTTTAAATCTGGCAATTTGAACTCTACGATATCAGCATATCCATTAGGATGAACAACAAAGAAGTCTGGTTCAAGAGCATTCTTTTCCTCACTTTGCCATTCACAAGATAACTGATAATGCACAGATCTGGCTAGGAATGCCATAGATAAGATAAACTGATTTTCTTGGGAAGATAAAAATTTCGTGATTGTTGGCTCTGATGTTGTTTTGTTACCAGCTAGTTCAATGAATCTATTAATAATAGGAAGCTTAGCATACTTATAATCCTCCTTATCGGGCATTGGGTAGATATACTTGGCATCATTTTCTATCAATTCATCACGATAAATTTCGAAATGGATAGCCAATTCTTTTACTTCATCTTCATCCTTGATTATGTTAAGTGGGATAAAATCTATCCATTTAATATGTCGTGTTATCAATCCATTATCATTGGAATCAAAGAAAAAGGAATTTATGAGTCTGACATGTTTGTTTTCTGGAACACTTAGAGCTCGTATATTAAACCCCAAGACCATACTTTGTGCAGCAAAATTCCATCCTAGTTCCACTAGTTTATCGTGACCCTTGTTCGTTGGCAATATAAGATCCTCACAAAAACAAGGTAACTCAAAATTAATATCAACTGTACCATCGAAAGCAAAACCGATGATCTCTTCCATAAAACTAATGTCCGGTGAGGTTAAATCCATGAAACGAAAATCTATGGCTGCACTCGGGTGTAATTCGTTTATTCTTTCAGGCCCCATAAACTCGATTGCTAGATGCGTTCGACCAATATACACAATAATGGTTTCGGGCTCAATCAAAAAGCCTGTTACTGTAGATAAGTCCATTTGATTTTGATACACATAGTCATCAATACGTAAAAGATACTTGTCTCGAAGTATCTCGTATATTTGATGATACGCCTCACGAATCCTTGGTGTCGTAGAATCATTCATCTTCCTGCTCCATCCTTTTCAACATTGTTCAATTTCTCGATAATAAATAATCTGTGTGCCAGAATAACGTTTGTAAGATAAATAGAAAAACTCATCTTTTATTCCGCTTTTACCGGATGTATGTTCTTTGGCCAGATGTTGTTATCCCACTGCTCTACGGGAATGAAGTTGCCTTCTGCATCGCAGGGAGGTCCTGGAGGGGGATTGAGGGTGGAGCGATATTCTGTGTTGGTGGCAAGGCAATGGGTCATTTGGTCGTATATTTCCAGGATGCGGATTTTGGTGCGGTATTCGCCAAATTCCTTTTCGTCTTTGCGTTTAACGATGGGGAAAGTTTCCATTATGTATTCTACGGCATTACGAGGAGTGGGGAGATAAGACAAAAGTTCCTTGCTCCCTTGGGTTTGCCAGTCGGATTGGGTGCCCAGGTAAAGATGAAAATAGAGGGCATCCAGTTCGCAACGGATTTCAAATCTACGTTCCTCATCCCAAATAAAGGGAGGTCCATCATAACCACAGTCCTTTGCAAAAGGCTGTAGATCATAGGCAGTATAGGATAACTCTAAAACACAGGCAGTTACGGATTTTCCAAGCAGGAGGCAAGCTGGATGGGTGTATGTTTCAGGGGGTATAACAGGAAACTGCTTAACATAGAAAAAATTGAGATTCACCCCACCAATCTTCTGCCTAGCATTAAAATCTAATATAAATGAGCTTGTTCCTGCATATAAAGCAGAAGCTAGTTTAATATTTTCTTTTTCAATCACAAAGATTGGAAAACTGTTACCAACACCACTATGAGGTATTAAACATGGTATGAAGCTTCTAGAATTAGTAGGGCTTGTGACACTTGAAAAGCCCAAAAACCACTTATTATAAGCTTTTCCACCCATTGCCTCATTACAATCTGTCAATGAAACCCAAGATGAAGGTATAGCATATCTAAATGGATTTTTGTGGTCTCCAATCGAGATTTGTTCAGGTTGTCCCTTTCTTTGTTGGGCATCTTTACTTACTCTAACATCAGCAGTACGATGATCATAGTTTTGCACCATTTTGCCCTCATATAGTGGCAGATAGCGTTCCTTACCTTTAACAAAGTGATTACCGTCTAACTCGAATCCCATTTCTATCATCTGATTTTGAGATTTAAATAGATGTGAATCTGAAGTCATATTAAAGAGACCCTGCTTAAATGATATACCCCAGGGATTGCCATTAATAGGATCAGTTTCATTAATCAAGACTGGGACACGGCTATATATATACTTTGTGAGTTCGGCATCCTGTCGAGAGCGGAAAATAGGACAGGTACGAGTATTGGGGTTGATTCGAGCAATATCATCCTTACTTAATTGGAAATGTCGATCAGAATCGCTTAAATCAGAGATATTATGGGCAAAGAATAAGAAATCAGCAATGCTCTTATCTGACTTTGCCCTAAATCCCACGCCACGCATAGTTAAAAGGCAGAATTTCATGCGGCTGTCAACTGCAGGAAAGATGTTTTCTCTATTCTCAAAATCATATAGGCTAACCAGAGAGCCTGTATCAAACAAATCCTGAAAGAAGAATTTAGTAGTATCGTCCGTGGCGATACCACTGGGAACAATGCATCCACATTGACCTTTTGTAGAAAGCAATTTCCTGTTTAATTCGGCAAAAATCGAATAGGTATTAATCCTTCCACGTCCGCATAATGGATAGAGACCGATGTCTTTACTAAAAAGCAGACTAGTAGCATGATAGTATCTTAATGCTTCTTGATAAGCAGAATACAATTGTGGATTGTTCTTTTGTAATCTGTCAATGAGCTTTTTTCTTTTAGCTCCATCAGTATTAGCAATTTCTTCATCACGAGAGCCAAACCACTCTTGTTCTTTGAGTTCATTATGTCCCCATGGAGGATTGCCCAGCACACAGTCAAAACCTCCAGTCCAGCCGGTTATTTCTTTATCTGATATTTGGTTGGGCAGCTTTGCCATAAAGACATCCGGGAAAGCTATGTGCCAATGAAAGAACTGGTATTCTTCAGCAAGGCGCATAATTTCTGTTCTGATAACGGGATTGATACTATAGGGATTGGTCTCTATTTTATCCAGCAGTTGCTGAGTGATGGGATAAGGTAACTGATCACTGGGAGCTTTTTTCCAAACGAAGGCAGCGCACCAGGAATCAAAGATGAACTTGCTGGATAGGTAACCGGAAGAATGCATCACTTCAGCGTAGGCGGCTTCTTTTTTGTGGAGAGCATCAATATCGCTGTCATCCATTTTGTTTAGATTGATTACATAGGGAGAATGATTGCCAAGATGCTCCCAGGGTTTTTCGTCTCCACTGAAGATATCAAGAACATCCTTGTCTCTCTGTTCTCTATTGAGCTTTTTGTATTTAATGCAATATGCTTTGTCATCTCCGACAAGAGGAGTAAAAGCAGCATCAGGGATACCTTTTTTAAGCAAGGCAGGAGTACAGCCCAAGAGGGAATTTCCACACTTGATATGGTGGTCAAGGAAAGTGAGAGGTTTTCCAGGCTCCAGGGCTTCCATCCAGAGTGAGATTTTGCAGAGTTCCACAGCCATAGGATTGAGGTCTACGCCATAGATACATTTTCCAATTACATCCCTAAGGGCATGCTGGATTACGGAAGGAGCAGGTTCATCTTCACCGGCTCGGATGGCAGCTAAGCGCTTGGCAATGCGATGGGCTGCAGAGATGAGAAAATGTCCGCTACCGCAGGCAGGGTCACAGATTTTTAGGTTTAACAAGGCTTGTTCGGGTGACTGGTTAGTGGTAAGTGGTGAGTAAAGGTCGGCTCCCTTGCTGTCGTTTGTCCACTTACTACTTACTACTCTACCACTTACTGCATTAGCAATAACCGGTTCCAGGGCAGAATCCAGCAAACAGTTTACCAAAGAGGAAGGTGTGTAATAACTGCCCGTAGTTTTGCGTTCCGAGCCGGATACAATGCTCAGTTTAAAATATCCTGCATTCAGATTGATTTCAGGATGCATTTCCAGGAGAGATTCATATACGGAGCCAAGTTCTTCCGAGCCAAGATTACGATAATTTATGGACTGGAAGATATTGTTTCTTTTAGTATTACATAGATAGCGGATGGCAAGTAGCAGATCACAATTGGCAATAGCGCTATCAGCCAAATCCTGCGTAGATTGATTACTAAAAAGGAAAGAACCCAAGGCAGGCAGTCCGAGCGCTGTGTTGCCGTCATAAAGGCTGTTAAAAAGCACAACAAGCTGTTGCCACAGATCTGAATGTCGGGTACCTCGCTTCTTGCTGGCAAGCTCTCTGATCCGGTAGGTGGAGTAATATTTGAGATAGGTCTGTTTAACCTTGTCGGGGACATCACTCGGAATAAGCAAGTCCCTATCTTCAGCCACAAAGATAAAGAGCAGGCGATAGACCTGCAGCAAGACCTGATGGTAATAGTCCTGCAGAGTGAGGGTTCCGGAGCGTAGTTTATCGCGCAGAGCGGTATTGGCGGGATGGGTAAGGAATCCAGCACCAAGGGACTCTATGGCAGATTGAACATTGTTACGCAACTCATCCAGAGCACGAACCCCGTCCTTGATGGAGGTATTATACCATTTTTCCAGCCAGCAGGTCTCCGGAGGCAACAATCTTCCCGTTTCATCTGTCTTCACTTCCAATCGGGATTGATGGCAAAGCAGATACAGCAAGAAGAAATCGCTATAGGCAAGACCATCCATCATCGCTTGCAGGTCAAACTCCACATAAGCTGCCCTGGTAAGAGATACATTATCCCTTAAGATACGCAATTTGTAGCCATTGGATAGAATACCCCAAAGGTGGTCGTTGCTACTGTTCAGGTATTCCTGCATCAGCGAATGAGGTGAAAGCTTGGTTTCTCCTTTAGCTATGGGATTATGTTTATCCAAATCCCACTTGAAGCTGACCAGATGGATTGCTACCGGCTCGGTTGCTTTGTGACTGATCGGATAAGTTTTGCCCTCAATCTCAATAGACCTCTGAGTTTGTAACCTTCCATATCCAAGCTCCTGAAAGAGAGGTAGGAGCCAGCGTTCACGGGTCTCGGTGGTGCCGATGGCTTCCTCAGAAAGATTATCCACGATGTCACGATAGGTCTGCCAGACACCGATAAGACGGTTCCAAGAACGGGTTGCGGCTTCACCTAAGCGTTCACCGGGGCTAAGATGATAATCTGTTGGTTTTAAACCTTCCAAAGTTGCATCACCACTAACAATCCTTTGCAGTAATTCAGCGGGAAGGATGGCTCCTTCGGTGCGAACAGTGTTGAAGATGCTGCTTCGTTTAGACATGGGTGCTCCTGTTTCTGAGGACATAGACCTTTTTAGGGTCTGTAGGACTGGTGCCCACTCTAAAAATCAGATCATTTTCGAGCATTGTTTTAAGCCTATCTCTGGCAGTGCGATCAGAAGTTTGCCACAATTCAGCCGCCTCTTTTGTTGAGATGAACTCATGCGAATTCAAGAATTCAATCAGTTCTTTTTGCCATAAAGGAACGGCTAAAGCTTGTGGTTGTTTGGCGAAAAGCGTAACCTTAAAAGACATCCCCAGTTCTTCAAACAAAGGATCTGGGAAGTCATGCTGAGCACATTCAGCTATGATTCTCTTGATGCCGGTACCCCATTGTTCAATAAGATGTAACTCTTTGAATACCCGTCCAATGACTCTATTCCTGAGTTTTGATGCTCCTGATAACGCGGATTCAAGGGTCTGACCAAAAGGTAGATAGCCAGGATTTGAAATTTCCAATCTGTCGTCATAAATAGCAATCCTTATATTCATCCCCGTCACAGAATAATCTGTATGCACTATGGCATTGATTACTGCTTCACGGATAGCTATAAGGGGATATTCAGGGATTTCCTGACTTTTAACATCCCCAATTTCTAAGCCCACTTTTATATTTTTGCGAACGAATGCCATCACAGTATCAAAGGCTTTGGGTAGATACTCGTCGATATCAATCTGATCAAGGAATCTTGTGGACGTAATTCCCTCAAACCTCGCACAGCGGATGATAGCATCGGGGAAATACTGGCTGCGATTTATACCAAAAAGGAGTAAACCTCCAATAGACGGGACAGTGGTTTTTCCATGCTCATATAAAATCCCTAGTGTCTTTAGCGCTGCATTATCAAGGGTTCGTGACCTCTCAGAGAACAACTCGGAAGCTACTCGGAAGTCAATTGCTTCCGAGTTGAGGTTAGGATAAGGGAGTTCATCGTAAGCGGTATTTCTCGCACCAAGCTTAATGTTTTCAATCGTCTCTTTATCAGCTACCCGGTTGGTTGATCCAAGCCGGATATAAACTCCATTTACAGGACCTTCTGTCTTAACATAAAAGGGAGCAAAAGAATGGTAAATTTTTATGATGATAACACTTCTATCACGAAAAGGAGTGATTACTATATCAGGGATTAACATAGGACTGATGCTATCAGTAAAGGCACTGGAAAGACGCTCTTCATCTTTAAGTGGGTCTGCTAGCCCTATTACATCTTTGTTGTCGTTTACCCCTATAATCAGTGTGCCACCGGCAGTATTTGCAAAAGCAACAACAGTTCTAACGATCTTTTTGAGGGAATAGCAATTCTCTTTGAACTCAAGAGTTTTTCCTTCCTGAAGCTCTAGGTAATTTATCAATTCCATAGAGGACTCCCTGTGAAAGTGGTTAAGTGGTGTTCAAACAAAATCTGCATGGGCTTAATTTCTTGCAATATAAGTATTAAAGCGTGGTCAGAATTTAACTCGGAAGTTACTCGGAAGTGTTTTGCTTCCGAGTTGATTGCAGAGTACAATCTTGTATTCATATATTGCTACCTCCCCAACTCGCTACATGGCAAGTAAACATAAATGCCTAACACATCGGGAGGCAGTTCAGGTTTGATATCCGGTTTCTGGGAACGCTTTAACAACACAGCATCGCGTACTCTAAGGTGGGAAGCCAGAAGCTCAGTGGATCTTTTTTGGGCAAAGCTATTCAGAACTGGTGATAGAGCTTGGAAGTTGTCTATAACACGCTCTATCTGAGCTTGGGCTTGTTGAGGTAGGACATTATCAGATGGCATTGCATTTAGTAGTGCTTTGGCTTCAGCATCGGACAGCCATTCCGGATTTTCTGGCGTACCGGTAAAAGCTACTACCTGAGAATCTTCCACTAAACTCCGATGGGTTTTCTCCTTAAAGACCTGAGTTAGGTGGAAGCGATAACGGATAAGCAACAGGGTTGTTCTCCGCTGAACAGACGCTGTGCGGATCACTCCACAGCGGCTGGCGACGGAGTGTGAGTTTTCACTGTCCAGAGCTGTGCTCATAACCAGATCAGCCAGACCCTCAACTATGGGATGGGTGCGGGATAGAAAAATCTCCTTCTCCTGTACCGGAAGATCGAAACTGACTGTTATTTTATCCTGTAGGTAGCCACAGGTTTCTTTCACCAAAGCAGGAACAGAACTAAGATCAATCTGATACGAGTTCTTTTGTTCTTTGATCTCAGCACGGTAGCGGGAAAATGTCTGTTTAACGAAGTCCTTGATGTTTAGCTGGGAACCTATAGAATCCCTGATGGAATCCAGCTCGGCTTTGATCTCATCAACTCGGGCAGCAAGGCCCATCTGAGAAAACATTGTTTGGCTTCGTTTTTCTTTTTCCTGGGCTTTATCCCAAGCATTGTGCAGCTTCTTTTTATCGTCTGCGAAGAATTCATCAAAACCGGCGATCATAAGCTGATCTCCTCTTCCGGTCTGTTCACGAAGCAAAAGACCTTCAAATATGGCTTCCACTACAGCTTCGGTATCGGCAGGAACAGGGACGGAGATTCCGAGCGATGACTTGATCTGCTTGTGCTTACGAAGCAAAACATCCAGGACGATGCCATCAATCTGGTTGTCCATTCCGTAATAGGTAAACAAGCGGACAGTAGAGTGGGGCTGCCCGAAACGATCTACCCGTCCTTCCCGCTGTTCATGGCGAGTAGGATTCCAACTGAGGTCATAGTGAATGACGGCATCAAAATGATCCTGTAGGTTAATACCTTCGGAGAGACAATCTGTGCAGACAAGTATGCGAGATGGGAATTTTGCAATCTCTTTCACCCGATCTTCCCGCTCCTCGGGAGGCAGGAGCCCGGTGATAGACATAATCTGGATTGACTTGGGCAGGCGTTCCCTCAGTTGCTCTGCCAGGTACTCTGCTGTCTGGATAAAGCGGCAAAAGATGATAGGACTGAAGCCATCTGTTATCAGATCTTTGAGGGGTTGGATGAGCCCAAGCATTTTGGCATCCTGGTCTCCGTATAGCGAATCTGCAACTCTTGCCATCTCCAGCAGTTTTCTGCGACTGAGGGTATTCTCATCAGCTGCGGGAGATGAATCACTTCCCGGCAAAATATCACTGGTATTGGTAGTGTCGTAATCATCAATGTCCATAATCAGGCGTCTGCCGAGTTCATCAGCTTCCGGAACAGATTCTGTTTCCAAAGTGGCACTGCGGTTGCGCATAGTAGCGGCTGCCGCTGCAGGGCTGGAAGCAAGAGCTCTTAGGAGAGCCAAGGCTGACCACCAACGCACTCGTTGCCGATGCTGGTTATTTGTTTTATCAGAGACAATTTCCCGGGCATAATCCAGAGCTTTGCTAAATAGGTCACGATATGGCTCTGAGAGGTTGTAATGCAGTTCCTTCGATTCAGGGGTGGGAAACACAGTCTTTTCCTTCAGGTAATTCTCTATGTCCACCCTACGGCGCTGGATAAAAAACTGAGCTATTTTGCGGCGATACTGCTCGTTTTGTGTCCCAGTCAGGTCTGTGGGAAACTCAGCGATATCTTTGTTCAAGATGGTCAAGAGCGAACGGAAAGCGTTTTCGTTGCCAGAGTGAGGTGTTGCGGTTACCAGGAGGATGTGGCGATCGGGATTTTGGCTGAGTTTCTTTACGAGATCATAACGTTGATGTCGGCTGCTGCTTCCGGAATCATCAAAGCTGGCAGTGTGTGCTTCGTCCACAATAATCAGTTCCGGGGCTGTGCGCAAAAACTCGGCTTTGTGACGATCGCTTTTGATATAATCTATTGATACCACTGTATGGGGATAGACCTCAAAGATAGATTCATTGGCGCGGCAATTGCGCTCCAATGTGCGCACTGTGCTACCCAGCACCAATTCAGCATCAATATGGAACTTTGTGCTTAGCTCCGTTTGCCACTGCTCAGCCAAGTGAGGAGGACAGAGAACACAAAGCCGGGTGATCTCACCCCTGTCTAAGAGTTCTCTGGCGATCAAACAGGCCTCAATTGTTTTACCTATACCCACATCATCGGCAATCAATAAACGCACAGGATCAAGCTTGAGAGCCATCATTAGAGGCACTAACTGGTAAGGCCGGGGATCAACTGCCAACCTGCCAAAGCATCTGAAAGGTCCAGCACTATTGCGGAAACCAAGCCTGAGTGCATCACGGAGTAACCTGCAGGACTGGAAATCGCCCAATCGGGATGGATCTGGCAAATTGAACGAAGCAGGTTTAACAGGTTCCAAGGCAGTGAGGATACCGGTTATCTCATCATCGCTTCCGCCAAGAGGTTTTAAGATAACTAGTTCATCTGTAGAGTCCGGTAATACTACCCATTCTCTGCCACGGGCGGTAACAAGAGAGCCAATAGAGTATTTAGATATTTGTGAGTCGGCAATTACAACACCATTCGTATTCATATTAGTTCCTACTCTGCCCTGGTTAAGATGTTATAAAGAGCTGTATTTATGTAGAAATTTGATCGTCCAATTCTCTCTTTTTGAAGTAGTCCGTCTGCTGCCAAAGCATCAAGATACTTTGTGGCTGTAATTCTGCCAATATTCAAATCTCGCATCAGAAAGTCAATCTTAGTATAGGGGTGATAAAACAGGTTGTTAATCAGGTCCTGGCTATAGAACTTATGATTAGCTCGTATCCGATGTTTGTATTCAAGCAGCGAATCCTTAATAGATTCAATGATTGAGATAGTCTGGCGGGATGTAGATTCCACTGCTTCCAGCATAAATAGTATCCATTCCTCCCATGCTTCTTCATCCCGCACTTTTTGGAGCAACCGATAATAATCACTTTTGTGACTAACAATATAACGGCTCAGGTAGAGAACAGGTATATCGAGCAAGTGCTTGAGTACTAAAAACAAGACATTTATTATGCGTCCGGTACGCCCATTTCCATCATAGAAAGGGTGGATGCTCTCAAATTGGAAGTGGATGATAGCCATTTTCACCAAAACATCAGCATCATACATCTGGTCATCATTAATGAAAAGCTCAAGATTGCCCATAAGATCGAGTATGTCCCGGGGATTCTGTGGTGGGATATAAACAGTTTCTCCTGTCTGCTCATTTTTCAGTTCAGTCCCTGCCAATACCCGAAAACCTGAGCGATGATTTTCCAGCTTTGATTGAATATCAATAATGAAATTGGAGGTCAGCAGGCGATTCTTCAGAACCAGGTTATATCCAGCCTTCAGAGCTGTCACATAGTTCTTAACTTCTTTAGCAGATGCATTAACAGCGTATTCAGGGAAAAGCTCTTCCCGGTAGAGGTCATCATCAGTTGTGATGATATTCTCAATTGCAGAACTATCTTTTGCTTCCTGGAGCGAGAGGGTGTTTATCAGTATCGCTTGATTCGGGATGCTTACAGAGATTCCCTTCAGTTCTGCCAGATAACGATGAGCCGATGCTGCTTTCTTAAGAATTGGCTTAGTTTCTAAATCTATTTCAGGGGGTAGAAATCTTGGTATGCTGCTCATATAAATACTCCTATTTGCATAGTGAAACTGGATTCTCTGTAAATGTTATTTGTGATGTGTATACGAAAGTGGCATTTTCTATATATATCCCAAAGGATATGTATACAAAAGTGGCATATTCTATACATATCATTAAACTGCATAGATAAGAGCGCTGGCTGTAATTGCGATTGTCGGGGCAGTGAGTTTATATTGAATGAATGTAGCGAATTCATAGCTTTATCTTTCCCCAAAGATGTTCTCATTAGCAGCGATAATTTCTGACCAATCTTTATCATATCGGAATCTGATAACATGCCAGCCAGTATCTTCCAAATCTTCTTGTATTTTCTTGTCTTTATTCGCTTGCTCTGGTGAATTATGGATGGGGCCGTCAATATAGATGGCAACATATTTATCGCTGTAGAGATAATCTGGCCTGGTATGACATGATGCGATGAGTTCCTGAGCGTGCGTAGGCAGGATATGTCCATTTTTATAGATAAAATCCAGCCACTTTAGTTCAAGATCCGAACCGGCCAGATTCTTAAGCCTCTCATAATGCTCTGCTCGTGAGAACTCACTGGATGAGCGGGACAAGTTTGAACCGAGGAGATTGATAAGTATGCCAATAATCGCTTTACGATCAAGCAGCTCATGGTCGGTTTGATTGGAATAGCTCATGAGACAATCGTAGCAGGCAGCTTCGCAGGGTTCTTTGGCTTGAGGAGCTTTCTGCAGGTCTGAAAATGTGACCGGATCATAATGGCAGAGCTCAATGGCTTCCCTGATTACAAAGCCAAAACCAGGATTATCAATCACTCGTTTTAAGACACCAGCTCCACCCTCAGTAGCCTCGTAGAAGAGGATTGACTTTCTCTCATCTTTTGATGGTAATGCTTCCGCTGATAGTTCGTTATCCTCCAGTTCAAACACTCGTTGAATTGCATTTTTCAATGCCGCTTGCAGAGATGCCATAATCGTGTTGTTTATACTAAAATGAGGTTCAAACAACAGGCAATTCTTGGTATCGCTGACGAAGGGGCGAACTAAGATTTTTGATCTGCCTAAGGGTGAGTCATCATCGGTATCTTCGTCCTGTCTCTTTGCCCAATATCCGCGTTCTGTATCCAGCCAGAAACCTTCAGGTTCTCCACTGGTACGATTACGATATCCCATATTAATACGCCAGATCATAGCAGAATCACCATAGGTCAAAACACCTATACATTCATCCCCTTGCATTATGTTTGCACTAATACAGGAGAGTCGACCTGAGCGAATGGCAAATCGTATAGTCGTGCGGATATCAAAACCGAGTTTTAAGCGTTCTTCTTCATCGCAGTTGATTTGATCCCTGCGTTTAGCCACAACATTTTGAAGCCTGAATAGATTTGATATCGTTTTATCCAGATTGCTACCGCAGCGTTCACATTTATCATATTTCTGCTTATCCGCTCCTTCTTCCAGAATATGTAGATAACCACATTGTGGGCATAATTTAACTTCGCTGGTCGCAACATTGTTCTGTTCATCCTGGGCAGGCATAATAACCTGGTGGATGATATAGCGGGAACCTTCATGGTAGACAAATGACCTTGGTCCGAATTCAGTAATGGCGAGGAATCGAGGCCTTGATAGATACTCATCCTTACCGCTTTTTAATCTTCTGCCTGGGATGAAGGCAGAAAGAGGTAAGCGGGGAAAATTATAACCGGGTAAGAATCCTTCACTGGCAAAATAACGATAACTATAGAAATCTGATTGAATTGCTCCACTTGAAGTCGTAAGAAGTTCCAATTGTGATTCAGCTTCTCTTCTGAGGTGTTTAGCCTGGTCTTTATCAGATTGTTTTCTTGAGGCATCAAGTATGATCTTATTCTGGACCTCTTGCTGATGGAGAGCAGCTTTATACAAGCCCCGCCAGCGTTCACAGGCCTGTTGGAACTGCATAGAAAGCTGGCTTAAGGTGTCACTAAGCCAATCCGGAGTATACCAAACAGACGATCTGATACTATCTTCAATGGAGTTGATTATTCTGGTAGCTCTGGTTAAAGCTCGTTGTCTGATAGAAAAATCCTGTAGAGCATTCTGAATATCAGGCAAGAGCTCAAGAGTTGGGGGTTGGCCTGAGATATCAATGACTTCAGTGAGAGTGTTGCCCAATTTCAACTTGGCTTCGGAAAGCCAAATCGCATTGATATGTGAGCGCAGCATATCTTCATTGGCCAGATCAATCTGGGGAGTTGCCACTGCTCCCGAGACCATATTGCCGGGACGCTTAAAGAAATACTGGTCATGAGGGCTTCCAGTGGAACAATAGGTAAACACCAAAGCTGGTTGTCCGCTCCTACCTGCACGCCCGCTACGTTGAGCGTAATTTGCAGGGGTAGGTGGAACATTGCGCATATTAACTACATTCAGTTGTGATATATCTATTCCAAGCTCCATAGTGGGGGAGCAATATAGAATTGGCAGGGTGGCTTCTCGAAAGTCATTTTCTCTTTTCTCACGTTCGTCGTATGAAACTTGAGCTGTATGCTCCTTTGAGTATAGTCCTCTAGTAGATGTCGCTATAACCTGATAGAATTCTTTAAAATACTGATTTACAGGTTGGCCTTCCAGAGAAAGCGATGTTTGACGGATAGGGTCATAAGCCCCCTTCAAACCATCTCCAGCTTTCCAGATCATAGAATCAGCTACTATCTGGTATCCTGGTATTTCATCTGTTTTACCGTCTCGGACTTTTTCAATAATTCCATAGGATAGCAGACCCTGAAGTATGTTCTCAATAATAGTTCTCGTGTCATCCAATGTAATTTTTTGGCTGTAATTTCTAAAGGTGTTTACTCGCCTGATGTACTGCCCAAAACCACTTCTGGCGGATAGATATGTATCACCGCCATAATCTCCGGGTTTTCGAGAACGCGGATATAGTACCGAAGAATGAATCAGTTGCTTGGCTTGATCATTTTCGTCAAAGCCCCAAGGAGGCACAAGACGCTGCCCGCTTTGTTGCAAAATCCTTTCCTGTTCCTGTTGATCGAGGTAGGATACTTTAATAGCAAGCTCTCGTCTCATCCAATCTAACAGGGTTTTGAGGATTGTCAGCCTGGTTTCCTTGTCAGCCAGAGCAATAGCAGGATGACTATCAGCCCACTGTTCAGAATCTCCAGCCAATTCATCAAGCGATAGATATTCTATCTCCAAGAGCCCTGTTTGCTCAAGGTTCGGAGCATTTACCCTCCATCCTCTTTTTAAATCACGATACAAATGGTATCCGAGGACATTTCTCAGAGCACGTTCAGTTTCTATCTTGGCAAGTCCTTTACTAGCTTCGGGATTTGAGGCATATTCATCCAGAGACAATCCTAAGCTCTCAAAGACAAGTTGGGTAAGTTCACTGTGCCTGACACCTTCGTTTGCTCTCCCTACCAAAGCATGATACAACGCTCCCCTTAGCAGACCAACCTGGATAAAGTCATTGAAATGGCCAGATTGCAATGATGCATCCTGCCGGTTATCAGTAAAACTCAATAATTTACGCGCTTCAGGAGGAAGTTCCATATTGCGGATATGCCGTAAAGCTGATAGGGACAATATGGTGGTTGCAGTGCTTCTGCCTTCTGATCCTAATGCAGATAGCTTGGCAAAATCGCTTTTCTGGGTTGCAGCATAAGAGACCTTGCAGTGGGGACAGAAACGAAAAGGCGCTTCCAGAAAGAACATATGTCGGCCATTGTTACGCACCTGTCCATCGGCAGTTACCTGTACCGGTTTGGGCAAGTATTCCCTGCGATTGAAGAGAATATCTCCATCCTGGTCTTTCCATTCCTCAGGTATCTTCTCTAAGTTTTCGGATAAGTTGTCCGACCATTCATCTGCATCGTCCGAGAAGAGAAATCCTGCTTCCTGGTTCTCTTCAAAGATGCGTTCAGTGAGTTCTCGGGGTAGGAATCGCCAGGCCTTTTTCTCTTCATCGTAGACCTTAGTTACTGTATAGAACTCCTGTCCGCAATGACGGCAGAAAGCCAACGGAAGAAGTATCTTATCCTTATTGCTATTGGGAACATATAGCTGTTTCTGGATCGTGAAATGTCTGATGTCTTTTTCATCGAGAGAGGCATAAACCGTATCGCCTCTGCTGATAAACTGGTGAAGTTTGAACGCAAACACAGGGAAGCTTGTGGCAGGATTGATCGTTTTAAATCCAAGCATAAGGGCATGCTGTATTGCCTTCTGGCAAATAGTTTTTTCAATTCCTGTAATGCTACTGAGGGTTTCGGCTCCACCATCCTTCCCGGAGATGCTCTTTGCCGATGATCGGAACAATCTGCCTGAAATCGGGTCAGTATCAATTCCAAAGGTAGTTTCAATCCATGAAAATAAGGTATTTTGCTTGATATCTTCAATGTCCAGTGTATCAGTTTTGAGAATATTATCTACCGATTCCTTCAGCTTGGTGACTACTGATGGACTTGTAAAATCAAATTCTGTAGTTAGGCGTTGTAGATATTCACCAATCACATTTTCCGGCTCTACCTTGCTTCCGAAAAGTAGCGTTGCTACTCTGGAAATTTCCGTGTTCTGTTCCAGACGGTCACCAGAGCTCGATAAAGTGGCAGATGTTCCGATGCAGATTACATTCTCTGCCTTCGTAGCATCAATTGTCCTTCTGATCAGCATTGCCACATCAGCACCTTGCCGCCCCCGGTAGGTGTGCAGTTCGTCCAGAACTAAGAATTTGAGGTTTCTACAAGCATTTACTAGTGGCGCTTCGTTGGGTCTGGTTAAGATAAGCTCTAACATTACATAGTTGGTTAGTAAAATATCAGGAGGGTTTGCACAGATTTCATATTTATCTTGTTCTGACTCCTGACCCGTGTAGCGCTTGAAAGTAACAGGTTTCGTATCAGAACTAAATCCCCAATTCACAAATTTACCGAGTTCCTTTTCCTGGCTATTTGCCAGAGCATTCATGGGATAAACTATGATAGCCTTGATGCCTTTTCCACTACCGGTCTGTAATATGTGATTTACGATTGGGATGATGTATGCCAAGCTCTTACCGGAACCGGTTCCTGTTGTTAGTATATAGTTGGACCCTTGTGCTGCCCGTTTGATAGCCTCAGTCTGATGCCGATGCAACTGCATTTGTTTACCAAAGTCGGTTTCATCTTTCTTGATTCTGAATATCTGCTGGCATAATGGATGCAATATCCCTGATTTGATAAGGTCATCAATGGAATCACCAGTTTCGAAAAAGGGGCTTAATTGGATCAGAGGATCTGGCCAAAGCAAGCCGTCCTTTAACTCATTCGCCACCAATTCTTTGATCAACTCGTCTTTGATGGTGATAAAGCCTTTTATGTATGAACAGTAATCTGCTATAAGCTTATCTCTAAGCTCGAAAACATCCATCAGTGAATTCTCCTATCAAAGCAATATGAACAGAGTGACCGTTCAGATGCTCTAAACTTATCCAGAATCTCTGTCATTTCTAATCGACTTTCTGTTGTTTACGGCTTGCCCCACCAGCCTTGACCCAAGCAGCAATCTCGGAGATCTTGAATTTGAACAATTGCCCCATCTTGGGGGTTGGCATTTCGTGTGTTTTAACCCACCGATACACCGTGTCACTACTTACACCCATGTATGAGCATATCTCTTTCACCGATAGCCAACGATCAGTCATCTCATTCATTATCTCTCCTAACATCCATACTGACAATGGCATAAGTGCAAGATAGAGGTCTTTTTTCACTTCAAACCATTGCTGATTTATTTGTTTCTTAACCTTCCCAATTTGTCAACCGATATTTTAGGGTATTGTCCGCAGAGATGGGCAATGACTTTCTCAGAACAGGGCTGTCTATGAAATAGAGCTTTATTTTTCAGATTGACATAAAAAAAGTTACAAAATATAAGGTCCAAATGTCGTATGTAGCCACTAAACGGTATCCAAAGAGAGAAAAACCAAAAGAAAAAGGAGGATTAAATGGCTTTTTATAACAAAATGAGAAAAGACGCCTTAAGAGATTTAGAAAATTCTGTAGAGCGTTACAATGGAGAGAACAGTAGAGTTACTAGTTTAGCTGAAGATCTATTCACAATTAGATCAAATGACTGCCAGCGTATACTAACATTGGTTGAAAGCTTTATCAATGCTATGGCAAATACTCCTAAAGAGTTTAACAGAGAATTCGCATTATACAAAGCTTCTGTTACTAGATTTGATGAACTGATTCAAGAATTTCATAAAGCATCCACGAATGCTGAAATTGAATCAGGAGCAGGTGTTGGTGCTGGCGTTCTCGTTGGAGTTGGTACAGCTGCACTTATGCCGACTGCCGCATTAGCAATTGCAACTGCTTTCGGCACAGCGTCAACTGGAACAGCCATCGCTGCTCTATCAGGAGCAGCTGCCACAAATGCAGCCCTTGCTTGGTTAGGTGGAGGGGCACTTGCAGCTGGTGGAGGGGGCATTGCTGCAGGTAACGCTTTACTCGCTCTTGCGGGGCCAATAGGGATAGCTATTGGGGCTGCCGGGTTTATTGGAGGTGGATTGTTGTTAACTTCCAAGAATAAGAAGATTGCTAAGCAAGCTTATGACGCAAGAGCTAGGATCGAAACTTCTATAAAATCATTGTCTGTAGCAGTGGTCGAGATTGGTGAAATTCTTGACTTGACTCGACAGCATATTCAGGGAACCGAACAAACCTTGTTGTCTTTACAAGCTGTAGCACCTAATGACTACAACAATTATTCTGAAGCACAAAAGCAGATGCTTGGAACTTTAATCAACCACATACAATCTCTCACTAAGCTGATGAACAAAACTGTTAGCTGATGAAAACTAGAAATGGAGTGCTAAGCGCGCTAGATGATCATAAGGTCAAGGATCAGATTGGTGGCGCTATTGTTGATAGTATCAATAGAACTCGTTTAGCAGACGAGTTAATGAAGTTAGGAATTCAAGACGCTAATTTTCAAGCTGCAGTCCAAGAAATTGATAAAGTTAGAGAGTTCATCGGTAGTCCTGAACACATATTAGGGAATCCAAATACCAAACACGGCGAAATTGCAGAACAAGTTGAAGTTGGAATCCGAAGAGCCAAGGACGTCCTCGATGGGAAACCAATGTCAGCTACATTTGAGGGAGTCCCTCGTACTGCTCCTGCTGATTATCTGATAAATGGGAATGAAGTTCAATCAAAATTCATAAATGGTATAAGTAAAAACCTTGATCATGTTCTTAATCACATGAGAGAGAACCCAGGATTTGGGAAAGATGATTCATTCTATCATATACCCCAAGATACTCACCATATAATAACCAAGTTAATAAATGGTGAAAGCGTTGAGGGACTATCAGAAAAGACTGTTAAATCAATAATAGCACGGGTTCATCAGATAGAGGAACAATCAGGAAAAAGTTTTACAGATGCTGTTCGTCCTGGCATTTCAAAATATGCAGAAGTTCAACAAGGTGCGGTTCATAAAACCCTTGATAGCCACGAGAAAGAGATTCAGAGAGAGAGTAAAGTTAAGAAAGACAAAATTCATAATGAACATAAACCCAGCCAGGGGGAAGCAGTTAAAGCAAGTATTGCTGCTGGCGCTGTTGGGGCATCTATATCAGTAGTTGCAGAATTGTACAAGAAAGCAAAAGAAGGGAAGAAATTCTATAAGGGTGATTTCACGAATAAGGATTGGCAAGATGTAGGGATAAAGGGTTTGAAAGGCGGTGCAATTGGATCTGTTTCTGGCTATGCTATTTACATGCTTACAAATTATGCCTCTTTATCTGCTCCTCTTGCCGGAGCCATAGTAAGTGTATCAAAAAGTGTTGGTGAACTTGCAATTCGTTATAATAAAGGAGAAATCCAATCAGATGAGTTTTTTGAACTTGGAATGGTTGTTACTGCTGAAGCAGCGATAGTAGGACTAGCTACTGCAATTGGCCAAACTGCAATTCCGGTGCCAATACTTGGATCAGTTATAGGATCAATAGCTGGCTCAATATTAGTAAATATCATAAGCAAGGACCAAATTGAAACAGCTAGAGCGATCAGAACCCAACTTGATGATTATCTTGCTAAGATTGACCAGGCATATCAAACCGTGATTGGGTCTATCACAAACGAGTTTAGTACGTTAAAGCAGCTTACCAATTATGCGTTCGATTTCGATAATAACTACAATCTATTGCAAGCCAGTGTTGAATTGGCTTTAACTTATGGAGTACCAGAGGGCGATGTAATACGTACTACTAAAGACGTAGATGTTTTCATGCGCTCATAATGATCATATCTATTCCTGGTTGTGATGCAATTCCTCATCCCTGAATATTTCTTCAGCACACCCAGTATCCCAGGCTGGATATAGCGTCCGAGTTGTTCTATACCCAGCCTGGTCTTGATGTAGTAGCCATGCGGATTCATGCCGATGATGCTGATCGAGGCAAGGGCTTCCAGATAGACGAATACGAACTGCCTGCTTCTGCCAAAGTCCTTGGTCAGTTCTCTGACTGAGCGATAGTTCTTACTTTCGATCAGGTCCAGCAGCTTCATGGCGATCTGGATGTCGTACTTCCACTTACAGCGGGGATCGGGAGCCATGCCTTGGGTATAGCGGTTAGCTCGCACATACAGCGAATTGCTGGGAGAGATACATCGCACCTTATCGGCTTTCGCCAGATCACTGAGCAGGTGCTCGACCTCCTGGATGTCACTGTCGAGCATGCCTGCCAGCGTCTTGGGAGTGAAAGGCTGATTGTAGTTGGAGATCAGATTGGAGATAGCTTCGGAGTTAAGCATGGCGATTTCCTCTGCTCAGTAGCTTCGATCTGGCTTTGTTTAGCTTTGATGCTCGTTTCCAACAGGTGCAGCATCTTCATGGCTTTGCGTAGATTGCCACCGCTGTTGAAGTAGATGGAATTGATCTGCTCCGGACTCACCTCCACCTCCAATACTTCTCTGGCGATAGCGGTAATGTCTTTCAGACTGGCTGCTTCGAACTCATAGAAGGAATTGCAGCGGTCGAAGTAGTATTCATTGATCTGCGCCAGACGATCCCTGGCATTCTGCATACCCACCAGGATCACGATTGCTGCCGTGTTATCCACTATATCCCTGATCGTCCCAAGCAGTTGCTGCTGTTTGAAGGCGTAGTCGATCTCGTCCACGATTATCACAATATCTTCGTTCTTCTCGATCTCATCCATGCATCTGCGAAATATGGCATTGGTAGTACCATACAAAGGCGGATACTCCAGATTGAGGTGATTGTATATACCGGTGATCAGTTGGATGGTGAACGACTTTGGCGTGGAGGTTGCCTCCAGTCTCAGATACACATAATTACGTTGTAAGGCAATTCTGGTGGCATAAGTGGTCTTACCTAAGCCAGGTTTACCATATAGCAGTCCTAGCCCCACCATTTCTTCTTTGGGGCGGGTTACGAGCAGATTAATCGCTTCATCAGCTTCCACTACATTGCGGGTTCTTACTAGTTTACCTTGTTTCATCTGTATTCTCCTTATTTGATTCCAATAAATCTGAGCATCTCTTCGTAGCTCTTCTTGTGTGGTTTGATCTCATCATCGTCATCTTCCTGCAGGGGAGGTGTGACTGGTTTGTAATCGGGTTTGAGTTCACTCTGCGGTTCTGTATTCTCATGATTGATGTTACTTGCCGATAGTGGAGGAAGGTTCTTGATCACCTGCTTTTCCAAGGCTTGCATGAACTCTTCTGCTCCCGGCTGAGGCGCTTCGATCATGGGAGGCTGGATAAAAATCGCGCTCTGCTCCGGGATGCCAGTTGCTGGCTTCAAGAAGGCATCCACCACTGCTTGAGTCTGCTTGACCGTGAATTTCGCTCTCTGTTCCGTGGTTCTCCGCAGCTTGAGAATCTGCTTGTGTTCTTTCTGGAGCTGGCTGTGAGGAATGGGGTTGTCCTTATCGAGGTGGATGAAAGGATGCTGTGCCTGCCTCAGTTCTGCCTGGCAGATGAAGCGGTCTTGCATGTCATAGACCAGTATCCATCTGGCATCGGCATAATCGTAGCGAATAACTACGTCCTTACCGATATGATCGACCAGTTCGATACCCCAATATTGGAGTTTATTGAAGCGGATGCCCTCGCTGCGGATCTTCTTTTTCTCCATCGCCAGCATCATGAAGTTCAGCTCACTTGGATCGACCAACCTGTCCTGAGGCAGAGCTGCTTGGCTGAATACCTCCCAAGGGCTCTTACCATCCAATCCGCTGTGCGGAGTCAGTCCATACATATAGCGGATATAGAAAGAGATCATCTGCATCGCTTCCATCAGTGTGGGCGGTTTGGCTTCATACAGAGCTCGTGCCCACTTTTCGTTACGCATCAGGGTGGAGGGCTTATCTGCCACGCTGGAGCCTCGAAATGAGGAGATAAAGCGCTCAAACTGATCCTGGAAGGTTTTGAAGAATCTCTCGATCACCTTGGCTTTGGCATTGTAGCTTTCTGCAAAGGCGGCCTCGATCTTGAGCCGGGGGAAGATGCCACCCAGTTCGGTTTCCAAGTTATGGCTTTCCCATCGCTCATGAAAGAGCTTACTCTTGAAGGCCTTGCCGTTATCCAGATAGACGAACTTGGGCAGCGCTCCCCAGTTCAGAAAGCCGTTACGGAAGGCGGCTTGGATATGCTGGCTATCTTCGGTAAGCGCCAGGCTGGCTCCCACAGGATAGCGGCTTGCCCAATCGAAGACCAGGATCATGGTCATGCGCTGTGGTTTACCGGTCTGAGGATTGATGATATCAAAGGCCAGCGTGTGTCCATCGGCCACCCAGACATCTCCCACTTGAAGCAGTGAGCTATCCCGCATGATGGTCTTGACGATGTGCTCCGCCACGAACTTGCTTCCCTGCCGGGCTTGACCGCTGATAGCGGGATTGTCTCTCAGCCATTCCTCGCAGAAGCGTCTCAGGGTTCGTTCATCCGAGGGGGATTCGCACAAGCCCAATCTGGCATAGCTTTTCAGGATCGTGATGGCTGAGCCGATCTTGATCTTGTTGGGATTGAGCAGTAGGTTGATCAAATAGTTCTGTTCAAAGTAAGTAACTTTTCTGGTCTTGCCACTCTGATCACTCTTTCTGACCAGGGCATACATATCCTGATCGGCATCCAGATAGTTCTGTACCCAGCGCCGGAGGGAGCGCTCATCACGCTTGCCTCTCAGCACAAATAGCTCTGGCAGCAGAATCTTCTGGTTATACTCTTGAGTGATGAGTTGCCACTCTTCGATCTTGGAATGGCAGTTTTGCAACCGGGAGAGCACGATCTGACAGAAGCTGGCCATGAGCTTGGCCTCCTGGGTCTTCTTATAGGGAACATGCTGCTTTGGCCTGAAATCAATCTTGCGTTCCTCAAGCGAACCTAACGGCATCGTCATGATGCCTCTATCTTCAGCTTTATCAGAGTTAGCTTGAACAACCTGTAGATCGGAGCCGGCTAACTGCAGAGTTCCATCAGTTGATGCTTCCTCTGAACCAGCCTGTCGCATCAATTCCTCATAGAACTTGCGGTATTCATCAAGGTCCAGTTTGTACTCAGCCATCTGAATCCTCCGAGTCTTGCTTATAGCCATAAACTAGCATGCTCGTCACCAGGCGTTCACCAATCGGGATCACCGTCTCCAGATACAAGTGAGGAGCCAGTCTGCTCTTATAAGTATCGGCAAACTCCAACTCCAGGGTAACCGGATCGGGTAACACAAAGGTCTTCAATACCCTGGCGGTTCCTACCTTTACCTGACGCTTCACAGTATGCATCTTGTGTTTATCGATATAGCGCCAGACTGTCCGATTGGAACAGCCTTTCAATTCTGCCATCCGTTCGATGGTCAGCCAGACAGCATCGATCTTCTTGTTCATTAACATTCCATAGTACTCTTCAGCGATCTGGAGGATAAGCACTGTGACACAGCAATCTGTCACAGTGCCCTCCACGATCTTGGTTAAAGCTATCTTCCTGGGTCTTGTCACAGTGCTTCTACCAGTGTGACAGGTCTCCAGGTACCTTGCCAAAAGCATTAGCGGCGGTTTTTTAGGAGCGGGGCAGCCAGTGCTCACGAAAGTGTCGCAGTGCTTGCCCATTTCCCTGTCACAGTGCTGTGTCCGTTTGGGCATCTTTGCCTTAGTTTTCATAACATCTCCTTAAGTGTATATATGGAAGCTACTTAAAAGCACTGCGACATCTTGGGAAGTCCTTTCTGCGTTTATGCCGGCAAGTTTTGAAGCTTTCCAAAACCGCTGGAATTAACGCGCCACTAAAAATCACTCTATAAAAAAGTCTTGACCTATCGAAATAGGTTAATATCTTTGTTCACAGGTGCAGACTATCACCCAAACGGGTATCGGTCAAGCCCAAAAATGACCACTGGGAGTGAATATGTCAGCTACGACAGTCGGTGAACGACTCAAAATGCTGGTCAGATCGCAAAACTTGACTCACGGAGATTTTGCGAAAAAAAATGGGATTTCGCTCAATTCCATGAGCAGATATATCAACAATAAGAGGCCTCCGGAACCCGAATTTCTCACTAAATTGGCAGAGCAAAAAGTGAATCTCAACTGGCTGCTGAGTGGTGAGGGTGGTATGTATGTGAGCGCTCCCTGGGACCCCAAACCTGAGTCATCACTCAAGTCCAAGGTGGAAGTGGTCTCTGCCAAGAGCAAGCTATCAGATTGCGGAAATGGCAGTTACAATCGCACGGTATTGCTTCCGGTCCTGGCTGAGATTTCTGCCGGAATGCCGGCTGAAGCGATGGAGGATTTTGAATATAACAATTTCGTGGAATTACCGCGGATATATTTGAAGGACCATCTCGATAACTATATGGTCTTCCGGGTGAACGGCCATAGTATGGAGCCTCAGATCATGCACAGCGATATCGTTGTGATCCAAAGAAAGGATGACTGGAGCAATACCGATAACTCCGTCTGTGCTGTTAGATTGAACGGTGGAATCACCCTGAAACGTATCCAGTTCGATCTCCAGAGGCAGCAGGTACTTTTACATCCCTTTAATGCCGATTACCGGGTCCAGGTAGTTGATTCGATGCAGGGAGATGATATCTCGCTGATCGGGACGCTGGTGCTGCAGTTGAGGTTGGCTTAGGTACATCTTAACAACGAAAACATATCAATTAGGATTCAAACCCATTGCTCTTGATCCAAGTTTGTCTTTGAAGAGATTCTCTCTTTGAACTGCTTGCTGAGAGGATATCGTTCTTGGTAAAATTTCTAGAATAGTGAACGTTATATGATCTGTATAGTTTGGATCGTTATTACTACATTCGATCAGTAATTTATTGCCACCAGTTCCATTAGTCTTAACATAGTCGGTCCATCTACTCCAAATACCTCCAGCACCACTTGTAGACCCAATGTACTGTTTTTTATTAAATGAATAGGCTATCATATAAATACAGTTTACATTTTCTAAAGCTCTTTTCCAATCTCGATACTTGTTTATAATGATCTCCTCCAATTCTCTAAAACTGAGAATGAAGCTAAGATAGTCAGAAAATTGTCTATAGTGCAATCCTTGAAGAATTTCAATGATTTCTTTTTCTATACCATACTTCTGATGCCAGATTCTGCTAGTTCCCCAATCGACCATTATGCGATCTTTAAGATCAGCGAACCTCATATCTTCTTCCAGGGTATACAGATAATTATATGGTTTACTACTTAGATGATCAATTTGTGCTTCGGATAGTGGGGTTACATCACAAACATTAAACACACCGATAAATCTTGCTCGATTACTACCCTCTCCGATAAATGACACAATGTGTTCTGCTCCTTTAAAGACATCCTTACCTTGGTGACATTGGTACTCAAGAAAATCTTCTCGATTAGTTCGATAGGCTTTGTAAAGGTCGTACTCATTGGTCGCGTGTTTTACTAGTAATGTCTTACTTTTATCTAGAGCTCCTCTGATACTCAGAATGTCTTGGATCGTTATAAAATGACTCTTTTCACTCATGCTTCACCTCGATATTCACATGATTTGATTATACTTCGACCATATAAGAAGAACGATACTATCTGTCAAGAGTCAATTTCAGATAACTATTTATAGTACCCAGTCCTTAGGGTTTAGACCAGTTAAAACAGCAATAGGACGATGATAAGATGTACTCTCAAAACCATCAATAGAACCGTTCCACTCGCACCGCGAGTCTTTCCAACTGGTCTATTTCGTTGAGATTCAGGAAGTTCCGAAACCAGTCTGAAATCAGTCCATATTTGACACAAAGCTGTCACCAAACATTCCAAAAAAGTCCAAAACCACTGTGACATCTTTCCGAAACCAGTCCTAGGCATCTCTGCACCGGATAAAGGTTTATGCCGATTTGTCATACTGGTCGCTGTCTGACACTTTGGGTGTCATTTAATAGTGACACCTGAAATGTCAAATCGTGACACCCACTTGACAAAACAGCGTAAATGCCCTCAGTTTGTGACA
>Ga0208458_1000680_pt1 | contig 33286 bp, 38 predicted proteins | sample AD_UKC085_MetaG_FD_184432 | JGI IMG/M metagenome (GOLD analysis project Ga0208458, IMG submission 184432) | Active sludge microbial communities of municipal wastewater-treating anaerobic digesters from USA - AD_UKC085_MetaG (SPAdes) (version 2) | ecosystem: Engineered > Bioreactor > Anaerobic >... | reverse complement strand
ACGGTTTGTTTCCCGAAGCCTCTCTTTTTGCCTGCCGCAAAGCAAAGGAGGCAGGCATTCCCGTCATTGTTGACGCAGGATCCCTGCGCGACGGGATGCTGGAAATCGCTAAACTCAGCAACTGTTTTGTCACATCAGAAACTTTTTCCAACGCACTTTCCGCAAGCCCGGAAGAAACTTGCCGTATACTTGAGGGTCTTGGTGTTCGCTTCACAGGTGTAACGCTGGGTGCAAGAGGATATGTCGCCCTGGTCGATGGCCGTTTCATCCGCAAAGCAGCTTATCCGGCAAACGCGATTGACACCACCGGCTGCGGCGATGTCTTTCACGCCGGTTTGACTTACGGCATTGTGCAGGAGTGGGACGCAGAAAAGTCACTGGATCTTGGAGCCTGGGCGGCCGCCAGAGTGAGTGAGCAGATGGGCGGACGAAGCGGTATTCCAACCCTCGGAGATTTTCCTTGTCCTCCGCCGGCGGAGGTGGCGTGAAACGCCGGAGGTGGTAGTCATAGGGATTGCTCCCTGAGTAATTCGAAGCGGCAAGGACGGCAAATACCGGACGATTACAAGGAGCACCCCGTATAAAGCGACCTCCCCCTACCCCCTGAGGCTCTGTCGCAATTCTTCTTTGCCATTACACCCGCAATGACATTGCGACACAGTCTCCCTCCATCAGGGGGACAACCGATGCCGTTCAATCTGCCGCCAAATGGTAACACGCTAATCACATAAGGTAACCTTAATGATTTAAACTTTTCATTGTCTTGGTAATAATTCACAAGAAAGAGTCTGTTTTGTAAAGATATTCCACACCCATCATAAAAAAAGATTGACAGACGGTCTTTTCTATTATACTCGTATACAAGTTAATTGCATGCGAGGATAATAGCATGGAAAAAGTAGACTGTATCTTCTTTCAGCTTGCCAAGGCCTATCAACTAGGTAATCGATTCCTGACTCAAAAGGTTTCCGAACTCAACCTGACCTCCGTTCAGGCCATGATACTGGGTTTTCTCGACCAGGAAGATCAGATCACATCGAGCGAACTGGGCAGACGGTCTGAACTCGACAGTGCAACACTGACGGGTATTCTGGATCGCCTGGAGACCGCCGGGTTTATCGAACGCAAAGGCAATCCTGACGACAGACGTTCCATCCGCATTCATCTGACAAAACAAGGCAAGGCAATGGCCCACGAGGCAAGCCGGGTCATCATCGAGGCCAATAAAGAGTTTCTGCAGGTTTTAACCGAAGAACAAAAGCATGATTTGCACGGCATCATTCAAACCCTGCGTCAATATACAACGCGGTTGAAGACACATATCAAACACCCGGGCAGGATGCCGGAGAAAAGGAGCAATTATGGGAAAGATTCATAAAACCGGCTGTGTCCTTTGCGCGCAAAATTGCGGCCTGGATATCGAAGTGGAAAATAACCGCATCGTCAAAGTGAAGGGCGACAAGACCAATGTAAAAAGCGAAGGCTATGTCTGCCGCAAGGGTTTAAATGTCGCCTATCATCAGCACAATGCCGATCGGCTGAAATATCCGTTGAAAAAAATCGGAGACAAGTTTGAACGCATTTCCTGGGATCAGGCCATTGAAGAAATCGCCGCCAAACTCAAAAGCATTATTGACCAGTATGGTCCGCGCTCGTTCGCTTACATGGGTGGCGGCGGACAGGGCTGCCATTTTGAGGCGGCTTTTGGCGTGCGCCTGATGCGCCTGCTTGGCTCGCAATATCAGTACAGTGCGCTGGCACAGGAATTCTCCGGCGCTTTCTGGGTCTGCGGGCGCACGCATGGGAAGCAGTATCTGCATGACCAGCCTGACATCAACAATACTGATGTTCTTATAACTTTCGGCTGGAACGGCATGCAAAGCCATCAGATCCCTCAGGCACCGCGGCAGCTTCAGCGCCTTTCCAAAGATCCGGACAAACTGCTAATTGTTGTTGACCCCCGCGTATCGGAAACCGCAAAACTTGCCGATATCCATCTGCAAATCCGTCCCGGCACGGATGCCCTGCTGCTCAAGACGATGATTTCGATCATCCTTGCGGAAGGTTGGCAAAACAAGGATTATCTGGCAAATCATACATCGGGCTTTGATCAGGTAAAATCCTATTTTGAAAATTTCGACACCCGCGCCGCAGTCAAAACCTGCGAACTTGATTTTGATAAGGTGCTTGAAGTTACCAAAGCCTATGCCAAGCGCAAATCGTCCCTGCGCTATGATCTGGGTATTTTCATGGGGCGCCATAGCGGTTTAAACTCATATTTGATCGTTATTCTTCAGGCGATCTGCGGCAGGCTTTGCATGCCGGGTGGCAACGTTATTAACGGCCATATGATGCCCATCGGCCCGCACACGGATGAGAGAGATCCCAAAATCTGGCGGACGGTGACCACAAACGCCTTCCCGGTTTGCGGTTCCTTCCCGCCGAACGTCATGCCGGAAGAAATCCTGTCAGATCATCCTGAGCGCCTGAGAGCGGTTATCGTCACGCAGTCCAATCCGCTTCGCTCTTACGCTGATACGACAGCTTATGAAAACGCTTTCCGCCGTCTGGACCTTCTGGTTACAGGGGAAGTCGCCATGACGGAAACAGCCGCCCTGTCGCATTACGTGCTGCCTTCCCGCACAGGCTATGAATCCTGGGACGGCACTTTCTTTCCCATGACCTATCCCGGCATTCACTTCCAGATGCGGCGTCCCATTATTGAACCGGACGGAGAACCACTGGAACTGGGGGAAATTCATCTTCGTCTGGCCGATAAGCTGGGCCTGATTCCGCCGATTCCGGAAAGCCTCTATCAAGCCGCAGAAGAAAGTCACGCGGCATTTGCCAGGGCGCTCATGGAATACGCCATGACCGAACCGAAAGCCATGAAAGCCATGCCGTTTATTCTGGGAAAAACCCTCGGGAAAGCGATGGGCTCCGTGCACCTCGCGGCGCTTTGGGGCATGCTGCAGGTCGCTCCGAAGTCATTATATAAAAATGCCATTCGGGCAGGCTTCAAGTCGGGTGCGACACTTGGAGAGGAAATCTTCAGGCAGATCATGGATCATCCAGAAGGTGTCTGGGTGGGAAAGATCGATCCGGAAAACAACTTTTCTGAAATAAAAACGGAAGACGGCAAGATTAATCTCCATATTCCGGAACTGATTGAGGAACTGCAAAGCGTCGAAGCGCAAAGAGAAGAGGCAATGCTGGTCATGCCTTCCCAATACCCCCTCATCTTAATGGCCGGACGGCATACGTCCATGAACGCCAATACGATGATGCGCGATCCCGCCTGGAACGAAGGCAAGCGTGCCTGCACGCTGGCCATGCATCCCGACGACGCGGCAGCCTTAAATTTAAAGGATGGGCAGCAAGTCCGGATAACAACCGAGGCAGGCTCAGAAGAAATCGAGCTGGAGATAACGGAAACAGCGCATCAAGGCCACGTGGTCATTCCCCACGGTTTCGGTATGGTTTACAATGGAGTCAAATACGGCGCCAACGTGAATCGCTTGACCAAAAACACACACCGTGATCAGTTCTGCACACCGATGCACCGGTATGTGCCATGCAGGGTAGATGCATTATAGAAGGAGAAAATCTTCATTGAAAAAGGAGAATATTATGAGCGAACTGGTAAAAATTTCCATTGAAAACCACGTAGCGGATGTCCGTTTCAACCGGCCCGAAAAATACAACGCTTTAAGTTTTGACATGATTGATGCGATGGCGGATGCAGTTGACCGTCTGGCCAAAGAACCCGGTGTTCGGGTTGTGGTCATTTCCGGTGAAGGCAAGAGCTTCTGTGCCGGGTTGGACATTGAGAATTTCGCCGCCATGCAATCCGGAGAAAAAAGGTTCCCCAATCTCACTAAGAGATATAAGAACCGGATTTCCAACATCTATCAGCATATCGGTTACGGCTGGAAAGAGCTGCCGGTTCCGGTGATCGCGGCAATCCACGGTGTGGCGATGGGGGGCGGCTTTCAGATCGCCATGGGCGCCGACATTCGCTTCTGCACGCCCGACACCAAATTCTCCATCATGGAAATGCGCTGGGGATTGATTCCGGATATGAGCGTGACCCAGACCATCCGCGATATTGTATCGATTGACGTGGCCAAAGAGCTGATCTATACAAACAAAGTCATCCTGGGAGAGGAAGCGCTCAAATTGAAACTGGTGACGCACGTCTGTGAAAAACCTCATGAAGACGCCATGGCCCTGGCCAAAGAAATTGCTTCCAAAAATCCTGACGCCATCCGGGCGGCGAAAAAGCTCCTCAACGAAGTGTGGCACGGAGATTCCGCCCGCGGCCTCATGATGGAGTCCGAACTGATGATGACGCTGATGGGCAGCCCCAATCAACTGGAGGCGGTTACCGCGCAGTTTACCAAACAGCCGCCCAAATTCAAGGACCCGGTCTAACAGATGATCTGCATCCACAAAGTATGGACACAACCATGAACCTTTTTGATCAAGACATTTTGCTTACAGATCTTGGAAACACCCGCTTTGCCGGTGTGGTTTCGGACAACTGGTCCGTAAACGGAAACCCGAACGGTGGATACCTGATGGCGATGATCACCGACGCGATGCTGCGGTGCAGCGACAAGAAAAACACGCCCCTAGTTACCGCCAATTATCTTTCCCGCTGTGTCCCCGGCGAGGTGGAGATCCGGATTTCAGAAATTGCCCGTTCCAGACAATTTACACGTTTTGAGGCAAGAGTATTGCAGCAGGGGGAGGAAAAAATAAGGGCTCTCGGCACCTTCACCGCAGAAAATGACAGCTGCGTTGTTGAGCGCTATGAGACAAAGGCTCCGAAGCTCGCACCGGTTGAAAAATGCGTTCAGATCCCACCCATGCCCAAATATACCCTTTTTCACAATCTCGATCTCCGGCTAGACCCGAGTTGCGCAGGCTGGATGTTTGGGAAACTCGCCGATGTATCAGAGAATAAGGGCTATTTCAGATTCTCTGACGGCCGTCCCGTAGATCTTCTTTCCCTTTTTCTGATCATCGATTCCATGCCTCCCGCGGCACTGGCCACCCAGGGCATGAACGCATGGGTTCCGACGATAGAGCTTTCCGTGAACATCCGCAACCTGCCGCAGACGAATCGGCTTAAATGCAGTCTCAGAACCCGTTTCATTACCTGCGGGCTCCTGGAGGCTGACGGAGAAGTATGGGATGAAAAAGGAAACCTGGCGGCCATCTCACGCCAGATTGCCCAGTTCAAAGCAGGGTAATGTCCCGTGGAATCGAGGTTCTTTGTACTGAATCGTCAACTGCCTGCATATCCTTTTTCCACTATCGCTTTCCCGATATCCCTGCTTGACCCTTCAGGTTTTTCAGTGTAGGAGAAAAAAATGATCCGAAAATAACGGGGCCGTTTTGCTTACAGTTTCCATTATTTGAAGGGCATAAAAAACACGCCAAACGAAAAAGGAGACCATCCATGGAAAACACTAACGAGCCCAGACTTACCAATATCAAGGTAAATCCCGAAAACCTTTACAGGGAAGAGACGTTCACAGATCTGACCTACGCCTCCATCCGGCGCCTCACGCCTGTAAAAATTGACGGTTCGGTTGACGAAAGCAGGGAAACTTTTTTCACCGGAATGGCCCAGCTGATGTCGCCCAACGGACCGATTCCTGTTCAGTGCATCATTGAAGGCGCCAAAACGCTCAGCGAGGCGGCAGCTAAATTGCCGGACGCCATTGAAAAAACGGTTAAGGAGATGATTTCCGAGGCCAAAGAGATGGAGCGTCAGGAAGCGTCCCGGATCGTTGTGCCCGGCCAATAAATACGAGGTCTGATGATGATAGAAAATACCGTCGACGCATGGCACAAATTAATTAAATCCAAAAGCGCAGCAGGCCTGGATGATGTTCTGGCTGAAAATGTTGTCTTTCATTCCCCGGTGGTTCATACACCGCAGGCAGGAAAACTCATAACGACGTTATACCTGACGGCGGCTCTGCATGTGTTCAACAATGAATCGTTCCACTATCTTCGGGAAGTCACTTCCGGCAATCATGCCGTGCTGGAGTTTCAGACCATCATCGACGGAATAACCGTCAACGGAGTGGACATGATCACCTGGGGAGAAGACGGCAGAATTGTTGATTTCAAAGTCATGATCCGCCCGCTGAAAGCCATCAACCTGATCCATAAAATGATGGGGGATATGCTGCAGAAAATGAAATGATCATCCCTTTCATTTTATTCAGTTCGATTTTTTCCATCTTCATAGTGAAAGAGCACGTCACCTGCAATCCCGGCATGTCCATCGTCCTTATCATCACCGGGGACATCACCATTAAAATGTCCTGATTCTTTTTCAAATTGCAGGTGGACGAATCCCCTCCAATTGTGTATGGAAAATCATGCCGGCAGATGACTCCTTATACAGACAGCTTCAGATTCAGCTGGACCGCTACCCAATCGGATACCCGCCGACAAAAAGCGGCGTCGAAATCGAAATCCTCAGGTATTTCTTTACCCCGATGCAGGCAAAAATTGCTTTGTGTCTGACGCTCCGCTCTATACCCATTGGCAGAATCCGTAAAAACCTCAAAGATCAATTTCAAATTGAACTTTCTTCAGAAGAACTCTTTGCGGCACTTGAGGAAATGTTTATGAAGGGGGTCATCAGGCGCACGGATAGCAAAGACAGAAAGCTGCGATACGGTATTGCCATGCTGGCCATCGGCATGTTTGAATATCATGTCGATGACCTGACTCCCCGGCTTATGGAAATGATGCATCGTTATTTCGATGAGGCCTTCGGCGCCGAATTCTTCTGCTCTTCACTTCCCCAGCTTCGCACCAGCCCGCACCTGAAAGCAATCGTTCCGGAATATATTGTCGACACCTACGATAACATGCGGCACTTCATCGCGCATACCCGCCAGACGATCCATGTGGCAAACTGCGTCTGCAAACAGGGTGAAGCCCTGATGGGAAAGCCATGCCAAAAAACGGACAACTATGAAATCTGCCTGTTGTTCGGATCAACCGGTTATGAGGCGCGTGGCCGGGCCAGAACCATTTCCAAAGAAGAGTGCCTGAAAATCCTGGACGAAGCAGAAGAAAAAGGAATGGTCCTGCAGCCCGGCAACTCCAGAAATCCAAGTTGTATCTGCATCTGCTGCGGCTGTTGCTGCGGCGTGCTGACCACTGCCAAAAAGCACGCCCGCCCTGCCCGCTTTTTTGCCACCAATTATTATGCCGTCATTGATACAGCTTCCTGCACGGGGTGCGGCCTGTGCGTGAAACGCTGCCAGATGGATGCAATCACCCCCATGGGAAAAACCTTCCGGGTGGATCCGGACCGGTGCATCGGATGCGGGCTTTGTGTCACAAGATGCAAACCCAAAGCGGCACGTCTGATAAAAAAAGACAAGCTGACGGTGCCCCCGATGAACACAGAGATTTTGTATCTGAGTATCCTGATGGAAAAGGCCGGCCGAAAGAAAATGATTGTCAATATGCTGAAACTGCTTTTCGGAAAACCTCTTTGATTCTGTTTCAGGGTGGTAAAGTGCCCTGTCTTTTTTCAATACCAAACCAATTCAGAATTGTATCGTTTGCTTCGCGGGGATAGGTATGGGAGACATCCTCGATCATCTTAAGTTTGACGTCTGCACCTGATTGCTGCAGGTGCCTGCAGGCCTGAACCGCCCTGCCTGCCGGAAATATCCAATCCTGCGCTCCATGTACCCAAAAGATGCACTTTCCCTTTGCGTTTTGCAAATCCACAGGGGGAAGCGCACAGGCTACCGGGGCAACGGTGTCACAGGCAATCATTCCGGAAAAAGCCAGTTCCAGCGCAAAGGTTCCGCCATCGGACATTCCTGTAAAAAGAATGCGTGAACGGTCGATGTGGATACGTGAAAAGATATCTTTCAGATGATGTTCCAACAATTTCCCGTCATGCTCAACATTTGTAATCGACCATGTAATTGCCTGCGATGTGGGAGCAAGAAGAACGAATCCCCTGCTGCGGGCTTCACGAATCCAGGCCCAGATGAAATCCCTCCCATGACTGTAACCTCCGTGCAGAGCCACAATCAGGGGAAAGGCCCGGTCCGGCACCGGAGAGCAGAATTCCGGAACATAGAGGGAATACCCGCCCCGGGCGTGAATATTCGGGTCCGTCCCGACATGAAACAGACCGGTTTGCCGGGCTGAAGATGGTTTCGCAGGGAAAGAAAAGGAAATGCCGGGCTCCAGAAAATACCGGTTGACTTCGGGGAATACGCCGCAAAGGGCAAAGATTGCTTCCTGGGCCCGATAGTATTTCCGGGCGGCTCGCAGAGCCGCGATAAATGCGGCCTGCAGGTCCTCTGCATCACCGAAACTCCGGATAGCCTGGAGCATGAAATCACAGGCGCGCAAAAGTGCCAGACGTGTGCTTTCATCCATCCCGTCTTCACCGGCGATTTGAAGATACCGCTGCGAGCTCTGAAGCGGCTCAATATGGACAAACAGCTCTTTCCGGATTTCGGCAAGCACAAGGGGATTCAATCTCCTGAGCGCCGCTTCGAATCCCTGGAAAGCAAGAACCAGGACCGCTATAACTGGTTCCGGACTCATGTCCCCGTATCTCCTTCGCCCAGAATGAGATCAACGGCTTTCATCGCTGATGAAAAGCTGATGTCGCCGGAACAGCCGTCACCCCGGACCGTGTCGCCTACAAAATAAAGGCCTTGAACAGTCGGGCATGGAATATCGGGACGGCGAGGCCTTGACTGCGCCGGGGTCAGAACAGTACCGTTCATCACGGAAGCAACCGTTTTTCTTTCCTCGATCACCCGATCAGGAAAATTCGGGAAAACCGCCGAAATTGTATTTTTTAATCTTTTTTCAGCCGCTGCCACAATGCTTTTGTCGCCGTCAAAACCCCAGGGCAGCATGATTCCCCAGGTGGAAAGGTATTTCCCCTGTGGAGTGAAGGTACTGTCGGCATTGGACTGGAAACGCGCCCATACCGGCACATCCACTCCCAGAACTCCGGAGCGAATATCACTCACCGGACCGTCTGTAATAAAATCAATGCTCAGGCCGGCGCTGTTTTCGATTCTTTGCGCGTAACGGACAAGGTCGGCGGGCAGCAGCGCATTGTCAATGATATCCAGGATCAGCGGCAGCCGGGCGGCAAAAATGACCCTGGAAGCGGTGTAGGTTGCCCCGGCTGTTTTCACAGCCTTCACTGCGCCGTTTTCGGTGATAATTCTTTCAGCTTTCTCATGCAGTGCAATCCGCCCATTTTTTTCAACGTATCGTTTCAGGGTGGAAAACAGCTGGATCGATCCGCTCCGGGGTTCACCGACACCGACACCTGCCGCAAGCGCCCTCTGAAGAAACTCAATCACTTCACCTGCGCTGACCTTTTCGGGTTGGGGGCACATCACGGTCATTCCCAGAAATGGCAGAAATGATTCCACCTCGGGATGCTGAAGCGAAGTTCTGTAGAAATCGAGCAGGGTTTTATCGTACCAGTCCGCAGGATCGGCCTTCCTGATTTTGATGAACAGGACGAGGAGTGTGAGTCTGGCGCCAAATGACAGCATCGGGGTTTTCAGAAATCCTTTGACGCCGTCAGGTCTTTCCCAGAGCCTGCCCTTGAAAATCAGTTTAGCGTCTTCGGAGTGGGGCAGAAAATCGATTTCCTCCCCCAGCCTTTTGAAAACCTCGTTGGCGATGCCTTTCCTGGCAAGCCTGTGTGAATGAGCTCCGTATTCACGGATATAACCACTCTCTTCCCGGCACGAGTGCGCACGTCCGCCGATCATGCCGTTCTCCTCGAGTACGAGCACTTTCCGGCCGGCATGCGCCAGCAGCGCCGCGGCGCTCATTCCGGCATACCCAGCTCCGATTACGACCACATCCGCCATACAACCTCCGAAAAGATAATGCAGCGAAAAGGCCGGAAGCCCGGCAGGCTTCCGGACCGTGATTTTGTTCTTTGCTTCACCCGGAAAGCAAGAGGAATGTCTGCGGTGCCGGTTTATATTTTGGCGAATCCTCTTTCCAAGTCGGCAATGATGTCTTCAACATCTTCAATACCCACGGCCAACCGGAAGAGATTGTCCACGATTCCCAGTTCGTAGCGCTGTTCCCGGGTGTACCGGTAATAGGTCACCGTGGCCGGATGCGTAATCAGGGTCTCCACGCCACCCAGGCTGGGAGCGATATAGATCATTTCCAGAGAATCCATAAATCTTTTTGCCGCGTCCAGATCACCCTTGATGGTGAAGGTGACAACGCCGCCACCGCCTTTCATCTGCGTCCTTGCAATATTATAATGGGCATGACTTTTCAGAAAAGGATAATAAGCCCTTTCAATCTTCGGATGATTTTCCAGATATTCGGCAATTTTAAGCGCGTTTTCGTTTTGCGTTTTTACACGGAGAGGAAAAGTCTTCAGCCCGCGCAGCAGCAGGTAACAGCAATGAGCATCAATCACGCCGCCCATGGACTTGTGCAGTTCGCGAACCTTGTTCACCAGCTCTTTTTTGCCCAGAAGCACACCTGCCAGAATATCGTTGTGACCTCCCAAATACTTCGTGCCGCTGTGAATCACCAGATCGATCCCGTATTCAAGCGGTCTCTGGTTATAAGGTGTCGCGAAAGTGGAATCGATGATCGTGATGACCTTGTGCTTCTCGCCGATCTGCTTGAATTTTACCATGTCAAACACATTGAGATAGGGATTGGTCGGTGATTCGGAAAAAATAAACCGGGTATTCTTTTTGATGGAAACGTCAAATGCTTCGTAATCCCCGAAAGGCACAATGGTACATTCAATGCCGAACCGTTTGAGATACGTTCTGCAGAATTCCAGCGTCCTTCCATAACAGTCGTCGGTAATCACGATGTGATCACCGGACTGGACCAGCGCCAGAATAGTGGTGGTGATCGCCATCATACCCGAAGAAAACATCAGCGCCTCCTCCGCACCATCGAGCTCCGCCAGGCGGCGTTCAGCCACTTTCTCCGTCGGATTACCGTATCGCCCGTATTCATAGCGCTTTTTGGCGTTTTTTGTATAGGCTTCAATTTCCCTGCTGTCCTTGAAGGTATAGGTAGATGACTGAACAATAGGCGTGGTGATTGAATCCGCGTAGCGTGCACGGTCCTCTCCCGCGTGAATGGATTTTGTAAATATTGATTTTTCCTGTTTTCTATCTTTACCTTTCATGGCGTCCTTTCATCAAAACAATTGAATTTCTGAAATAATTTATTGCATTGCGCTGAAGTATAGAAAGATCCCTCCTGCATGTCAATGGACAATTTCAGAAACAATTCCGGATGAAACATTCCACAGGTATTGACATTTTCCTTCTTAATCTTTAGATTGAAAGAAAAAGCAAGGAATGCACAGATATGCCTATTTACGAATTTGAATGCGATAAATGCAAAAAGCAGTTTGAAGTGGTTACGCTGAGTCTTAGTGAAAAACCCAACGCCGTTTGTCCGAAATGCAAATCCAAAAAAACACACAAACTGGTCTCCAAAGTCGGCAAAGGCAAATACGGGTCTCTTCGTTCGGGCAGTTCAGCTTCAGCAAGCTCGCCATCAAGTTCAGCATGTTCATCCTGTTCCTCTTCTAACTGTTCCTCCTGCGGTCATTAACCGCTCCGTGATTTAGTAAAATGCCAATTCTGCAATGTATTCATTTTATTGCAGAATTCCGAAACATGAGGGGAATCTTCATATTATTCTCTCTGTGAGACTCATCCCATTAAAGACAGCAGTTTATTCATTCTCCGATTGACGCCTTCGTAAAAAGAGGTATAATTATAAAAAAACAGGTTAATTTTTCCACTGTCTAATCTTTTCCTTCTCCCTCGGGCCCTCTTGTAGAAGCATCCGCCTCGTAGCTGGAAACTTTTCTCACTTCGATTTTGTTTTGATTCCTAATCTTATCGGTTACGCTGAACCTTGTTCTTAAATGACCAGACTGCTGCATTAAAAAAAGCGAATTGCGATAATCTGTTTGCGGGATTGCCGGCATTATCCAGGATTACCGGCTTATCGAAGCCGGTTCGTAACATTTGAATGCTTTTTCAACCGACTGAAAGAAAGGAGAAGGATGATGAGCAGCATTTACAAGGTAATCGAGATTATTGGCGGCAGTGAAAAGTCATGGGAGGATGCGGCAAAAAAGGCAATGGAAACAGCGGCGAAGAGTCTGAAGGAAATCCGGATTGCGGAAGTCAAGGAACTCGACATGAGAGTTGAGAAAAATAAAGTTGTCGAATTCCGCGTAAAACTGAGAGTGTCCTTCAAATATGCACCCTAATTCAAAGTTTTCTGCATTCAGCAACCGAGATAGGACACGGTGTGTGTAAAAAATCATTTTGACATTTAGCATTGGGCGGCGGAAATTCTTCCGCCGCCGTCAGGAAAAAACGCGTTGTTTTCAATCACCTCAAATGATTCATTAACAGCTGCATCAAAATAATTGATTCTGGATGCAATCAACATGATTCTGCATCTTAAACAAATATGTTTCCGGTTACCTTTCTAACCTGCAAGCATTCCATACCCCATACCGGCTGCAGTCGAAAGAACGATAACAATGGCACAGTAAACAGCGGTTTTTTTAGCGCCCATGACACTGGCAATCGTAATCATGCTCGGTAGCGATAAAGCCGGTCCAGCAAGCAGAAGGGCCAGCGCCGGGCCCTGCCCCATACCGGAACCGATAAGTCCCTGCAGGATCGGCACTTCGGTGAGCGTAGCAAAATACATGAACGCTCCGACGATGGAGGCGAAGAAATTTGCACCCAGCGAATTACCCCCGACCAGCAGCTGAATATAGGATTCGGGAATCAGCGCCGGATAACCTGGGCGGCCCAGTAAAAACCCCGCCACAAGTACACCACCGAACAACAGGGGTAAAATTTGGTTGGCAAAGTTCCAGGTCGCCTGTACCCAACCTTTGAGCTCTTCTTGGACAAACCACTTTTTGAGCATGATGCCTAAAATAACAAGAAGTGCAATCACCAGAAACCATTTTGCGCTGAAGATCAGACGCCAGAGACCGCCATCATTCTCCGCGGGTTTTGCAAAAGAGGCGAAAACCAGAATCAGCACCATCACCAGCATATAAACGGCATCCTGCCACAGCGCCCTTCCCATGCCCTCTTCTTCCGGCAGGAACATTTCGCCCGTTTCGCGGTTGGCGTCGTCCTTGCGGAAAATAAACGCCATCAAAAGACCTGTAATGATCGCAAACGCGACCGCGCCGACAGCGCGCGCCAACCCGAGTTGCCAGCCCAGCACCTTTGCGGTGAGAATAATCGCCAGGACATTAATGGCGGGACCGGAATACAAAAATGCCGTCGCGGGGCCAATGCCCGCGCCGCGCGTATAGATGCCCGCGAAAAGCGGCAGAACTGTACAGGAACAAACCGCCAGAACGGAACCGGACACGGAAGCCACCGAATAGGAGAGAATCTTATTGGCCTTTGCGCCGAAATACTTGAGCACCGCCGCCTGTGAAACAAACACGCTGATTGCACCGGCGATGAAAAATGCCGGAATCAGGCAGGTGAGCACATGCTGCCGTGCGTAATCCTGAAGCATCATAAAGGCTTCCAGCCCGGCCTGCCTGATAGGCGTGGATTCCCATGGAATAAAATATGCTCCCAGGAATATGCCGATGATCCAAAGTAATTTGTGCCATTCTTTCATAGCTGTTTTCGCCGTATTTGTTTTTTGTTTCCCGAATATTTTTTTGCCTTGTCCCTGAGCAGTTCTTCAGACAGTTTAGGCACTTCGTCGATCAGGAACTTCGACCTATAGCTCTTCAGTAAATGTCCTGAGCTTTGGCTATCGTCTTCCGGTCGTCAGGTATAATTTTAATTTCGTCAGTCCGTCCCAGATTTCGTCTGTACCAACATATTTTCTCACGTCCGCAGGGGAATACTTGATGACACAAGTGGGTGTCGCATCAATTTTATGCTCCTTAATCACGGCGCTCAAAAGGGGAAAGATAGACTTTTCATTCATGGGGCTCCATGATATTTTTTTCTCCTTGAGGAAGGCAAGGAGCGTCTTTTCGTCTTGTATGTGCCTGCCTTGAGCCGCCTCAAAAAGAACATTGCGGACATGAAGAGCATCGCCAATCCCGGAAGACTTGTTGACAGCGTAAAGGTAATATTTCGCATATATCGGCGTGGCAGGATTAAAAGGAACATCAACAAAGGTCAATTTGACTTTATCCGTCGCCACCAGTTCTTTGAACAAACCTTCGGCCTGCGCGTCGATGCGCCTGCAGGGTGGACAATAATAATCAGTAAATATAATGACTTCATAGGGCCCCTTGCCCAACGAAGGAATCACACGGACAGAATCCTGCGCATAAGCGGGCGGCAAAAAACAAATAAAAGAAGAAGACAATATAAGAAACAATACCATGACTTCAGCTAACTTTTTTTCTTTTATCATCGATAATAACACCTCCTTGTTTCATGATATACTTTTTGACGGATCTGAATAATACCGATCCCTGAACCTCAGCGCAACCGTCACCAGGCCGATCATCACGGGCACTTCCACCAATGGGCCGATCACGGCTGCAAAAGCCGCTCCGGAATTAATACCGAATACAGCAATCGCCACTGCGATGGCCAATTCAAAATTGTTACTGGCGGCGGTGAAGGCCAGGGTTGTTGTTTTGGAGTAATCCGCACCCAGTTTTTTCCCCATATAAAACGATACCAGAAACATGACCACAAAATAAATCAGAAGTGGGATGGCAATTCTTACAACATCCAGCGGCAGCGTAATGATAAGATTTCCCTTCAAGCTGAACATCACTACTATGGTAAATAAAAGTGCTATCAGCGTAAGCGGGCTGATCAGGGGGACAAATCTGGCGTGATATTTTTCCTTACCAACAAACTTAATCCCTATCACACGAGTAAGAGCACCGGCGATACAGGGAATACCCAGATAAATAAAAACGCTTTCGGCAATCTGCCGGATACTGACATCGACAACATTCCCGACTAAACCGAAATAAGGCGGCAGAACTGTGATAAAAAACCAGGCGAACACACTATAGAAAAGTACCTGGAAGACACTGTTGAAGGCAACAAGTCCTGCAGCATACTCTGTGCTGCCCTTTGCCAGTTCGTTCCAGACAATCACCATTGCAATACAGCGCGCAAGCCCGATCATGATTAATCCCACCATATAGGCAGGTTTATCCGGCAGGAACACAATCGCCAGCACAAACATCAATACCGGACCGATCAACCAGTTTTGCACCAGAGATAAACCCAGCACTTTCCCATTCCGGAATACCTGTGGCATTTCTTCGTATTTGACTTTGGCAAATGGCGGGTACATCATCAAAATAAGCCCGGCCGCAATGGGAATGTTTGTTGTCCCTACTTGAAACGAATTAATAAAGGTTTCCACCCCGGGAATAGAATAACCAATCACCACTCCCACAACCATTGCCGAAAAAATCCACAAGGTCAGGTAACGGTCCAAAAAAGATAATTTTCTACCAATCTGTGTCGACATCAATAAACCTTTTTGTCATTTTTGTTAATGGAGCACAGACATATAACCAATATATAAAAATCATACACCCAGCGTTTTTCTGGCATCTGCAAGCCATTGACGAATCTTTTTCTTATCCGGTAACGCTCCTGCGGAAACAACTTTGTTGTTGATGATTAAAGCAGGAACCCCTATAACCCCATAGCTGCCGATTTCTTTCGGGTCTGTGACATGCGTCAAATCTCCGGCCAGATCCATTTCAGCCATGATATTCCGCACGTCGTTTTCCAATGAGGTGCACTGATAACAGCCGGGACCAAGAACGATCACATGCAGATCGCCGGGAGATTCTGCCTCCACTTCCTCTCCTAAATATTTTTTATATTCACGCAATAATGCTTTGCGATAGGTTTCCTCCCTTGTTGAGGGCACATAATTCCGTTTCTGTATCCGGCTGAAAAGCTCAGCCGCAATTTCCGAATCAGACATTTGGTTTGGATAATCGGCAACTGCCTTGATGGCTTCTTCCAGACCGATGACACCAATTAAATAGCCTTCCACACGAATTTGCGTGATTTTGTTCTTCACTCAGGTATCGTTCCTCCCGGCGGTTATATGAAATCCGTATGATCGATTAAATTTTCAGCCAACCTTTAATCTGTTCGGCTGACGGGATTTTACCCGCGACCTTCACGTCGCCATTAATGACCAGCCCGGGTGTTGTCAGCACACCATAGGACAAGATTTTACTGATATCCTGCACTTTGGAGATATCCGCCTCGACACCCGATTCCGCGACAAGGCTCCGTACCAGCTCCTCGAGCTGTTGACATTTTGCACACCCCGTTCCAAGTATTTCGATTTTCATGTCCTGACTCCTCCTATTTTCTGCAAGTCTTCATTATTTTGGCCTGTTCTCTGGCATTGGCCGACAGCACATCTTCCACGCAGCCGATAAAATCCATAATACAGGGACATCGCAAAGAATAGTAAATGGAATTTGCCCTTTTTTCGTCAGACACCAGACCGGCATTTTTCAGAACACTCAAATGCTTGGAAACCGTGGAGGTGTCCGCCCCGACCATTTCGGTGAGTTCATTCACGCATCGTTCCTGTTTTTGCAGTTCTTCGATGATTAAGAGCCGGCTGGGATGCGCCATCGCCTTGATGATTTTTGCCCATGCTTCGTATCTTGGCCTGGCTGATTTTTTCATCCGCGGCTACCTCCTTTCCTATTTGGCAATATAACCAAATAGCTTCGATTTGTCAAGCTTTTCGATAAACATGATGATGAAATCAGACAGACACGGTGGTTTGAGAACATTGCGCTGCTTCCGTCATGCTAAAGATGTCTTGCCGCGCCGCCTCCGCCCGATTTTCCGTCTTCAAAGAAGGCGTCCTGCCGCACTTTCGGCTGGTGATCTTCAATGGCGCCTGGTGTCATTGCCGCGGCCACATCTTCAAGACTCATTCCCCGGTCCTCCGATAAACCATCCTGCCAGTGCCGGTATCTGCGGATTGACCGGCAAATAGATCGCCACCAGCAGGCAGGCCTGCATTATTGTGTATCTGTCTTTTCGGAAAATTTCGTTTCCAGGTTTATCGACCACAGGGAAGTATCGGTCTCATTTACAGGCGGCGATATTTCACTTTTTTCATCTTATACATCCCCTGGTCGGCCTGAGAAATGAGCTCATCAAGTGTAGACGGTTTCAGCGGATCATAAACAGCATTTCCTATGCTGAGAGCAAGTTTGGATTTGTGCGTTTTCCGGGCATTGAAATTATTGATCAACCGGTAGAGGCGAAGTAGCAGTTTTTCGATCAAGGTATCATCGGCATCCACAACAAGAATGGCAAATTCATCCCCGCCGATACGGGAAGTGATGTCGGATATCCGGAAAGTCTGCGTCAGGACCTTGGCGGCAGCGGTGAGTGTCCGATCCCCTTCTTCATGGCCGAACTGATCATTAATATCCTTAAGGCCGTCCAGATCAATAAAGAACAGCAGCAGGCTTTTCTTGGAACGCTGCGCCCTTTTGAGCTCGCGTGTGGCAAGCGTGAAAAATCCCCGGCGGTTATACAAACCGGTCAGCTGATCATTGAGGGCCATTGCTTCCAGTTCTCTTTCCATTTCACGGCGCCGGGAAATATCGGCACCGAAAAAGGCCAGTCTGACCACCTCTCCCAAACTGTCAAAAACAGGATAAATCACCTGATCGATCCATCGCTTGTCTGCGACATATTCAAAACGGACAGGCACCCGGTTTTGAATAACATTCTGGGCCTGTCTTCTTCTTTCATTTGCGGTATCCGCAGGCAACAGATCGTAGTAATTGGCGCCAATGATTTTATCCATCCCGATGCGCAGACGCTTGGCAAAAGTATCATTTGCCGAAAGGATGGTACCGTCCTTATCTAAAAGGAGCAGGGACTCCGTAACGGCATTTAAAAGCGCCCTGATGTTGCTTTCACTTTCCTGCATGGATTCCTGAGACTCGTTCAGTCTCGATATATCGCGCACAACACTCACCAGAATCTTTTCATTTCCCATCAGCGTCTTCTGCATGCTGACTTCCACGGGAAATGTCTGGCCGTTTTTTCTGACGTGGACCGTCTCGAAAAACATTTCGTGCCGGCCATCCGGACCGGCATGTAACTTGACCTGATCCTTTGACTCAACACTTTCCAGCTGATCAATCGTCATGGATCTCAATTCAGTAATTGAATATTGATAGGCCTTGAGGGCGGACTTGTTAGCTTCCAGTATTTTCCTGTCCTGTTGACGGACGGTTAAAATAATGTCCCGGGAGTTCTGAATCAGGAACTCACAGCGCTTAAACAGATTATCATCACCGAGCATGTCCTCTGATCTGCGCTTTTGCCTTCGTCTCTCCGCGATAATCATACAGATCATTCCCCGATCGTTATTTAAGACTGTTTTCTTAAATATTTTCTGCAAAGATTATAAAACGCCGCACCAAAATGATTCCAAAATCTGTTTTCATCAATAGGTTAGAACTTTTATATACCATTTCACAGATGATTACAATCACGTCCATCATGTACCGGCGTGTTATTTTTATCAGAAATCAGATAATTATGTTGAAAAATAAGATAGATTAAATTAGAAAATACACAAACATACGGATGGAAAAAATGAAAAGATATCATTGGATCCGGATAACGGTCTTTGCGGCGGTCATGGTCATTGCCTTTTCTTCCCTTCTGGCATCCGGCTGTTTTTCTTCTGCTGCCGCAAAACAGCCTGACACCCTTCCGCCGGATGTCTATCAGGTTCCCCCGGATGTCAATCAGATCCTGCTGGTAACCGGTAACAACTTTTCTTTTTTCAAATCCATAAAAGTCTATGCCATGGAAAGGACTGGCTCCGGATGGAGCCGGGCGATGGGCCCTTTCGACGCAGCCATTGGCAGAAACGGTTTCGCGCCTTACGGAGAAAAGCGGGAGGGAGACGGACAGACACCCTCCGGTTTATACCGGCTGGGAACGGCATTTGGTTATGCTGAATCAGCCGCCACGAAAATGCCTTACCGCCAGTCTCTGCCGGATGATGTCTGGATTGATGATCCGGACGCCCCGGATTACAACCGCCTGGTCAGGCAAAGCCAGACGCGGGCAAGTTCTTATGAAAAAATGAAACGTGGAGACAATCTCTATCAATACGGCATGGTCATCGAATACAACACCGATCCGGTCATCAAGGGACACGGCAGCGCCATTTTTCTGCATATCTGGACGGGACCGAAGTCAACCACGGCAGGCTGCGTGGCCATGTCTGAAGACCATCTGCTCAAAATCCTGAACTGGCTTGATCCCGCAGCAAAACCTGCCATCCTCATTAATCCGGAACCTTCTCTAAAAAGGAAAATATTACCATGAAAAGCATCATGACCGTCATTGTACTTTTGACTGCAACACTCCTCACATGGGTGCTACCCGCAACATCGACTGGCGCAGAAAAGATGCCCGGCTCTTTTGTCCACATTGAAGAGGTCATCCCCGATGCGATACTGGACATCCGGTATTTCGGCAAACATAATTTTCTGGGCACCCCGGTGGACGGTTATCTGGCCCCAACGTGCATTCTCACCCGTGAGGCCGCTCAGGCTCTGGCTAAAGTTCAAAGAGACCTGGCTCCTTTTTCCATGACGATCAAAATTTACGACTGCTATCGCCCGCAGCAGGCCGTTGATCATTTTGTCCGCTGGGCCAAGAATATTGGCGATACCAAAACTAAGAAAGAGTTTTATCCTACGGTGGACAAGAAAAACCTTTTCCGCGACGGGTATGTCGCCGACCGATCCAGTCACAGCCGGGGCAGCACCGTGGATCTGACCATTGTACCTCTGCCCGCCCCCATTCAACCTGTTTATCATGAAGGAGCGCCCCTTTCGGAATGCTACCTGCCGGCGGGCGTTCGCTACGCGGACAATTCCCTGGACATGGGAACCGGGTTTGACTGTTTTCATGAGCTGTCTCATCCCGACAACAAATACATCGGCCCGCAACAAAGAAGCCACCGTCTGCTTTTAAAAACCCTCATGGAGAAACACGGCTTTAAAAACTATGATAAAGAGTGGTGGCATTTCACACTGGTGAATGAACCGTATCCGGACACCTATTTTAATTTCCCGGTAAAGTGATTCGCATGAAAAAATATTGGTCGTCATTTCTGGATTCCTATGGTTTTTCAATCCTTCTGATCATTTCCATCGGGATCGGTGCGGTTCTTGGCATTGCCTTGAAGCAGGACGCAGCCCTGCTCAAACCGCTGGGCGATATCTTCCTGAACCTGCTTTTTACTGTGATTGTTCCATTGGTCTTTTTTTCCATCTCGGCTACCGTTGCATCGATGACCGATCTCAGGCGCCTTGGCAAAATTTTGTCCGCGATGGTGCTGATCTTTATGATCACAGGCGTTATTTCATCGGCTGTTATGATTGCCGCCGTTGTCCTTTTCCCTCCGGCCGTCGGGGTCAATATCCCCCTGCCTGCGGCGTCAGGTATTGAGCAAATCAAAACCGTTGATCAAATTGTCCGGGCCTTCACGGCACCGGATTTCTCAAACCTTTTATCCAGGAACAACATGCTGGCCCTGATCGTATTTTCTATTCTGACCGGCCTGGCGGCCTCTGCTGCGGGGGAAAAAGGAAAAGCTTTTACCGGATTTCTGACCTCCGCCAACGCGGTCATGATGAAGCTGATTTCCTTCATCATGTATTACGCGCCCATTGGACTGTGCGCTTATTTTGCCTATCTGGTCGGCGTTTTCGGTCCTCAATTGCTGGGTTCCTACGCCCGCTCCATGGCCGTTTATTACCCGACAGCGATCTTGTACTTTTTCCTGGCCTTTACCTTGTATGCATTTTTTGCCGGGCGTGCAGCCGGTGTGAAAAAATTCTGGAGTAATATTATCCCACCATCGCTTACGGCCCTGGCGACCGGCAGTTCCATGGCGACAATTCCCCTGAATCTGCAAGCGGCTGATAAAATCGGCGTGCCGAGGGACATCAGCGAAGTGGTCATTCCTATCGGCGCAACAATGCACATGGAAGGATCCTGCCTGGCCGCCGTACTGAAAATTGCCTTTCTGTTTGGTATTTTTCAGATGCCCTTCACGGGCATCGAAACGATTTTAACGGCCCTGGGCATCGCCCTTTTGACCGGAGTGGTTGTCAGCGGCATTCCCGGCGGCGGCACCATCGGGGAGCTCCTGATTCTGTCAATGTATAACTTGCCCCCCGAAGCATTTCCTTTAATTACCATGATCGGAACGCTGGTGGACGCACCCGCCACCATGGTCAATGCTGTGGGCGACAATGTCGCCAGTATGATGATAGCAAGGATTCTGGGCGGAAAGCAATGGATGGAGGAGCAAAGGTAAGGGGTAAGGGGTAAGGAGCAAGGGGCGCTTCGACAAGCTCAGCGTCCCGCTTCAATCGACAGGCTCAGCGACCGAAGGGACGAGGAACAAGGGGCAAGGCTCAAGGGGCACGGGATAAGGAGAAAAAGCTGCTACTTCTTTTTGCCGGTGCCCAGGTCACGCTGAATTTCGGCCACTTCCCTCTTGACTTTCCGGTACGCTATAAAGCTGTGCAAAAACCATCCAAGGGCAAAACCCATGGCCAGAACAAGAAATATCAGCAGGGCAAGAGAAAGGGAAATTGTCCAGAGGAAAATTCCAACGGTGACAGCGGAAACATTCTGTATAATGAACAAAACGGCGAGACCGGCAATAATCATCAACAGGATTACCTTGATATTCATATCGAAACCTCACAAATATTTACGGCGTTAAACAATCGATGAAAATGGGTTCCTTTACCCCATGAAATTCTGATGGCCGCTTGTAAAATCTTATTTCAAACATCATCACAGAAAACAAATCGTCATCCCGACGATAACGATTTGTCAACGGTGTCATAATGGTATCCGCACGGGTCATTCCCGCGAAAGCGGGAATCCAGGCTTATTGAACTGGACCCCGGCCTTCGCCGGGGTGACGATGTTACTGTGCTCTGATCAAATGTCGTTACTATTGTTGAACTGTTAATAACTATTAATTATCATCATTATTATTCGATTGTTGAAAACAATCAAGTCCTTTCTTTTTACACCCACAGAAACCTGCTCCTTCCATTTGACTTGAGCAGGCTTTTCCGTTATTTATACGGCGATGTTGAAACAAAATACTGCACAGGAGATCCATGATGCCCAATATACTGCTTATTGGAAACGGAGCGCGTGAACATGCAATGGCCGAGGCCATTTCAAGATCCGGATACAGTCCGATTTTGTTCTCGTTTATGAAAGCCAATAACCCGGGAATCGCCTCCCTGTCGAAAATCAGCAAACTGGGAAGCTATTCAGACCTGTCCGCCATCACCGGTTTTGCAAAGGATAATAAAATCGACTTTGCTGTCATAGGCCCGGAAGATCCCCTCAATAACGGTGTCGTAGATGCCCTGATTCAATGCGGCATACAGTCGGTAGGACCTGTAAAAAGTCTGGCAAGGCTGGAAACATCAAAGTCGTTCACGCGAAATCTGGTAAACAAATATCATATTCCCGGCAATCCGAAATTCAAGGTGTTTACAACACCGGACGGTCTGGAGACTTTTCTGGATCAGCTGGCCGGTATTGTTCTTAAACCGGACGGACTCACCGGCGGCAAGGGCGTGCTCGTACAGGGTGATCATTTTAAATCAAAAGACGAAGCGCTGAAATTATGCAGGCAGATTCTGAAGGAAAGTTCATCGCTAATCGTAGAGGAAAAGTTTGACGGCGAGGAATTTTCACTGCAATGCCTCTGCGACGGCAAAACGGTCGTGGGCACGCCACTGGTACAGGATCACAAAAGACGGTTTGACAGCGACCAGGGACCCAACACCGGCGGCATGGGTTCTTATTCCATGCCGGATCACTCCATGCCTTTCCTGAAAGCTTCGGATGTCGAAGAGGGTCTGGAAATCACCCGCCAGGTAGCGGCGGCCCTGTTGAAAGAAACCGGTAGACCTTATAAAGGAGTCATGTACGGCGGATTTATTGCCACAAAAAACGGCGTAAAACTTCTGGAATACAATGCGCGTTTCGGCGATCCGGAGGCCATGAACATCCTGCCGCTTCTGAAAACGGATTTTGTGGACATCTGCAGGCATATCATCGACGGAACGCTGGATACGTTGAAAATCGAATTTGATCAAAAAGCGACCGTCTGCAAATATGTTGTACCAAAAGGCTACGGCCTTCCCGCCGATCATCCCGATGCCGCATCTTCACGGGCTAAAATTGAAGTGGGCAATGTAGGGAAAGCCCGACTTTATTATTCATCCGTGGATAAGAAAGAAGACGGTCTGTATTTGAGTTCGTCCCGGGCAATTGGTATCGTCGGTATTGCGGACAATCTGGACGAAGCGCGAATAATTGCCGAGGAAGGCGTCAAGGCCGTCAAAGGCCCAGTGGCCTACCGGGAAGACATCGGCACACAGGCCCTGATTCAAAAACGGATCGACCACATGAAGAAAATCAGAATGTCATAGCTACAGGTACAGTAAATCTGGTTGGATATACAGTTGCGTAATGTCTTTTTGATTCGGCCAGTTGTTTTGAGGTTTCAGAAGTTTTTTGCTGCCGCTGACATTCAGTTTCAATGATGAGGATTGAAATGCAAAAACTGCCGGCAGGCATCTGGGCGCTGGGATTTGTTTCATTATTCATGGATATATCCTCGGAACTTATTCACAGCCTGCTTCCCATTTTTATGATGACCACTTTAGGTGCCTCAGTGATTGCCATTGGGTTCATTGAGGGAATTGCTGAGGCGGCGGCCTCTATCACAAAAGTTTTTTCAGGAATCATCAGTGACTACATCAGAAAACGAAAAGTCCTTGCCATAGTAGGATATGGACTCGCCGCAATCACAAAACCTTTGTTTCCCCTGGCAACAACGATTAGTTGGGTTTTCAGCGCTCGGTTTATCGACCGGATTGGCAAAGGAATCCGCGGAGCACCGCGCGACGCATTGGTGGCGGATATAACTCCGCCAAATCAGCGAGGGGCCGCATATGGCCTTCGGCAGGCTCTCGATTCAGCAGGAGCGTTCATTGGTCCGCTAACAGCGGTAGTCCTCATGTTCTGTTTTGTGAATGATATCCGGAAAGTCCTCTGGATTGCCGTTATACCCGCTTTTATAGCTATGGCTGTGCTGATTTTCGGCGTTCACGAACCCGAAAGACCAAAAACCTCAAATTTAGCAGAAAATCGTTTCTTTTCGTTTCGGGGCACAGGGCGTCTTCCCTACCGCTACTGGCTGATATTAGGACTCAATTCAATTTTTACGCTTGCCCGCTTCAGCGAGGCTTTCCTGATATTGCGTGCACGATCGGTCGGGCTGGCTGTTGGGTTTGTACCTGCGATCATGATCGTTATGAATGCCGTTTATGCGCTTACAGCCTACCCCGCAGGAATCTTGACAGACCGGATAAGACCCAGGATAATGCTGGCTGCCGGACTTGCCGTCCTGATTTTTGCAGACATCATATTAGCTTCAGCAAGTACACCTTTTCCTGTATTCATCGGCGCGGCACTCTGGGGTCTGCATATGGGACTGACACAGGGATTATTCTCCAAGCTGGTGGCCGATCATGCTCCGATGAGACTGAGAGGGACAGCCTTTGGCATCTTCAACCTGGCCACCGGCATCGCTCTTTTAACGGCGAGTGCCATCGCCGGCTTATTATGGAGTGTTGTCGGTGCACAGGCAACGTTTATGGCTGGCGCAGGCTTCACCGCTCTTGCTTTCATCGGCCTTGTTTCCTATAAATCCGGGAAACCATCGACCCCTTATCCTGAAGCCCATTCCAAATAACACGTCTATATTTTAACGCTGAAACAGATTGTCTCACATTACGCCTTGCGCCGGAAACCATCCCGTTATCGCTAACAGACTACAGTCTAACAGGCTATCACCCTGCTTTTTAGTGGTGAAACAGCCTCAGTCCGCAAAAGGCCATGGCAATGCCGTATTTGTTGCAGGTATCGATCACCTGCTGATCACGGATGGATCCGCCGGGTTCCACAATGGCCGTAACGCCGCTGCGGCGGGCGCGTTCAATGTTGTCCCCGAAGGGGAAGAACGCGTCACTGCCCAGGGCAACTCCTGTTACTTTGGCAAGCCATTGCTTTTTTTCGGCTGCAGTTAAAGGTTCGGGCTGACGGGTAAAGGTCTCGGCCCAGACGTTGTCGCCGATCACGTCTTCCGGCGTTTCACCGAGGTAAACGTCGATGGCATTGTCCCGATTGGGTTTGGAAACATCATCCCGGAAAGGAAGATCCAGCACCTTGGGCATGTGGCGCAGCTGCCAGTTGTCGGCCTTCTGACCGGCAAGCCGGGTGCAGTGAATGCGGCTCTGCTGGCCGGCCCCCACGCCGATGACCTGGCCGTCCTGCACATAGCAAACACTGTTGGACTGCGTGTATTTCAGGGTGATCAGCGCCAGTACCAGATCGCGTTTCTGCGCATCGGTCAGGGTTTTTTTCTCGGTGACCATGTTTTCAAGCATGCGGCTGTCAATTTTCAGGTCGTTGCGACCCTGCTCAAAGGTGATGCCATACACCTGCTTGTGCTCCAGGGAGGCAGGCACATACTTGGAATCGATGGAAACCACATTGTAGTTACCGCCCTTCTTGGATTTCAGGATCTCCAGTGCTTCAGGCTCGTAGCCCGGCGCAATAATACCGTCGGTGACTTCATTTTTGATGATTTTTGCCGTGGATACATCACAAACATCGGAAAGCGCAATCCAGTCTCCGAAGCTGCTCATGCGGTCGGCGCCCCGGGCGCGCGCATAGGCACAGGCAAGCGGGGAAAGCTCCATGTTGGGGGCAATGTGATACATTCTTCTTAAAACGTCATCAAGCGGATAACCCAGGGCGGCTCCGGCGGGAGAAACATGCTTAAAGGAAGCCGCAGCTACCATTGCGGTATTATCTTTCAGTTCTTTCACCAGCTGCCAGCTGTTGAACGCATCCAGAAAATTAATGTAGCCCGGTTTGCCGTTTAGCACGACAACCGGTAAATTGCCGCCGTCGGCCATAAAGATTCGGGCCGGTTTCTGATTGGGGTTGCAGCCGTACTTCAGTTGTATTTCATTCATGGATCATCCCTCCACTGTTTTATATTTGTTGATAATGACATCCTCGTAACCCTGCGTTTTGAGGTCGATGGCACGCACAAAAAGGCTCACCTTGTTGTCCTCGTTCAGGGCTTCCCACAATTTTCCCGCGTATTCATTGGGGTCTTCCTGGTCGATGTCCGCTAGCAACGGCTCCCCTTCAAAACTGGGAATAGGGTTGCCATTGCACTTGTAGGTGCTGATGAAGTGTCCTTCACCGGCCAGTGGTTCGGGGTAACTGAAAGTAAAGCGCTGCACGCTCTTGTCATCTCCGTGGTTGCTTTTCATGATATTCAGCTTGTATCCGCCGCTTTGCATATCCACCACACCGGAAATGCGGGGTGTCCAGTTCGGTTTATCATCTTCAAAAGTGCGGGTATCGAGTGCGGCTTCGAAGCCGAAACCCGGAAAGTCATTGCGCGACAAAAAATCATAAATTGTATTGGTCTGGTCGCCGTTGGTCACAATCGTTGTATTGCCCAGTGTCAGGACGGGATTATAAATAATCAGGTGCGGGTCCGTCATTTTGGATGGGTCGGCCGCCATGGTGCGGATACCGCCGTCAATGGGATCAAAGACGCGGTTGCGGCTGTTTACACTGCGGCCCATGATAAAATAGGCAACCATCACTTTGCTGCCTCCGGGCGTCTTCCCGATGCAGATGCCGCGGCCAGGATACTCGTTCCCCGCAAGATATTCGTACAAGTTCTTTTTCATTTTTGCTTCTCTCCTTATGATAATTGAAGACGTCATTTTTTGCTGCCGGAGTATATGAAGAGAAGTTTTGTATGTCAACTGGATTCAGACAAAAGATTGAAATTCACAATCATAAGAAAGGAGTTAATGCTTTCGTGACGGGATGTTTCCTGTTATTTCCGAACTGAAAACTTCAAACCGCCGGCAGTTGCCCATTTCCAGAAACTGAAATAGGGATAATAGGTTTTCTGCTCATCAATCAGGGCAACGTATTCATTACGGTTCAGAACATTTTTTTGGAACCCGCCATCATGCTGCCGGATGCGGGCACAGCCGCTTTATGCGTATTGAAAGGCCGCGTCTGCGTAATGGGAGACACCTGAACCAGCGGTTCGTAAACGTTCAGGTCCTCGTGAACCGTTATATCGCCCTTTACCGCAGGGCGCTCGCCATCGCTTTCGATGTCCACGTTAATCTGATGAAATCCCCGGTCCAGCTTATTTTCAAAGCGCAGCGAAAGATCAGGTATGACAACTGTTTGAGCCGCAGTCGAGTTTTGTCATTACCTTTCGCAAGCTTTTGATTTATTCAAAACACTTTTAGGCAAGCGAAAAGGATATTTGGGCAACAGGCCGTTAAGAGTTCAGCATGATTTAGACAGCCCGGGAAAATTCCTATCCAGTGCCGTATTCCACTGATCCACTATCGCCTTGTTATTCTCCATCAGCTCCGAGCTGTCGCCTTCAATCGTAACAGACAGAATTCTGTCGCCCTGCGCAATGGCATTGACCACTTCCTGGTCCTTGTCACTGACAACTTCACCAAACACGGTATGATTGTTGTCAAGCCACGGTGTGGGAACATGCGTGATGAAAAACTGGCTTCCGTTGGTTTGCGGACCGGCGTTGGCCATGGATAAAATGCCGGGCTTGCTGTGACGCAGCTCCCTGACAAATTCGTCCGGAAACCGGTAGCCGGGCCCCCCTCGTCCGTCGCCTGCCGGACATCCGCCCTGAATCATAAAATCAGGAATCACGCGATGAAATTTCAGATTATTGTAATATCCCCGTCGCGCCAGATTAACAAAATTACTCACCGTAACCGGCGTTTGATCGGCAAATAATTTCAACCGGATGGTGCCCTTATCGGTTTCAATGACTGCAATAAGATTATTTTTCATGATCATCTCCTTTGGAATGGGTGCATGAAACATTAAAGATTATGGCCCGATCTGTCAAGCCAAAAACCATCTTGCAAAACCTGTCTCAATACGTTAGTTATGACAAATTCCTTCAAGCATTGCCGGGATTTACCGGAGAGACGCACTTCAAGAACCAAAAGGAGCCTGCATGAGAGCAAAAAACGCCAAAAGTAATGTATTGGTCAGCATTGTCATGGGCAGCGATTCCGATCTGCCCGTTATGACCGAGGCCGTAAAAATTCTCGACGAATTCGGAATCGGCTCCGAGCTGATTCTGACATCGGCACATCGCACCCCTGAACGCACAACAAAATTTGCCAAAACGGCGGCGACACGAGGCGTAAAAATCATCATTGCCGGTGCCGGCGCCGCAGCGCATCTGGCCGGTGTCATTGCCTCTCAAACCCTTTTACCGGTGATTGGCGTCCCGATAGATGCAACACCGCTGCACGGGCTGGACGCTTTGCTCTCCACGGTGCAGATGCCCGGAGGAATCCCCGTGGCAACCATGGCCATCGGGAAAGCAGGCGCAAAAAACGCCGCGCTTTTTGCGGTCCGGTTGCTCGCAGTGGAAGACCCCTCTCTTAACAGGAAACTTGCCGCCTATATGGCCAGAATGGCCAAAGAAGTAGAAAAGAAACAGGGTAATCTTTCATGCCCCAAATCCTGAAAGCCGCTGCAGAGTATTCCAAAGAGAATTTGATACGTGACGCCGCCGCCTTCGTTTCCCGGGGCGGCGTTATTGCATATCCCACAGAAACATTTTACGGTCTGGGGGCGGACGCCACAAACGATCAGGCCATCAACCGGATTTTTGAAATCAAAGGCCGGAATTTTCATAATCCCGTCTCCGTAATCATCGGCCATGCGCAGGATATTAATCCGCTGGTGCGCAACATCACCGATTCCGCCCGGAAGCTGATGGATGTTTTCTGGCCCGGACCGCTCACAATTATTTTTGAAGCATCCGACAGGGTATCCCCGCTCCTTACAGCAAACACCGGCAAGATCGGCATACGTTTATCCGGCAATGACATTGCCAGGGGTATCGCCGAAAAAACAGGCAAACCGCTGACCGCAACCAGCGCAAACCTCTCCGGCTCGCCCGAATGTGAGGATGCGGACCAGGTCATAGAGCAAATCGGCAATCAAATAGAAGCCATCGTTGATTCGGGAAAAACAGAAAGCCGTATTGGTTCCACCATCCTTGATGCGTCTTGCGAACCTGTCCAAATCATCAGACCGGGTGTCATTGCCAGAGAGATCGTTCAGAATTATGTGAATCTAGTGTAGTGTTTCACAACTACCTTTCTGTCATAACCTTTCAGGTCACGCGTTCCGGGCTTGGAGACTGTGTCGTAATTCAATTAACGTCATAACCTTGCAGGTCACACGGTTCCGGACAAGCGAAGCGCGATCCGGAATCCAGAAATCTAAATTAATACTAGATTCCCGCTTTCGCGGGAATGACTCGTTTTGATATTATTATGAGAACATTAATAACGTTCGTCCTGCGATGGCAGAATCAAAGGCCGCGCTGGTAATCCGGACGAAGCAATCTCTCATCGCGTTTTTCCAGAACGTTGTCCACCATAGCAATCATCTTTTGCTTGTCTTTTTGAAGCGTACCGGTGACCGGCAGGTAGTTGGAGGCGTGCGTGCCGACAAACTTCAAATTGTCTATCGTGATATTTTCGAAAATCTGCTTCATCTCGGCCAGGGTTTCAAAGGGATCGAGCAATTGAAATTCACCTTTTTGAACCTGACGGTACAGAACAGTTCCCGGTACAGGAGTGACGGTCAGGGCCGCCAGATAACGGGGTTGTATCTCATTGCAGATTTTAGCCGTGGCAAGGGCGTGCCGAACAGAGGCTTCTCCCGGACCCGCCAATCCCAGAAGAACCATAACCGATAAATTGATGTCCGCTTCCACCAGGAGGCGCCCGGCCTGAAGCATCTCATCGTATCCTACACCTTTTTTGACTTTTCTGAGCAGTTCGTCATCACCGGTCTCCACACCGATATAGGCTTTCGTCAGACCAGCCGTTCTCAGTGCCCGCAGTTGGGCGGGCGTTTTGGAAAGGGTACTCTGGGGGCCCACATAACTCCCGACATGCCGCAAAGAAGGGAAAGTGGCGTAAAGACAGTCAAGGATGGTCAGGAGGGTGTCCGTCTCCATGGCAATCGCGTCGCCGTCGCAAAGAAACACTTTTTCCACATCGCCATAATAATCTTTCGCCATGCGGATATCTTCCAAAATCTCGGCAGTCTCGCGTATGCGATATTTCTCGCCCTTATACATACCGCAAAATGTGCACTGATTATGGGAACAACCGATGGTACACTGCAAAAGGTAGCTGTTGGCTTCGCTAAAAGGCCGGTAAATATTTCCTTCGTATCTCAAATGATTTTACCTTTATTTTTCCGTTTCAAAATCAAATCACCCGGCAAAGAACAACCGGGTAGCGCATGAACTACGAACTACGAACCATGAGCTAAAGCAGCCGCTCCGCCCCTGAAACGATAATACTGGTTTTAAAGGTGCCCGGTGGGTCCTTTGTAAAAACAATCATAAAAGGAATCTGTCCGTTAGGAACCACCTTTTCATTGAGATTGTTTCGTCCTTCCGGCACAGAAAGTCTTTTCATGATTTCTTCTTCAGAAAGAGTGGCAAGTTCCTGGTCCGTCAAAACATTCCCGGCATAACTCACACGCTCGCTCAAAACAGACGAATCGGCATCAAGCAGCTCCACGGTGACCATGATGCGGGCAATGGAAAAATCAGACTGATTCAAGACGGTTCCTTCCACAATCCGGACTTTCCTGCCCAGAATATTATTATCCACAAACCTCTGCTGAAAATCCTGCACCTTGACGAATCCTGCCACGTATTGACCTGGTGAAGGCTTTGAACCGCCAAACAGGCTGAAAATCCGATTCACACCGTGCTGTCCAAGTTTCATGTATCGTTCCCCGAGCTTCGGGAAGATTACAAAAGAGATGACTCCCGGAATCACAAAAACAACCAGAATTGTCCAGAGCAAAACCTTCCATGGGCTTTTCTTCCTGCGAACCGGGGGCGGCGGCTGTTCTTCCTGAATATCCGCGGCTTCGCCCGTATCATCCGGTTCTTCGGACCCTCTGGCAAACGTGATATCAGCAAGCTCTATATCTTCCTGGTCTGTCGTTTCGGGCTCTGTCTTTACTTCCTCTGTTTCGGCGGGTTCGGGAATCGCCTTGTCGTAGTCGTCAATGACGGCAGCTGTATCTTCTTCAGGAATATTTTGGGCGGATGGGGGTGCCGTCGGGGGCTCTACCGGAGGAGCGGCCGGGGAAACGGCTGGTGGAACAGACGGGGGAACGACTGGGGTGGCAGCCGGTTCAAATGCCAATCCTGCGGATGCTTTTTCAGTCTCTGCTTCTTTTGTGAAAACGGGCAAAACCTCATGCACGGCGGCTGGCGGATGCGACTTTAAGGGATTTTCCTGAAAGAAAACATGATGGCAGCGGCTGCAGCGCATCCATAAACCGTCGCCTTCCATATTCAAATCATCAAAACGGAATTTTGTACGGCACTGCCTGCACTGTATAATCATGGGTTCCCCTCTTTTATCTCATCAACGGCTGTCTGAATCACATAAACATCAGGCAAAAAGCGATACTGCTCATTGAAATCCAGTCCGTAACCAACAACAAAACCGTCGTCCATACTGAAACCGACATAATCAGCTTCAAACGAGACTTTTCTTCTTTTGCGCTTGTCCAGAAAGGCACAGACTCTGATGGATTTCGGATTTCTTCGCTTCAAATGATCAACAATGTATTGCAAGGTTAAACCGGTATCCACGATATCTTCAACAATCAGAATATTTTTATTTTCAACAGGCAATTCAACATCCTTGGTGATCACGATTTTGCCAGAACTCTCTGAACCCGCGCCATAACTTGCAGCGCGGATAAAATCGGTCTGGCAGGGAACGGCCATCGCTCTTATCAGATCCGACATGAAAATAAAAGAACCTTTAAGAACGCCGATCGCCAGAATTTCTTCTCCGGCACAATCACGGGAAATCTGATCGGCCAATTCCTGAACACGTCTGGATATTTCAGGCCGTGGAATAAGAATTTCCCTGGATAAAGTGGTCATTTCGGATTGCTCCCCGCCATCATTCAACACATTTAGATTATAATCAAAGTTTCCTTGTTTCTGTCAATAAAAAATCAGGAAAAATCCTGATATATTGAAACGAAGGTGTCAATATTCTTCCAAACCATTTTTTCCGCGGCTTCCAGTTCATCCCCGTTTTGAAATTCCGACGACAGGCTGAGGAAGATGGAATTGAGCGGTGAAATTTCTCTTCCATACTTTTCATAGTCAATATGACTGATCATATACTGCGATCCGTCAAAATAGTATTTGCCCAACCGGTTGGCCGAAGGCGACCGGTAGGGCCATGTGGTCTTCCAGCCAAAAAATTCCAGGGCAATATCCTTCAGCTCCTGCCTGTCAAACACATCGGGTTTGATCTCCTGTCCGACCCGATTTGCAATCAGACGAAAGTAGGTAACGACCAGGTCGATGTCTGTCAGGCACAGACCGTAAAGATACCAGTCATCAATAATTTTTAACAGGATCAGTTGCTGGGAACGTGGAATAAAATGATGGCTGGGACACAAATGTCCGGCGCAGACATCCCTCCCGTAAAATGACACCGTGCGCATATCCACGCCACTCATCTGCATGGGGTGAACAAGGCAACCCACTTTTCTTTCTTTGTCGTCCAGAAAACCAAGATATTCACAGCAGTAGATGACCTCGTACCTTTTTGTGAAGTCTTCCGCGGCAAAGGTTGCATCGGCATAACGCTTCAGATCATCCGGTGTTTTGACAAGCTCGCGGAATCGTTTTGTCCGGGCGCGCAGCCTTTCGGTGAGGGCCCCGCGCGAACTGTCCACGTAATTATACAGTCCGCAGCACGCACCGCAGGACTTTCTTTCATCCGGTTGACATAAAACCATTATTTCAGAAGACGAGGACATGGTCAGCTTTATAGGAGGATTGGCGTTGCAGGTCAAGAATAAAAATGGTATTACCATTTCGCTTTTCCGGGCCGGTTTTTACGGCCCCGAAAAATCGGGAACGGTTTTGT
>Ga0208458_1000674_pt1 | contig 33514 bp, 23 predicted proteins | sample AD_UKC085_MetaG_FD_184432 | JGI IMG/M metagenome (GOLD analysis project Ga0208458, IMG submission 184432) | Active sludge microbial communities of municipal wastewater-treating anaerobic digesters from USA - AD_UKC085_MetaG (SPAdes) (version 2) | ecosystem: Engineered > Bioreactor > Anaerobic >... | reverse complement strand
CAACACTCCTCCCAGCAAGGCAAAGAGAAAACGAGCTAAAAAAAGGGCATACACTTTCCCTCCTGATTTTCGGGTAACCCCTAGCTCAATAGGGAGTGCATGAGCGATCAGAATCACTGTTGACAAAGTTGTAATTTGCGCTACTGTCAGCGTAGGAGCAATCGCAAAATAGGCAATCAGACCGGCATAAATATTCCCCAACATGGCAGAAGCCCATACAAGCCCCATCTCTCCGGGAAGTCCCATCCAGCCCATCAGGGGTGCCAAAGCATCTCCGATATGGTTAATCATACCCGTTTCTTGCAATATTTTCACTACAATAGAAACAGGAATCATGATTTTAAATATCTTCAATGCACTCTTCCAACCTTGTGCCAACCATGTATACAACAATTTCATCTGAAAAGATCTAAAATAGTTGGCAAAAATACATGATTTTTTCCTATATTTGCCATCTCAACCAAATATTACTATGCAACCTCAACTGCTTGATACTCCCATTGAATTTCTGAAAGGTGTAGGACCCAAAAAGGCACAACTTTTTAAAAAAGAGTTTGAAATCTACACTTTTGAGGATCTGCTTCATTATTACCCATATCGCCACATAGACAAATCCCAAATGCACCTAATCAAAGATATCGTTAGTGAAGGTGCATACATTCAATTAAGAGGAAAAGTAGTCTCCTTTGAAATTTTAGGTGAACGGTACAGTAAAAGATTAGTTGCTCAATTTCAGGATCAGAGTGGAAGAATTGATTTAGTTTGGTTTAACTCCATCAAGTGGATTGAGGATCTGTTGAAACGCAAACACGAATTTATTGTTTTTGGACGACCTACCCTATTTAATGGACGTTGGAATATTACTCATCCGGAATTGGATGACCCTATGAATCAGTCTCAATCAACGGTTTCAGTTGCTTTTCAACCGCTCTATAATAGTAGTGAAAAATCAAAAAAGGGGGGATTAGATTCCCGCGCTATATCCAAACTGATGGTTACGCTACTCAATAACATTAAAGGTACTGTACAGGAGCGGCTAAGTCCACAATTGATCTCAAAATATAAACTTCTCCCTATTGAGGAAGCATTAGAAAATATCCACTACCCAAAAAATAACGAATTATTATCGCAAGCCAAACTGAGAATTAAATTTGATGAACTTTTCTTCACCCAACTGAAAATGCTCAAAATCAAGGTTGAAAATTCAATAAAAAATAAAGGTTTTTTATTCCCTATTGTTGGGGAAACTTTTCATGATTATTATAAAAATCACCTCCCTTTTGAGTTAACCAATGCCCAAAAAAGAGTGATTAAAGAGATTCATGCTGACCTTAAAAGCGGTAAACAGATGAATCGCTTATTGCAAGGTGATGTTGGGAGCGGCAAAACAATCACCGCATTAATGATAATGTTGATTGCTAAAGATAACGGATTCCAATCCTGCATGATGGCACCTACTGAAATTCTGGCAACACAACATTATGAATCACTTAAACGCTTGCTGAAAGAGACCAAAGTCAGTGTCGGTTTTCTATCCGGTTCCACTAAAGAGAGTGAACGAAAAGTGTTGTTGGAACAACTCTCTACAGGAGCAATAGATATCATAGTTGGAACCCATGCCCTCATTGAAGATCGGGTACAATTTTCTAACTTAGGCCTGGTTATAATCGATGAACAACATCGTTTTGGGGTTGAACAGCGAGCCAAATTGTGGAAAAAAAATGTTATCTTTCCACATGTACTGGTGATGACAGCCACTCCTATTCCAAGAACTTTAGCAATGACTGTATATGGAGACCTGGACCTGTCAGTAATCGATGAACTCCCTAAAGGACGGAAACCAATCATTACAAAACTTTTGTTTGAAAAGGATCGATTGGCACTTATCGGATTTATCAGACAACAGATTCATTTGGGACGACAAGTGTTTGTTGTTTACCCACTTATTGAAGAATCTGAAAAGATGGATCTTTTCGACCTGATGGCCGGTTATGAAGTAATGAGCCACCACTTCCCCTACCCGGAGTATGGTGTCGGAATTGTACATGGTAAGATGAAAGCAGAAGATAAAGATGGGGGAATGCAAAACTTTATTGAGAAAAGAACACATATCCTATTGTCCACTACTGTTATTGAGGTTGGAATTGACATTCCCAACGCTTCTGTTATGGTAATTGAAAATGCAGAAAGGTTTGGTCTCTCTCAATTGCACCAACTCCGAGGACGTGTAGGGAGAGGGGCTGAACAATCATATTGTATCTTGATGGGGGGACAAAAGATAAGTAAAGAGGGTAGAGAGCGATTACGCGCTATGGTAGAGACTCAAGATGGCTTTGAGATCGCCAATATAGACCTGAAATTAAGGGGTCCGGGGGAATTGGAAGGTACCAAACAGAGTGGTATTTTGGATTTTAAACTGGCAGATATTGTAAAAGACGAAAAATTGGTCGCATTTACCCGCAATCTGGCTAAAAAACTGTTAGAACAGGATCCCGAACTGAAAAAAATAGAACACGAACCGATCAAACAATATCTGGATCGGATCATTAATAAAAATCAACATTGGAGCAAAATTAGTTAAAGCATGAAAATCAAATTGATTTGTATCGGGAAAAAAGAGGCTGATTTATTTCAGGAAGCAATCCAATTTTATCAAAAAAAACTTGAATATTACTGTACTTTTGAATCCATTACAATACCCTACCTAAAAAATGCTCAATCCCTATCTGTAGAAGAACAAAAAAAAAGAGAGGGTGAACTATTGTTAAGTAAAATGAATCCCGGAGATCATGTAATCCTTCTAGATGAACAAGGGAAAGAATATGATTCCGTTGCTTTTTCTGAAGCAGTACAACAGTGGCTCAACAGAGGAATTAAAACTCTAATTTTCGTCATTGGAGGCGCCTATGGATTCTCCGATGAGATCTATCATCGAGGCAATAAAAAGCTCTCTTTATCTAAAATGACCTTCACCCATTTGATGACTCGATTAATATTTATTGAACAATTATATCGCGCATTTACTATCATAAATCATGAACCTTATCACCACAAGTAATCTATAAATCAGGTAATCAATGAGTTAAAAATTTTAAAAAATATCCTTTTGTTCCGATTTTTTTATTATTTTTGTGGGGTTGTATTGAAATTAAAAATCAAAAAATAAATTTATGAAAAAATCTATTCTTTTATTCGTTTTGATGACGGTAGTAACGTTTGCTTTTGCAACTCCTGTTATTCCTGTTGAAGACGCAAAACTGATTTCAAAAAACTTTATAACTGAAATCTCAGGTAACTCAAATTTTCAATTATCAGATTTTGCATTAGTTCATACTGAAACTGATGAAAATGGGGAAAGTTTATACTACTGTTTTCAAATCCGTGACAATGGATTCATTATGATCTCTGCAACTTCATTAGCACATCCTATTTTAGGATTCTCTTTTGAAGAAAATTTCACAGATAATGATAAGAGCAACTATTTTATGTTGAAACACCGTGATCAACTTTCTTTCTTAAAAAAGAATCCCGGCCAAGCTAAAAATCACTCTGCCGCTTGGAGTCGTTATAACACTACTTCCTTTGTACCTAATCAATCTAAAAATGGTAGTGTAGGTGTTGAGCCATTGCTCACAACAACTTGGAGTCAAGAAAAGTATTACAACGCCTATTGTCCTTTTGATTCAAGACCTAGTCAAACAGGAACTTCGGCTTCCCGTGATTACAGAGCTTATAATGGCTGCGTTGCTGTAAACTTAACCAACCTGATGTTCTTTCACAGATGGCCTGCTACCGGAAGTGGTGGTATATCTTATATTCCTGTAGATTATAACGTTGATCCTCCTCACGTTTATCCACGTCAAACTGTGAACTTTGGACAAAACTCATACAATTACGACGTAATGTATGAAGGTAGACTCGAAAGTTATGTTAATGAACTCGCCAAATTGTTCTATCATGCCGGAGTTTCTGTAAATATGTCTTACGGGAATGAAGGTTCCGGATCTAACTCTTTGGAAGCAGTTAACGCATTGAAAACGAACTGGAAAATGAATCAATTTTTATTTAACTTGAGAGAATCTGACTTGAGTGAAAATGCATTCATTGACTCTATGATTACACAACTTGATAAAAATCTTCCTCTCTATTTTTCGGCTACAGTTGGTGGAGAAGATGGACACGCATTTATGATTGATGGCTATATGAATATTGACTCAACAACAACCTATTTCCACTGTAACTTTGGTTGGGGAGGAAGCAAAAATGGATATTACCTATTCAATAACCTTGACGGATACAATGCCGATGAAAGTATCTTGATGAATGTTATACCCAATACCGATGATATCGACGTACTCAAACCTCTAACTTCTAATGATACTATCACTGCCACTTTAGGAACCATTTCTGATGGATCAGGTGCATACAAATATCAACCAAACACAGAACGTTCTTGGTTATTTAATACACCAAATGCAACTAGATATACCTTCAATTTTTCAAAAATCAAAACTGAAGCCAATGGTGATATCATCACTATTTACAATGGACCTACTATAGCTTCAGGAGTTAAAGCTCAATTTAGCGGTAACTATTTAATGAAAGCAACCAATGATCCCTATGGTGCAATTCAAAGTGTGTTTCCAGGTACTCCACTTCCAGGACCTGTTGTTGTTAACAGTTCTTCAGTCCTAGTTACTTTTACATCTAACAGTAATGATATTACTGACTATGGATTTGTAATGAACTATAAAGCAACAACTTCAAATGTTCCTGAAATGTGCGCTAGTGTAACTATTATTCCAGGAACAGAAGTTATTGGTATAATTAGTGATAAGAATCTTAGTGCTGATGATAATTTAAACTATGCAGCTGACAAAGAATGTCAATTTATTGGTAGACTTTTTAACTACGTGGATGGCTTTGCCATGGCTTTTACAAAGTTTGATCTTTTGGAAGGAGACTATGTTGATGTATGGGATATTTCAAACCAAAATATTCCAGAATTGGTTAAACGCTTCGACATAAACAATATGCCTAATGGTCCTTTCAATGTTAGCGCCCGTAAATTCCAGGTTAACTTCGTTTCTGACAACTGGAGACAAGGAACAGGTTTCAAATTACAATATTATGCTATCCTCGGAGTTAACAATAATAGCGGACTTGACAATGTAGCTGTTTATCCTAATCCGACTTCAGGTAATATCAATATTGCTATTTCTACCGACTTAAATGAAACTATGCAATTCCAAATCTTTGATATGACCGGTAAAATGATCTCTTCAGAGAGTGCTGAAGTTTCAGGTGACTACGTTTACACCACTTCAACAAATCATTTAGCCACAGGAATCTATATGGTTCATATTAATACATCTAAAGGTAAGAGCGTTCACAAATTTATCGTTGAATAATTTTTATCTTTGCATAGCATAAAGGCGGTTTGAACCGCCTTTTTTTATAAAAAATAAAATATAAAAATTTTGATAGCGTTTTCAATTTTATATAGATCAATCTAAAACTCTATGCCCTATGAAAAAAATCTTAATTACAGGAGGTGCCGGATTTATTGGATCACATGTGGTACGTCTTTTTGTTCAAAAATACCCTTTCTACGAAATCTATAACGTAGATAAACTAACTTATGCCGGGAACCTGGAGAACTTAAAAGATGTTGAAAAGGCGCCTAACTATCATTTTATTCAGGCTGATATCGTGGATTCTGACTTAATGCTGGAACTTTTTAAAAAATATCAATTTGATGGAGTCCTCCATCTGGCAGCTGAATCTCATGTGGATCGATCTATTGAAAGTCCTATGGAGTTTATCTATACTAATGTGGTTGGAACCGTTAACTTACTGAATTGCGCACGTGCAATCTGGAAAGATCAGTATCAGGGAAAACGTTTTTACCATATTTCCACCGACGAGGTATACGGATCTTTATCTGAAGAGGGTTTATTCACAGAAACAACACCCTATGATCCACATAGTCCATACTCTGCATCAAAAGCTGCTTCAGATCACTTCGTGAGAGCTTACCACGACACTTACGGTCTACCCGTAGTGATTTCCAACTGCTCCAATAATTATGGCCCCAATCAGTTTCCCGAAAAGTTGATCCCTCTCTTTATTCATAATATTAAAAACAATATTCCACTTCCGGTATATGGAAAAGGAATCAATGTGAGAGACTGGTTATATGTTGAAGATCATGCTAAAGCTATAGACCTGTTGTTTCACCAGGCTAAAGTGGGAGAAACCTACAATATCGGAGGAAATAATGAGTGGCGTAATATTGACCTCATCAAGCAATTGATTGCCATTATGGACCGCAAATTGGGCAGACCGGAAGGAACTTCTCTTTCACTCATCACTTATGTAACAGACAGAGCAGGACACGATTTACGCTATGCAATTGATGCTTCCAAAATTAAAAATGATTTGGGATGGGAGCCTACCATACAGTTTATTGAAGGATTTGAAAAAACCATCGACTGGTACCTGGCAAATGAAGAGTGGCTGGATAATATTGTCTCCGGTGAATATAAAAATTACGTTCCATCTCATCCATGATTCGATATTTAGAATCTTCCGATATTGACCCTCAACAGTGGGACCGCTGTATTGCTGCTTCCGCCTACTCTACTATTTTTGCCTCTTTTGACTTCTTGTCCGCAGCAAGTGACAGGTGGGGTGCTCTGGTGACAGAGTATTATGAAAGTGTAATGCCTTTGCCCTACCGCAACAAATTTGGAATGCGCTACGTCTTCTCTCCCCCCTTTATTTCTAGATTAGGAATATATTCAAAAAAAGAAATAGATCACGCTTTGGAAAAAAAGATGATCGAAATGATTCCTAAAAAATTTGTGCTTACTGATCTAATTTTGCATCCTCTCCATCAATATCCCGAAACGACAACTCATGTTTCATACCAACTTGCTCTGAATCAGGAATATGAACAATTAAAAAAGCAATACAACGAAAACACCAAGCGAAATCTTAAAAAAATCAATGAAGAGGAGCTAATATACTCACAAGATGTTACAACTGAGCAAGTTATAGATCTTTTTTCCAATAATAGAGGAGAAAATGTGAAGCTACCCAACCATTTTTACAGTACATTAGTCCGACTGGCAGAAGAAGCCGATAAGCAGAATCGTTTGGAGAAAAAAGCAGTTTATGATCGATCGGGGAACCTGCTTGCCGGTGCGCTTTTTTTGCATGATTATCAAAGGGTTTGGTTTTGGTTTTCCGGTCGGGATCAAGCAAAAAGTGATCAAATGGGAATGTTTTATCTTATTGATCAATGGATTCGTCAAAATGTCAACCACAATCTGATTTTGGATTTCAACGGCTCTAATAATCCCAATATTGCCCGCTTTTATCATGGATTTGGAGCAGAAAAATATGAGTATCCTTTCTATCAAAAGAAAAAAAAAGGAATAAAAATGATAATTTCTGCCTATCGATATCTAATAAAATAGTATCTTTACGGAAAAAATAAGAATCATGTTAACAGTACACAATTTAGGAGCCACCAATTCGATTTTCAATCAGTTTATTGCTGAGATCAGAAGTATTAAAGATCAAGGAGATAGCATGCGTTTCAGACGCAATATGGAACGAATGGGTGAAATTTTTGCGTATGAAATCAGTAAAACTTTGCGATATAAAAAAGAGGAGATCTCGACTCCTTTTGGTATTACTTCGCTTCCATTAATTCAGAGACAACCTGTCATCGCGACCATTTTACGTGCCGGTTTGCCGCTTCATCAAGGGTTTCTCAACTATTTTGACAAAGCTGAAAATGCTTTTGTATCCGCTTACCGTAAGCATCACCGTGACAGAAGTTTTGAGATCCAGCTCGATTATATCTCTTGTCCCGAGATTACCAATAAGACCTTAATTATTACGGATCCGATGATTGCCACCGGACAGTCGATGTGTATTGTTTACGAAGCGCTGCTTGAGAACGGAAAACCCAAACATACTCACATTGTTACCTCCATCATTAGTTCTCAGGGGTTAGAGTATCTGCAATCGCATCTTCCGCCGTTGAAATGCACTCTCTGGGTAGGCGCAATAGATGATGGTTTAACAGCACAATCTTATATTGTGCCCGGTTTGGGTGATGCCGGTGATTTGGCGTTTGGCAATAAAGCCCAAGATTAATTTAGTTTATTACTTTTCTTTTGGAAATAAAAAAAAGGGGGGGACGCAAATTCCCCCCTCTTTGATTCTTTATTCGTAGTAATCTTCACAACTACACATTAAGTTCCTGTCCCCATGAGCTTCGTTCACTTTACTTACTGTTGGCCAATATTTTTCAGTGTGTGGCTGTGGGAATGCTGCTCTTTGACGAGTATAAGGTCTTGTCCACTCATCGGCACAAATCACTTGCATGGTGTGTGGAGCATTCTTGATTAAGTTGTTCTCACGATCTGCTTTACCCTCTTCAATCTCTCTGATCTCCTCACGGATTGAGATGAGGGCATCACATAATCTGTCTATTTCACTTAGTGGTTCACTTTCAGTAGGCTCAATCATCAATGTTCCATGTACCGGGAATGCCACTGTTGGAGCGTGGAAACCGTAGTCCATCAAACGTTTCGCAATATCTCCTACCAGAACACCTGCTGTCTTATCAAACTCATTGCAATCGATAATAAATTCATGAGCGCACATACCTTTCTCACCGGTGTACAAAATAGGATAATGATCTTGTAAACGCACTCTCATATAGTTGGCATTTAATATGGCCATCTCAGTAGCTGACTTCAATCCGGGACCACCTAACATTTTCAGATAACCGTAAGTGGTGGGTAATGCTGCCGGACTACCATAAGGAGCTGCAGAAACCTGACTTCCATGAGTTCCACCGGTTGGTACCAACACGTGGTTAGGTAGGAAATCCACTAAATGTTCAGCCACACCGATAGGTCCAATTCCGGGACCACCACCACCGTGAGGAATCGCAAAAGTTTTATGCAGATTCAAGTGACAAACATCAGCTCCCATGTAGCCTGGGGAGGTTAAGCCTACCTGAGCATTCATGTTAGCTCCGTCCATATAAACTTGTCCGCCATTTTCGTGAATAATATTGATAATCTCTAAGATTGCTTCTTCAAACACCCCGTGAGTTGATGGATAAGTTACCATCAAGCAGGAAAGTTTATCTCTGTGTTCTACCGCTTTAGCTCTCAAGTCTTCCACGTCAATCTCCCCTTTATCAGTAGATTTCACGATTACAATATCCAAACCGGCTTTAGCAGCTGATGCAGGATTAGTACCGTGAGCAGAAGCAGGAATCAAACAAACAGTTCTGTGTCCCTCTCCTTTACTAATTTGATAGTTACGGATCGTGGTTAAACCGGCATACTCTCCGGCAGCCCCCGAATTAGGTTGGAAAGAGATCGCTTTGAAGCCCGTAATTAAACTCAACCACTCATCCATCTCCTCAATCATTTCCATAAAGCCTTCTGCTTGATCAAGCGGAGCAAATGGGTGAATAGCTCCCACTTCTGTCCAGGTTAATGGGAATACCTCAGCAGCTGCGTTCAACTTCATGGTACAAGATCCAAGAGGAATCATTGCTCTGTTTAAAGAAAGATCCTTCACCTCAAGCAGTTTCATATATCTCATCATTTCTGTCTCAGAGTGATATTTGTGGAACACTTCGTGAGTCATAAAATCAGAGGTACGATGTAAAGATTCAGGAATATGCAATGCCGGAACACAATTACCGGTGCAAACATAAGGCTTATGCTCTTTATTAACAGCTTTTGCCAACACTTCCAAAATCTCATTCACATCCTCTAACAATACAGTTTCATCCAATGAGATAGTTAAACACTCATCGCACCAGTAGTAGAAGTTGATTTGATGTTCTAGTGCTACCTTTTTAACTTGTTCTGTATTAAACCCTTGTGGAACCTGCAAGCAAACTGTATCGAAAAAGTTTTGATTGTGTTGTTTATATCCCAATTTTTCAGCTTCGTTAGCCAAAATACCGGTCAAAACATTAATTTTTGTTGCTTTATCTTTCAATCCTTTTGGACCATGCCACAATGCGTAAAATCCGGCTGATATAGCAGAAAGTACAGATGCGGTACAGATATTGGAGGTTGCTCTTTCTCTCTTGATATGTTGCTCTCTGGTTTGAAGTGCCATTCTCAACGCTTTATTTCCTTGTGCGTCAATGGTTACTCCGATAATTCTACCGGGCATCTGCCTCTTCATGCTCTCATTACAAGCAAAGTAACCTGCATGAGGTCCACCAAAGCCCATTGTAGCTCCAAAACGTTGGGTATTCCCTACCACACCATCAGCACCCCATTCTCCCGGAGGAGTTAAAAGAGTCAGAGCCAAAAGATCAGCAGCAACTCCTACGAAAATTCCTTTTTCTTTGGCATCTTTAACAAATGAGGTATAATCAACAACTCGTCCCCAACTACCGGGATATTGAAGCATCAAACCAAAGTAAGTATTATCCAATGTGGTTTTAAACGGATCACCTGAAACTACCTCAATACCTTGTGGTCTGGCATTTGTTTTGATCACCTCTAAAGTTTGAGGGAAAAGGTCTTCAGCTACAAAAAATTTGTTTACGTTGTTTTTAACCATGTCACGAGGTCTGCTGTTGAAAAACATCAACATCAACTCAGCCGCAGATGTTGCCTCATCCAGCATAGATGCGTTTGCCAAATCCATTCCGGTTAAATCGCATAACATGGTTTGATAATTCAATAATGCTTCCAAACGCCCTTGGGCAATCTCCGCCTGATAGGGAGTATAAGCCGTGTACCATCCGGGATTTTCAGTAATATTTCTCTGAATTACAGCGGGAGTATAGGAATTGTAATAACCCATTCCTATATAGGATTTATAAATCTTATTTTTGGCAAACAATGCTCTTACATGTTTTAAATAAACCCCTTCGGTCATCCCTTCGGGAAGAGGAAGATCCTCTTTGAAACGAATTGCAGCAGGAACAGTTTGTTCAATCAACTCCTCCATACTGTTCACTCCGATTCTTTTCAACATCACGTCCACCTCTTCCGGAGTTGGCCCATTATGTCTGTCCTTAAAGTCGTCTTTAATAATCATATACAATCTATATTTTACGTTAAACATCCGTTTGTTTCGGGAAAAACCCAATCTGCAAAGATATAAAAAATAATTGTGTTATACCCTATTAGAGGAGATCATAAAAAAGTTGTATTTTTGCATTTTATATGAAAATTGTAGTCCTTTTATCGCGAGTTCCTTATCCCTTGGAAAAGGGTGATAAGTTGCGTGCATACTACCAGATCAGAGAGCTCTCAAAAAATCATGAGATCTATCTGGTAGCACTGAACGACACTCAGTTACATCCCGATGCCATCAAAAAGCTACAACCACTCTGTAAAGAGTTGATCATTCTGAATCTTTCCTGGTGGACACACTTTTTGGGGCTGATCAAAGCATTTTTTACTAAAATTCCTTTTCAATGCGGATATTTCTATTCTCGTAAAGCGAAAAAACAGTTTCATCAACATGTGGAGCGGATTCAACCGGATCATATCTATGCTCAAATTATTCGTGTTGCGGAATATGTCAAGATGCTACCCTACCCCAAAACATTGGATTATCAGGATGTTTTTTCAATGGGGATTTATCGTCGTTTTCAAAAAGCTCCTTTTTATCTGAAACCTATCTTTTTGTGGGAATACAAGAAATTGCAACGCTATGAAAATCATGTTTTCTCCCTGTTTGACAACCTTACCATTATCACAGCGATTGACCGCAGTTTGATTCCTCATCCGGATAGAAATCAAATCCATGTGATCGCCAACGGCGTTGATCTTTCCATCTACAACTCGATCAATGTGCGTAAAAACTATGATCTTATTTTCTCCGGAAACATGAACTATCCGCCCAATATTGATGCAGCAGAATACTTGGCAAAGAAGATCTTCCCGGAATTGAAAGAAACCTATCCCTACCTGAAACTGGTTCTGTGTGGTGCTTCTCCTCATGCCCGTGTAAAAGCCTTAGCCAACGAAGATATTATTGTTACCGGATGGGTCGATTCCATGGTAGATTACTATGCCCAATCCAAAATATTTATCGCTCCCATGCGTTTGGGTACCGGTTTACAAAACAAACTGATGGAAGCAATGGCCATGAAACTCCCCTGTATCACCTCTCCACTAGCGGGGAAACCCCTCGAAGGAATCCAATATAATCGGGATATCATCGTTTGTGAATCTACTGACGATTACATAGAAGCAGTGAAAATGCTGATCGAAAATCCGGATAAGTACCATGAAATAAGAAACAACGGGTACCAATTTGTAAAAGAACGATACAACTGGGAGAAAATCACTGCCAAGTTGGAGCAACTCATGAGTGAAAAATAACTAAATTTAAAAGATGAGTAAAAAATTAAGTCCATATATTCTGGAGAATATAGAGATCATTGATATTGGGTCTGAAGGTAAAAGTATTGCTAAACAGGAAGGGATGGTAATTTTTATCCCAATGGGAGTACCCGGCGATATTGTTGATATTCGGATTATTAAGAAAAGAAAAGGATATATGGAGGGGATCATTACTCAAATCAAACAACCCTCTCCGCTTCGTATTGCACCACGCTGCTCTCATTTTGGAGTATGTGGCGGCTGTAAATGGCAAATTTTACCCTATCAGCAACAGCTCCAATTCAAACAACAGCAAATATATGATAACTTTAAGCATTTAGGTAAGTTTGAATTTCCTGAAATGGAGCCGATTTTGGGATCAGAAAATGAGTATTACTACAGAAATAAGCTGGAGTTTACTTTCTCTGACTCCCGTTGGCTGGATCAGGAGGATCTGGAACATCGCGATCAGTTGAATCTCAATGGGTTAGGATTTCACGTTCCGGGAAAATTTGACAAAGTGGTGGATATTGAACATTGCTACCTCCAGGAGGACCCCAGCAATCAAATCCGATTGGCAGTTAAAAAGCAAGCTTTAGCGAAAGGAATTCCCTTTTACAATATCAAAACACATACAGGCATACTGCGCAATCTGATTATCCGAACGCATGGTCCCGGACAATTAATGGTAATTTTAGTAGTTAAAAGTGTTACTCCTGAAGTAATGGAACTGCTCCAATTCCTGGTTGAACAGTTCCCTGAAATCAGCTCTTTGCACTATGTCATCAATACCAAACTCAACGACTCTATCTCCGATCTCCCCACTGAACTATTCCATGGGAATCCTCATGTTAAAGCCAAAATGGAAGAGCTGGAGTTTATCATCAGTCCCGTTTCATTCTATCAGACCAACTCACAACAAGCTTATCGCTTGTACCAGGTTGTTCGGGAATGGGCTGAAATTCAACCCGATGAGATTGTGTACGACCTCTATACCGGAACAGGTACGATTGCCAACTTTGTTGCCCACCAGGCAAAAAAAGTAGTAGGAATTGAATATGTTGAAAGTGCGATTGAAGATGCATGGGTCAACTCCCGCAACAACGGAATTGAAAATAGTTTCTTTATTGCCGGCGATATCAAGGATATTCTCACCTCTTCCTTTGTGAAAGAGCAAGGTAAACCCAATGTGGTGATCACCGACCCTCCACGTGCCGGAATGCATCCTGCCGTTGTTGAACAACTTTTGAAAATTTTACCGGATCGAATTGTATATGTGAGCTGCAATCCGGCTACTCAGGCTCGTGACATTACATTATTGGCAGCCCACTACAAAGTAGTCAAAGTGCAACCTGTAGATATGTTTCCTCATACTCACCATTTAGAAAATGTGGTGCTCCTGAAAAGAAACACCACACTCAATTAATCCGATAAAATCACTGCTTTTAGTAGTGATTAATCTGTTTATCTTTAGGATATTTCAACGTATATTTCAACGTCACGACCTTCATTTCATTGGAGTTGAGATTCAAATTCCATTCCACTCTTCCGCGCTCTTTGTCTAACTTACCACCATCCAAATCAACAACATCGACACTGATTTCTCCTACTTTTGAAATCGGAACCTGATCAGCTATCATAATATTGATTGGATAAGATTTATTGTTTCTCACGGTAATTTTATAAGACGCATTTTCCCTTCTATTGCTTCCGATGATCGTTTTCTCCGAATAGTTTTCTACTCGCTCACGTTTCACAATAACGTTATGATCTACGCCAAAAGAGAGTTGTAAAGTATCTTGATATTGTCCGGTATTGAGTCTTGATTCCCCCACATAACTATTCTCCATAAACAACTTGGCAACACCACTCGCCAATTCAGCTTTTTTCCAATCATGAATTTTAGCAATCAAATACACTTTTTCACTTAATTTAGGTACAGCCTGATACTCAAAAGAAGCATCTACTTTGGTTTCTCCGTAAGAAATCAACATCGATTTAGGAGAAGAGGGGATCGTTTGACGAGCCGCTACTTTATACTCCTTAATGATCTCCATTTGAGAAAATCCCGAGGTTTCGGGAATAGCTTCGTCAAAACTCTCTTGTGAAAATTCAAATGTTATCTCTTCTTTTGAACGAGGTGACGCAGCTTTATTCGACATTATTGCTCCTCCTACAACCATAGGCTGAGGAGTTACAAAGGACAAAAAGTAAGGATACAGTGTCGGTATTTGAGCTGAAAGCTGAGGTTGTGCCGTAGAAAGCAGAATTGAAACTTTTTCCCAATCTACTTGTGTTTGTTGTAGAATATTAGCATAATAGGTTATTTCCAATGGTTTATCAAAGCCTACAAACTTAATATCATAGCTTGGGTACCAGGAAGCGTTATGAGTATAAACTGAAAAAGAGAGTTTTGAACTCTTATTCGCTTTAGCTTGAATAGTTAGCGTTAAAACTCCTGAAGGAGTTGAAGGTATGCGAGTTAGAGTTCCCAATTGATTATTTAGCTTATCCAACTCCTCTCTATATTTTTTAACTGTCCGATCTCTTTTTTGAATATCCAAAGTCAAAGCCTCCAGATTGCTCCCATAAATTTGGTTCATCTGTTTAAAATTTTCCGGAGAAATCGGATCATTTTTCCCGGAAAGCTGTTTGTTTTGATTTAGAAAATCGATCTTATCGCGATTCACCTTGATCATAATCTCCTCATCTTCAATTTTAAAAGTCAACTCCTCAACCTGCTTTTTCAACTGTTTAATCTCATCACTTTTAGGATTTTCCGTCAGATAATCGGTACTCACCTGAACATTGACTATTGAGAAATTAGGATCCGATACCACTCTGATACTCTCCTGACTGATGTTAGGAAGTAAATTGGGAATAACCAATGTCATAGGACCGGCTTGTGCTTGGAAATCAGCAATATACTCTAGTTGAGCTCCAATAGGATATACAATTACCTGATCAATTTTTGCCTGAACTTTTTTCTCAACCTGAGCTGATAAAAAACAGGTCGTACCCAATAATAACAAGGTAAACAGCATTAATCTCTTCATGATATAAAATTTAAGGTTATAATCGTTTAGACCCCCTCTACTTTAAAAAGTTAAGTATAAAAGAGTCCCATTTTAAAAATTTCTACTTGGATTGCCGCATAAACAGGAACAATTTATACAGATTAAATAAAAAGATAGAACTATTTCCATTTTTGAGCAGGAAGAGTAGTAATGGATTGGTTATCAATCCAATGGGATTCAAAATAAATTTCCATTTTTTTACTTTCTCGTACACCCGCAACAATCTCACCTGTTCTACCAAATAAGGATTATCTTTGTTTTTCAGGTAAATCTGATACAAGTTTTCCACTCCTTGTTTGGTTTTTTCCAGAAAAACCGGGTTAGTTTCGATATCTCCATTCAAAATTGGATTCTCTATATGCAAAATCTGCACTCCTCTTTCCAGTAATTGCAATCCAAACAGCGTATCCTCGTGTCCATACTGCGTTAACTGTTCATCAAACTGCACCTGTTCCAGCAACGCTTTCGATATCAGGAAGTTATTAGTCATAAAGGAACTGTTCGGGTTTTCTTTTCTTTTCCATGCCGGTTCACTTTCCACCCGATGTCCATATTTCCATCTTAATTTTTTATTTCCTTTTAATAATTGGGGGGGATAAACCCTCCCTCCACACACTATTTGTGGCTTGCTATCGAGCAGATTGAGGTACTGCTCCAGGAACTGATCCGATATAATCAACGCATCGCAATCCAGGAAAAGTAAGTAGGGATAGCTCGCATACTGCAAAAACAGATTTCTGATTTTCGCGCGCCCTACGTTTTTTTCCAGCTCAATATAGCGGCAGGAATCAGCAAAAGTTCTGTAAATCTCTCTGTATTTCTCTTCCGAAGCATCATCAATCAGGATCAAATCTGCCGGTTGATCCAATTGATCGATCTGTTTGATGAGTTCCCGAATTAAGGGAGAGGCATCAAAGTTAAACAGAGGAATACAGACAGAAATCATGGATTCAAGCGCTTTTCAACCTGATGGGAAATATTCTCCCAAGGTTGGGCATAATCTGACCCGGTTGGCTGTTGATAAATTTCCAGGTCAAAGAACTCTGCAGCAGCCAAAATATGATCAAAGATACTCGCTACAATCCCTTCATACTCAATCCATACGGAGGTATTGGTAAAACAGTAAATTTCCATAGGAATTCCTTTATCCTCAATAGATAACTGTCTGACCATTAGGGTCATATCTTTTCTGATATCGGGTCTGTTTCTCAGATAATTTTCCAAATAGATTCTAAAGGATCCGATATTGGTCATTCTTCTTCCATTGATATCATATTCTACATCAATCTGATGCTCATCATTATAAGCATCAATTTCAGCTTGTCTCTCCTCCACATAATCGGCAATCAAGTGAATCTTTTTGTAATTTTCACGAATCTCTTCATCAATAAACTTTACAGTTCTGACATTGATATAGATTGCCCTTTTGATTCTTCTGCTTCCACTTTCCGACATATAGCGCCAATTTTTAAAGCTCTCTGTTAGAAAGTTGTGAGTAGGAATAGTGGTTACAGTTTTATCAAAATTCATCACTCTCACTGATGTCAAATTAATGGAAACCACATCTCCATCCGCACCAAATTTAGGCATCTCAATCCAGTCTCCCACTCTCACCGTATCTCCGGTTGCCATCTGTATACTGGCAACCAACCCTAAAATCGTATCTTTGAAAACCAACATCATCACTGCGGTCATGGTTCCAAAAACCCCCAAGAAGACTGCCGGTGACTTATTAAGCAATATTGATAAAATCAAAATTCCAGTTGCGATATAAAGAATGATTCGGATCAGTTGAAATAAACCTGCAATAGGTTTGTCCTTAAAAGCAGCTGTTTGTCCCAATGCATAATGACCTAATCTCAAAAAGGCGTTGACAATCAGTATAAAAACAATAATAAGGTAAATATCCGTAATTTTGTTAACCCACGGAAGCAGATTCGGAAAGTCTCTAAATATCATTTGCAGAGCACCACGCAGTACAATAGCGGGAATCAAGTGAGCTACATGATTAAACACCTGAAACTTCACCAACGCATCATCCCAGGAAAAATTAGTTTTTAAGAAAAAGCGGTAAATCCCCTTAATCACGAGATGTTTCATGATCCAGAATAGAATCAATGCCAACAAACCTGCCGCTACAATCAGCACCACCAATCTCAGGTTGACAGCCACTGCTTCTGCAACACCCCATCTCATCAAGACGGCTTCAACCCAACGTTCCGTAAACTTCATCATATCTATATTATTTTTAAATTAATAAATTCAAGTATAACTTGCAAAGATATAAAAAAGTTCCAATATGCCTGATTATAGTCGCAGAAACAGTTCGAAGCTAAAAAAATGGGCATCCCAATAACTCAAAACACGGGCATCCCAACTGTAGGGAATGAAGTGATAATTGATTTGCGCTCCCAAATAGGTGGATTTCATAATCGGAATTAGAGCAGAAATACCTAAAGCCGTGTAGAGTGTCATGGGATAATAATAGTTCACCTCATCTACGCCAAACGTTTCATAAATTGAAGTATAAATCCAGTCCACTCCCAACCCGGCTTGCGGATAGATTAAAAGTGAACGAGTAGCTGTTAATGGAATTTGAGTGCTGCGATACCCCAAATGAAATCCAGCAGTAGAAAGTACATTGGGTTTAACCTCAAAGTATTGCTGCATTGCTTCAAAATTGAGTATATCGTACCGATAGGGAAAGCGAAACGACAAAAACCCATCAAAAAGCCACCGTTTGGCTAAAGGAGAAGAAAAACCTATTCGTACTGTTTGCGCATAGCCGACCTGAGTTGCAATGCCGATCTGCCGCATCAAACCCAATCCCACTACAAAACCCGGATATTGATCCCGCTCCTTCCGGAACTCATTGCGCATATAACGCCCAATAGTGCTTTTCCTGTATTTTCTTTTTATCGATTTGGATTCAAAAAGATCAATATCACCCGAAAAGAGCGTCAGAATTAATTCCTCATCTTGTTGATATTGAGATGTTTCCAGTAGTTCTCCCGCATTCTTTTGGAGAATAGAATCCAGTGGGGACCTGAGGGGAAGATAGCCGTAATATGTTTTATTGACATCGTAATAATTATAATAGTCCGATTCCCGGGCATCCTGCATACGGTTATAAAACTGCTCATAGTAGCCCATATCAAAGTAAGAGGAGACAGCCCAATCGACAGGTTGCTGATGGATCAATTCATACATCATCAAAGTGCGCAATGTCGGTTCATGGTAACCGCAGGAGTCGATCCAAAGATCCAGGGTAGGGAAAAAGTTATCCCACTGCCGATGGTGAAACTGGAGTTGCAGGTGCGACGCCACTTGCGGGGTAATCCGAATTGCCCGTGCAGAATCAAAATCGCTCTGCGTAGTGTCCGCAGGCGGAGGCGTTCCTCCCCATACGGTTACACTCCAAAAAAGCACCCAAATCAAACTAACCCGACGCATTAGAATTTTTTTGCAAAGATATAACAAAAAGGTAGAAGATAGAAGGTAGATGGCGGAATGATTTCGGATTTCGGATTTCGGATTTCGGAATCAAAATTTAGAATTTAGAATTTAGAATTACTTAATTATCAAGCATTTAGAAATATATTTCTTTCATATTTTTAATTTCTTTCTTTTTTTTGAAATAAAAATAAAAGGGGGGCAGGAAACCCTTCACAATCTTGTTATTTCTTCACCCCACTCTGGAATATTAGACCTTTTAGGATATGCAGGATCAATTACGATTTTACAAGGTAGAAGGTAGAAGGTAGAAGGTAGAAGGTTCACTCGGGGTGCGACTTCAAGTTATGAACCGAGTAGGGAGTTACACGAGTAGTAGTCGCGCCCCGAGTAGCCTAATTTAAAAAAACTTTCGACTTTCGACTTTCGACTTTCGACTTCAAAATAACCCCGAAGGGGTGACATGATTGTAAATTTAGAATTTTAAAATTTGACGATAATTTTATTTAACTGCTTGATATTCAATCATATAAATTGCCACGTCTCTTTAGGGCGTGGATAGGAATAACCCCCGGAACACAAGGGCTTTAGCCCAAATTTACAAAATATGAAGTAAGAAATAAGAAATATGAAATAAAGAGAATGTAGATCATAACACCTTGATAATCAAGTTTTAAATCCGAAATCATTCCGACTTTTAAATAGTCCCGAAGTGGTGATAGGATTAAAATTTTTGAATTATTGATAGTGTTTTATTGTGCAAAGGTTGAATTAAAAAACGAGTTAGAGATATTTCAGCCTTATAAGTTCAGTTACTTCAAATACTCAATTTTATACAGATGAAAATCTTTTCCCTTTATTTTATACCGACGAGATTTTCTTTTCTTTATTTTAGACTTTAAGTAATATTTACACTTATCAGTCTTAATTATTATAAAATTCATGTGATGATATCTGAACGGAATTGAAAAAGGAATTATTATTTTAGTTTTTCCTTTTTTTTCCAAAATGGAACGCAAACAGCTCCTGCTCGTGGAATAATCCTTATAATAAAAAGTATCAGGCTTACAAGAAGGAGTAATAATTAATGTGTCATAATCTAGCGAATACTCAATATATTCCAGTTGTATAGAGGTGGTTGTATCTAAAATTTCTGAATAAAAAATGAATCTATTATTAATTAATCCAATCTGCCCAAAAAAAGTACTAGGCAATACCATAAAAAATATTACAAATAAAACCTTTATTTTATTCATGATCCTGTCCACTCCTTTCTTTTATATCTTTTGGAAATTGATTTTGCAAAGATAAAAATAAAAGGCGGAAGGCGAAAGGCGAAAATTCAATTACGAATTACGAATTAGACCTCCCCTAGCCCCTCCTTTGGAGGGGAACAATCGATAAAAACAATGAAAAAGGTCATAAAAATGGCTGTAGAGACGCAATGCTTTGCGTCTCTCGACCGTATGCGATCAAAAATTTATTACCCCGAAATTTGTGTCGTTTTCAAAAAGGTATGATTTCCAGAGTGGGGTGATGAAATAACCTATAAAGAAAGTTTTATCTGCCCCCCATTTATTTTTATTTCAAAAATAAGAAGATAGAAATTAGCATTATTATTCAGGTATTTCGACTTCGCTTAATGAACGGAATCTTAAGGTTATATTCCAAAAAAATATGTACTTTTGCCCTTATGAATTTAAATATATAAAAGATGAAAACACACATTAAAATTCTGGGATTCTTAGTTGCCTTTTTGGCGGTAATCAGCATGACACAGGCACAAAAGTGTAAGTACGATTATCAGAAGACCGATGAAATAACAGGAAAAGCCCTTAAAGGGATCAGTACCGAATTGGATGGCGATTGGAAACTTACCTTGCATAAGGAAGATGAAAGTTATTGTTTGGAACTTCGTTTCGAAAAGATGGCCGGTCAATTGACTGAAGAGTTGGCAAAAGGAAGTCCGCTTGTACTAAAATTAGAAAATGGGGAGTTAATCAATTTAGTATCTAAAGAGAAGGTTACACCCAGAGCCGAAGTAGCCGGATTTGTGGTGGTCATTGTTTATTATATTAAATATGATATTTCAGCTGAAGATGTTAAAAAAATGTCGGAACAGGCGTTGACTTTCGGAAGGATAGAAGTACAAAACACTACTTTTGACATCAGTGTGGAGAAAAAACCGGCGAAAAAATTTAAGCAAGCAGCTGTTTGTATTTTACAATAATTATTTTATTTCTCCTGAAAATCAAGCTCAAATTGTAGACAAAAACTACAACTTTACAGCACAAAAAAAGGCAACAAACCGATGTCTGCTGCCTTTTCGTAGATTAGAGTATAAATCTGAGGGTTTTACTGATCTTCCATTTTAATCATATCACACAACATAGCCGGAACATTCACTTGTTCAACTTCTATTTTTTCTATCATGGTTAAGCCTTCATCGGTGAGTGAAAAGTTCATTCTTCGTTTGTCAGAGTGCCCTGATTCTCTTTTGATCAAACCTTTTTTCTCTACGGAAGTGATGATTTTGGAAGCATTTGAAGCCGTCACTCCCAACTCCTCAGCAATCTCTCCGGCAGTCAATACCCCTTTGGAAGAAACACTGCATAACAACATCCCCTCATTCATACTGAGATTGTAAGTCGCCTGGAATTGCTCTTCAAATTGTGCAATCGCCCGATAAATATCTCTAATTCTACATATTGTTCTCATGTCAAAGAATCCCTTATAAAATTGATCTATTTTACTTTTAATACATCATTGATCACTTCAATCAACGTGTTTTTAGGTAATGCACCTTGTGCAATTTGTGGTTTGTCATTCATCGGAATGAACAACAATGTCGGAATACTCTGAATACCAAATACTGCCGCTAACTCTTGCTCAGTTTCAGTATCCACTTTATAAACGTATATTTTTCCTTCATACTCTTTAGCCAACTCTTCCAATACGGGACCTACCATTTTGCATGGACCACACCAGTCAGCATAAAAATCGACTATGGCGGGTTTGTCACCTAAATAGTTCCACTCATTGGGAGAGGTTTCGTAGTTTACCACTTTGGTTAAAAAGTCTGCTTTAGTTAATTGAATCGCTTTTTTCATTGTTTATTTTAATTTTAAAGGTTTTATATCATTTTTAATAAATTTATTCAACATGATCTGTTGCTCCTGACTCTTCTTTTACTTTGGGTTTCTCTTTTTTGAAGAGACCAAAAAGCAACCCTCCGAACAACATCCCGTATAGCGTACTGCTGATAGGATTTGCAGTGATGGGACAAGCACCACTCGGACATCCAATGAAGTACCAATAAAGATAACCTCCTATCGCTCCAACCGGAACTCCCCAAATGATCAGTCTGTTGTTCCTATAAAATTGTTTCAATCTCTCTTTCATTTCTCGCATTAATTTTGATGACAAAAGTATATAAAAATTTCCAATGGAAACTATTTCCATCGGAAACTATTTGAGGATAAACAAACCTTAGGCAAATCGCTCTTCAGGTATTGTTTTGATTAAATCAATAGGAGATATTGATGGTTTAGATGACCTCTTCCACCAATTTTTTCGCAAAATTTTCAAATTGTTTCACCACAATGGGGTCTGACTGGTTGAAAATGGTCATCCCTTTTTCTGCCATTTCACCCACTTCAGCAACCAGCGGAATTTGTCCCAAAAGAGGAACGCCTGCTTCTTCGGCTAACATTTGTCCGCCACCGCTTCCAAAAATGTAATATTTTTCTTCAGGGTGATTCAAAGGAGTAAACCAGGACATATTTTCAACAATTCCCAAAACGGGAACCTTAATATGGGGATCCATCAACATGGAAACCGCTTTACGTGCGTCGTTTACTGCTACTTCCTGAGGTGTTGTTACCACAATAGCACCGGTAAGGTTCAATTTTTGCAGTGTTGTCAATTGGATATCGCCTGTTCCGGGAGGGAAGTCTATAATCATATAATCGATTTCTCCCCACTCCGTATTTTCAAACAGCTGTGTTAAAGCACTTGCTGCCATGGGTCCTCTCCAGATCAGAGGTTTTTCCTTAGAAATAAAGAATCCGATTGAAATCATCTTCACACCAAATCTTTCCACAGGATGGAAAACCTCTTTTTCATCGATATAATCCACCTGAGGTTGATAATCTTCCACACCCATCATTCTGGGGATTGAAGGTCCGTATAAGTCGGCGTCAATCAAGCCCACTTTCATACCTTGTCTTGCCAACGCCACTGCTAAATTCACAGCAACTGTTGATTTACCTACGCCCCCTTTCCCGGATGCCACAACAATGGTGTTTTTCACACCTTTCATTTCAATTTTAGGATTTAATAAGTCCATATAATGTGTATTTTATTATTAGTAATTTTAATTCCCGGCAAAAGTAATGAACATTTGTCAATGAAGTAGCATAAAAAGTCGAAAATTTTAAGTTTCCCTGTTTTTCCTAATTTATTTGTACCTTTGTTGTTTGTGCCAATCAGTGTCTCATTTTTATCTAACTATTTGCAAATCATTGATGTATGAATAGAAAACAGCAATTCTTTCTCCTTATTTTAACTGTAATGATCCCATTTTCTCTATTTTCTCAGACGGTAAACTCAACCAGTTGGGCTGAAAAACAGCTTCAAAAGATGAGTTTGGAAGAAAAAATTGCTCAATTGATGGTTATTCGGATTCATTCCAATCAGGATGAAAATTACAATCTGAAGAAGATCGAAGAGATTAAGCAATACCAACCCGGAGGAGTCTGTTTTTTTCAGGGTGGTCCGGTACGGGAGATCGCATTAACCAACCGGATTCAAGCTGTAAGCAAAGTTCCGCTGTTGATTTCTATGGATGCTGAGTGGGGTCCTTCCATGCGATTGGACAGCATGCCGGTTTTTCCACGCAATATGACTTTAGGTGCTTTGGCTCCCCAATATGACAACCTGATTTACCAAATGGGTAAACAGATTGGTCTAGAGTTAAGAACTTTGGGAATTCATGTCAATTATGCTCCGGTGGTGGATGTGAACAACAATAATAAAAATCCGGTGATCAACAGCAGGTCCTTTGGAGAGCAGAAAAACAGAGTTGTTGTCAAAGGATTGGCATATATGCGGGGCTTACGCGACGGGGGTGCCGTGCCTTGTGCCAAGCATTTTCCCGGACATGGAGATACCGATGTGGACTCCCACCTGGGACTCCCCACTATTTTAAAATCCAGGAAAGAGTTGGATGAGACAGAACTGTATCCTTTCCGCGAAATGATTAATCAGAATGTGGAGATGATTATGGTCTCTCATTTGAATATTCCCGCACTGGATGATTCCGAAAATTCGATTGCGTCGCTCTCCTACCCTATTGTTACCGATTTGCTCAAAAAGGAGATGCGTTTCAAAGGCATTGTCATATCGGATGGAATGGAGATGGATGGGATTCGCAAATATCACAAAGAGGGTGCTGAAGCGGAAATTCTCTGCTTAAAAGCCGGTGTTGATCAACTCTGTTTGCCTGCGGATTTGAGTATTGTGATTCCTGAAATTGCCAAAGCTGTTCGGGAAGGAATCATCTCTGAAAAAGAGATCAATGATAAATGTCTCAAGATTTTACAACTCAAAGAGCGTTTGGGATTGACTCACTACACCCCACTATCAACTCAAGTAGAACATTTAGTGAACAACAAAGAGGCTGATGATTTAATCAAAGAGATTGAAACTAAAGCATTGACACTGCTTACTAATCAGGGAATTATTCCTCTGATTGACAAAACGGAAACAACCCTTTTAATTGTGGGAGATACCCAAACGATTCCATACAGTAAGAAAGTTGCTGAAGAGCAAAATCTACCCTATATTGAACTCAACAGAGAGTTTAAACCGAAAGAAGCAGATCAGGTTTTGCAATTCCTAAGTAACTATCAGGAGGTGATTGTGTTATACAGCAACACCAATCAAAACCCTGCCCGTCAATATGGAATTACGGAGCAAGCCGTACAATTGTTTGAAAAACTTGCCAAATCAAAAAAGGTTGTTTTAGCTCTTTTCGGTAATCCTTATGCATTGGAGCAATTCAAAAAAGTGGATCATTTCGAGGCTGTGATCATTGGATATCAACGTACGGAGAACAGCATCCGTGGTGCCGTTCAGGGAATTCTGGGGGAACTACCTTTTAAAGGATTACTTCCTGTTTCAACACTCCATTTTAAATCGGGAGAAAACTTTTATTCTCAAACTGCTTCGAAAGAGAATTTATCCCGGATTTCTCCTGTCAATGCGGCTTTGATTGACTCCATTGTAATAGACGGAATCCAGCGAAATATCTATCCCGGATGCCAGGTGATGGTAGTCAAAAGTGGAGAAACCGTGTTCAAGAAAAGTTATGGCACTTTAGATGGAGATCCGGCACATCCGGTTGAAGAGAACACCCTTTATGATATCGCTTCCATCACCAAGATTGCTTCTACCACATTGGCTGTCATGAAGTTATATGAGGAGGGGAAGATCAAGCTACGTCACCATGTGGAGGAATATCTTCCATTTTATGAAGATACTCCTGTTGGAAAAACAAGAATTGAAGAACTGCTCACACACACTTCCGGTTTACCGGCTTACATTCCTTTTCATCAACTGTTGAAAAGCGACAGCATGCGCTATCTCTACCTTAATGATATTTCCAACGAACGTTTTAATGTTCCGGTTGCAAAAAATCTTTTTGTAAGTTCCGATTTTCAGCAATGGATTAGAAATGAGATCAAAAACTGCAAATTGAACAAACAAAGATATGTATACAGTGATTTGGGGTTCATTTTACTCTGTGACATCATTGAAAAGATCTCCGGAGAATCATTAGACAGATACGTAAAAAAACATTTCTACATCCCTTTGGGCATGCACAACACTTGTTATAATCCGTTATTGCAAGGGGTTTATGAGCAAAGGATTGCACCTACCGAAAATGATACGTTGTTCCGGATGCAATTGGTTCGGGGCTACGTTCATGATCAAAATTGTGCATTGATGGGTGGCGTTTGCGGACATGCCGGTATTTTTTCAACCACAGAAGATCTGGCAATCCTTTTTCAAATGTTACAGCAAGAGGGAAAATATAATGGTAAAACCTACTTCAAAAAATCAACCGTAAAACTCTTCACATCTCCTTATGAGATTCATCGCACTTCTATTCGAGGTTTAGGTTTTTACACACCCAATGCGGAGGAAAAGAGTTCTATTCTTCCTGTTCAAGCCGGTGCTCAAACTTATGGACATCAAGGATTTACCGGAACAGTGATTTGGAGTGATCCTGATGCAGAGTTGATTTACATTTTTCTTTCCAATCGAGTTTACCCCAATGCTGAGCCTAATCTTCTTTCTCAAAGCAAGATAAGACTCATTTTGCATGAAAAATTTTATGAATTTTTAACACAATAAGCTAAAAAATCCTATTATTTTGAACTTTAGTAACTTAAAATACAAAAAAACTGAATTTTGTGTTAAAAAATAGCGATTTTTTCCTTATCTTTGCAGGTTCAATTCATTTTCAATAAATTGAAATAAAAAAACGAAAATATATTTATTAAATAATCAAATCAATATTAAAAATCATGATGAAAAATTTAAAAAATTTACTTTTCATAAGTTTAGTAGCACTTTTGGTAGCTAGCTGCGGATTTGGTAAAATGGTGCCCAAATCACAAGTGCAAATGAAACTTGAAAACCAGGATTTAGAAAACAAGGGTGGCAAGGTTGAATATACAGTAAAAGGTACTGTTCCCCCTAAATTTCTTAAAAAGAGAGCATCTATGGATATTCAAGTTCCCGTTTTAATGACTGATGCTGACGGAAAAACCAAAGAAGTAATTAAAACAGTTAAACTTGTAGGACAAAAATCCAAAGAAGAAGGTGTTCGTATTCCATATAAAACCGGTGGTTCTTTTACTGTTTCCGGATCATTTGATTTCAAGGATGAGTATGAAGATCAAGGTGTTTACGCTTTACAAACAGCAAATCTAAAAAAGAAATCTTTTACCTATGAGCCTTTATTAATTACTGAAGGAATTAGTAATACAGCTTCCAGAATCTCCTTGACACCTGTTCTTTCCGATAAAGCAGGTAGTGGAACTACTCTACTTTTTGCTCCTCACAACTACCAACCTGAGTATATTACTCAAGAAGGAACCATCTACTTTGAGGTTGACAGATCTAACTTGAATTGGAATTTAAAATTAAACAGAGATGCCCAAGCAAAACAGATTGTTCAAGATTTCATCGCTTTCATGGAGCAAGCTTTAGCTGAGAACAGAGTTGTTGATAAAGTAGTCATTACCGGATGGGCTTCTCCCGAAGGTGAAGAATCTCGCAACCAAGGTTTATCTGAAAGAAGATTAGAGGAAGGCAAAAAATGGTTTGAAAGTGAATTGAAAAAATGGCAAAGAAACTATGCCAGAAAAAATAAACTTAAAGTAAAAGATGTTCAACTTCCTGAATTTGCATTTGAAAATAAAGCTAACGGAGAAGACTGGTACGGATTCCAGGCTGCTGTTGAAAAATCCAACATTGCTGAACGCAATAAAATTATGAATGTGGTACAATCTCAAGAAACCAGCGCTATGAAAGAGCAAAAAATTCGCGAGATGACCGATATCTATCCTGAAATTGCAGAGATGATCCTCCCTCCATTGAGAAGAGTTGAAATAAAAATGATCTATAATAAGCACTTATTCAACGAAAAACAAATTCCTACAGTAGTACTTAACAATCCTGAGCAACTTTCCTTAAATGAAAGATTGTATGGTGCATCTCAAATTGAAGATCTTAAGGATAAAGCTAAAGTTTATAATGCGATTATCGAAAATAGTGACCTTCAATCTGATTGGAGAGCATATAACAACTTAGCTGCTATAGAATTAAACCAATTTTTAGAAGATGGTAATCCTGCACATTTAACAAAAAGTACTGACCTTTTAAAGAAAGCTGCTGCTACTTCACCTAACAATGGTATTATTTTGAATAACATGGCTATTGCTTATTTCTTAAGCGGGGATGTTCAAAGTGCAAGAAACAATTTTGAGAAATCAGCTAAAGCTGCTGTTCTTCCTGTAAAACAAGATTATAACTTAGGTATGTACAAAATATTAGATGGTGATTATGCTGCTGCACAAGAAGCTATGGGTAACAAAAGCTGTGATTATAGTGTTGCTTTAGCTCAATTATTAACTAAAAATTATGGTGCTGCTAAATCTAATTTAGATTGTATCAATCCTAAAAACGCACAAGTTTATTATCTGTTGGCTGTTGTTGCTGCCCGTACTCAAGTTGAACAAGATGTTTACAAAAACCTTGAGTTGGCAGTTCAACAAGATCCTACTTTAAAAGCAAAAGCTAAAAAAGATGCTGAATTCAAGAGATATAAACGAAATGAGCGTTTTATCAATATCGTGAAATAATTCGGATCGGATCCACAAAAAAAGGCAGTTTCAATTGGAACTGCCCTTTTTTTTATCGTAGTGACAGGTCGCGACCTGTCACTACTACAGATAAATTAGTTTCCCCATTACACCCGGGTATCCCATTGCGGTAAGTTGTTCGCAATAGAGATCGATCTGTGCTTGATGCTCCTGTTCCGGTTTTCCGGTTTTATAGTCCATCACAACTGTTTTCTCCGGAAAAAACAGAATCCTGTCCGGTCTCAATATTTTACCTTCTTGAGTGATTAATGTAGCTTCATTCCATGCCGGTATTTCGGGATCAAGTAAGGATTGATATTCAATATCTTCATTTATTTTTTTTAAAATAGAAATCAAGGGGGGCAGGAAGTGAGGTGGCACTCCGGCAAGAACTTCTCCCCTCTCTTCACTGTTTCGCGGCAAGCTCGTGAGTGATGCTAAAAATTGATGGATATAGACTCCCTTTTCCTGTTCTTCTGTGAGCACTTTCGGCTTTTCCAATACCAAAAATCGATTATCTACTTTAAAATCAGAAAGATGGAGTTTGGCTTCTTCTTTCTCCAAAGGGTCATTTTCCTCCACCAAATCCTTGAGTTGCACTGGATCTTCAGTCACAAATTGGGTCCCATCCTGAGTCCAAAATTGGTGTGATTCCTTTTGTTCCTCTGAAATCCCATTTTCAATAAAATTCCATAAGACTTTGGAATAATTTCCTCTTCCCGTTTTCCCCACAGTAATAATATACAATCTTTGCTTAGCTCTGGTATGCGCAACATAAATCTTATTCAGATTATCCAGGCTTGTCAACTTTTTTTCCTCATTTAAAAGATCTATATATTGATCAGGTAGAGTCGCTTCTTTTAATGTAACCCAAGAATAAGGTAATAAAGTTAGATCCGAATCAGTGGGAATCCATTGATCTTTTTTGGTATATTGATAGCCATATTGAGAAAAAGCAAAGATCACCACTTTATACGCCAAACCTTTGGCTTTATGAATCGTGGATAGCGTTACTGCATCAACAGAAGTAGAGGAAGAGAGTTTTAATTCCAGCTTATTCTCTGTCCACCAAGTGATAAATTCGAAAAGAGAACCGGTTCCGGAACTGAAATGTTGCTCTACCTCATCTAAAAAAGCGACAATATAGGGATCCCGCTTTGATATCTTGAATGTTTTTAAGAGCTCATAAATGATCCGATTTAGGTGCATCATCCGAAGTTGGTCCGGGTGGATTGTAACCCCCCTATTATTTAAAAAACCTAAAAAAGAATCATGATTTTGAATCACATCGTAAAGATTATCAGCTGTTTGGTCATTTGATCGCAGAAAATAATGAGCCACCATCATGCGATAATAGGGTAGATCCGGATTGGCTATCCATTCCACAGCCGAACTCAAAAGCATCACCCATGTAGAGGAAGATAACGTCAGAGATTCTGAAGAGATGATCGGAATTTCATTTTTGGAAAGTAGCAAGCCCAAATCTGAAAGTGTACTATTCCCACTCATCAATACAGCTATATCACCAAAAGGAACTCCTTCCTTTTTTAATTGCAAAATCGTTTGCAAAGTTTCTTCAATGAGATAAGATGTGTTATCTCTCTCATCATCTTCGGTTTTAAATTGAATAGAGACCAATCCGGGATCCTTGTTTTGATTGGTTTTCTGCTCCACCTCACTGTAATACTCTTTCAACTCCTGCATACCCCCGGATTGAACCCAGTAATCGAAAAATTTATTATTAAATTGAATTATGGAAGGAGTAGATCTATAGTTGGTGTCCAAATGCACATTATTGACTTGAGAGGAATTTAATACATTGCTTTTCAGGGCTTTAGAAAATGTTTCCGGTTGTGACAATTGTTTTAACAATTCAGGATCACCATTTCTAAATCGGTATATGGCTTGTTTTAGGTCACCAAATATTGCCACCTTACCCATTTCCCCGAACTTATCTCCTGCCAACGCATTAATCAATAACGGAACCAGATTTTCCCATTGTAACAGGGAGGTATCCTGGAACTCATCAATAAAGAAGTAACTGTATTTATTTCCAATTTTTTCATAAATATAGGGTGCCTCTTCATCTTTTATTTCACTGTGTATCACTCTATTAGTATCACTCAAATAGAACAGATTCTCCTCCTTTTTAATCTCTTCGATAATCTCTTGCATATCATTGAGTAGTGCTAATTTAGATAGATTGGATGAAAGAAAATGAATCGTTTTAATATGTTGGTGTAGTGCATGTAATGCAAATAGTTGATCTTGTATGTTTGAGGGGGATTCAAAGTTTTCAATCTTACTTTTCAATTCTCCCGGCTTCAGGTTCTCTTTACTAAACTCTTTTATGATCCCCGCTATTTTAATCCCTGATTCTTCAGCTTGTAACTCCACACTCTCTTTTAGATTTTGAAAGTGTCGATAAGCTTCTCTTTTTTTATCTAAAAATTGCTTATTGGCACTATTGATCTCATCTTTATCCAACTCTCCAATCGCCTGCAATGCCTGAAAGGCATCCTCATTAAAAATATTGTTCAGCAATTGCAACAACTGTTTCTCTATATCCCATTTCCCGGATTCCTCCATGGAACTATTGATTAACTGAGTCAATCTTTGTGTCAACTCTTGATTCGTATCGGTTAATTTACTAATTAGCAATGAAATAGCTTGATTGTGCAACTCATCCAATTGAATCTGCACATTGTAGTTCATGTTGATTCCCAGGTCAAAAGCGAATGCTCGCAATATTTTTTGAAAAAAAGTATCTATGGTGCTAATTGAAAACTGATCATAATTATAAAGAATCTCTTGCAATAACTTCTGAGATTGTGCTTGAATATAGGGATGCTCATACGGATTAGAAGTCGCTTTAAAATTGTTAACAACAGCGTTGTATATTGCTTGTGTTGACCCGTCAAATTTGCTTACCTCTTCAAAGGCAAATGAGTAGAGCGTGTTCACAATTCGCTCTTTCATTTCAGCTGTAGCATTATTTGTAAAGGTGATTGCCAACACACGTTTAAACTTTTCCGGATTCGGAATGGTCAGTGTCAAATATTCTGACACCAAACGACTGGTTTTTCCGGATCCTGCAGATGCTTTATAGATTGTAAACATAACTTTTATATTGAAGAGTAAGGAACTTCGGTATATCCTGAAAACTGATTTCGAATATACTTAAAATAGCCACTAATAGCAATCATGGCTGCGTTATCGGTTGTCAAGGAGAGCGGTGGGATTATAACTCTCTTATCATATTTTTGGGCTAATCTCATCATTTCGTTTCTTAACTCTGAATTGGCAGCAACGCCCCCGGAAAGAGCAAAGTTATCATAAGAACTATTTTTCAATACTTTTTCCATTTTAGTAGTCAGCACTTTTACAATAGTGTATTGGATTGAAGCTGCCAAATCATTCAAATTCTCTTCAATAAATTGTGGATTAAGCTTCAGTTGATCCCGAACAAAATAAAGAAAAGAGGTTTTTAACCCGCTAAAACTCATATCATAACCTTTAATTTTAGGTTCCGGAAAGGAGAAACGGAGCGGATCTCCCTCCTGCGCCAATTTGTCAATCACCGGTCCTCCGGGATAGGGCAACCCCAAAATTTTTGCTGCTTTATCAAAAGCCTCTCCGGCGGCATCATCGATTGTTTTTCCGATAATTTTCATATCAAAATAATCGTGCACTTCCAGAATTTGAGTATGTCCTCCTGAAACAGTCAGACAAAGGAAAGGAAATTCCGGTTTTTCGACTTTTTTATCAGGAAAATCCAAAAAATTTGCTAAAACGTGGGACTGTAAGTGGTCAGCTACAATCAACGGAATGTCGAGACTATACGCGAAAGCCTTTGCAAATGAGCTACCTACAAGCAAAGAGCCCAATAACCCGGGTCCGTTTGTATACGCCACCGCACTTATCTGATTTTTGTTTATCTTTGCACGTTTAAGTGCGGTGTCCACTACCGGGATCATATTTTGTTGATGTGCACGGGAGGCTAATTCCGGTACTACACCTCCATATTCAGAATGTACTTTTTGTCCTGCAATAACGTTAGATAAAATGGTGGTATTAGAAATAACAGCAGCTGAAGTGTCATCACAAGAGGATTCTATACCTAAAATATAAACTGACATTGAATAAACAATTTTATGAAACGCAAAATTACTAAAAAAATCGTGCATATTCTCCTTCGGGTGCTGCTCGTTTTTTTTGCTTTGGATCTTTTCCTGGTTTTGCTTGTTTTTGCTCCTCCGGTTCAAAAATTGATCATTGGAGCAGTCGAGAATAAAATTGAGTCTGTTACAAGTACTCCCATTTCCATAAAATCCATATATATTGACCCACTATTTAGACTCCACGCCAAAGAGGTAAACATTATGGATCACCACAAAGAAAAGATGATCTATATTGGAGCCCTTAAAGGGAAACTATATCGAATCAGCTCCTCCTTTTCACAGTTCCACTTCAATAATGTTGTAGCCAAAGACAGCAAAGTAGTAATTCGACGCTATCTCGGAGAAGAAAAAGTAAATATTGCACTTTGGGCCAGTCATTTAAAATCTGATAAAGAGGAGTCATCTTTTCTACTTCATTTTGATGATGCCGAATTGGTCAATGGATGTTTTCAACTCATCCTTGATGATAGAAGAAGAGCTATATTAAGTGACACCATTGATTATGGATTTTTTGAGTTAAAAAACATCAACTGTTTATTATCAGAATTTAAAGCGAGTAAAAGGGAGGTTTCTCTCAATATTCTCCAGCTCAATCTGGAGCAGTACACCGGCTTTAAAATAGAAAATTTCACCTGTAAATTTAAGATAAATCGTCAGGAATTGGCTATATCTGAGTGTAATTTAAAAACCGAAAAAAGTAAAGGAACCCTCAACTTTGGATTTCACTACAATGATTATAGTGACTATTCTGATTTTATGGATAAAATTCATTTCGATGTTGATCTGCATAACACTTTCATCCACATGGATGACATAGCCTGTTTTGCCCCGGCAATTAAAGGAATGCACAATTTAATTCAAATTTCAGGAAAAGGGGATGGTCCTTTAAATGCTTTAAAAATTTCAAACTGTCGTGCAAAATATGGATTAATGAGTTATATTAATGGAGATATTACACTTTTTAACAT
>Ga0208458_1000652_pt1 | contig 34143 bp, 31 predicted proteins | sample AD_UKC085_MetaG_FD_184432 | JGI IMG/M metagenome (GOLD analysis project Ga0208458, IMG submission 184432) | Active sludge microbial communities of municipal wastewater-treating anaerobic digesters from USA - AD_UKC085_MetaG (SPAdes) (version 2) | ecosystem: Engineered > Bioreactor > Anaerobic >... | reverse complement strand
TTTGGCAGAGCTCAAGCCGACCATCGAGGCCCTCCGCGAGCTGGCCGCAGCCCTTCGCAGCAAGGGCGAGGAGTTCAAAGATGTCCTGAAGATGGGGCGCACACATCTGCAAGATGCCGTTCCGATAACTCTCGGGCAGGAGTTCCACGCGTGGGCTAAGGCCATAGACCGCGATGCGAACAGAATCCAGTATGCAGCCAAAGATCTCGAGTGGGTCAACCTGGGAGGCACTGCCGTAGGTACGGGCCTCAATGCTGATGCAGAGTACATCCGCATTGCAGTGGACCAGCTCTCCAAGCTCAGCGGATACGACTTCAAGTCTCCTGAGGATCTTGTTGACGCTACTCAGAACCTCGATACTGTGGCATTCGTCTCCGCGTGTCTTAAGGTGTGCGCAATCAACCTGATCAAGATAGCCAACGACCTCAGGCTCCTTGCTTCAGGCCCCATGGCTGGGCTCTACGAGATCCGTCTGCCCGAGGTTCAGCCAGGATCATCAATCATGCCGGCCAAGGTTAACCCGGTCATAGCCGAGGTCACCAACCAGGTCGGGTTCAACATCCTGGGCAACGATCTAGCAGTCACTATGGCAGCCCAGGCCGGTCAGCTTGAGCTGAACGTGTTCCAGCCAGTGATGCTATACAACCTGCTCGAGTCCATCCAGATACTCGGGAACGTTGCACGGACCTTCAAGGATAAGTGCATCGTTGGGATCAAAGCCAATAAAGAGCGCTGCCTGAAAATGGTCGAGGAGAACGTGGGCATTGTGACCGCCTTGGTGCCTTACATAGGCTACCAGCCTTCATGCGACATCGCCAAAGAGGCTCGCGCGACAGGCAAAAGCGTTCGTGCCCTGGTTATTGAGAAAGGCCTCATGACCGAGAAGGAACTCAGCCATGTATTCGCGCCGTCTAGAATAACGAGGCCGGGCAAGCCGGACCTGGAGCTGAATCGTCACAGAGTAGCCGCCGCCAACGGCGAGTGTGCGGTCGCTAAGTCCTGACCTGCGTTCCTCCCTGGCGAACTGGAAACCTTGGTGTTGCGTAAAACGGACATGTCCCGGAGGCGAAGTTACGATATGAACTCACAGGTTGGCATGATAACCATAGGGCAATCACCTCGCACGGATATCACGAGCGATGTCAAGTGCACGATCGGCGATTCCGTAGATCTGGTCGAGATCGGAGCTCTTGATGAACTGGACCCGGGCGCTGACTTGGCCGAACTGTCAAGGGGCGCCACGAAGTCAACTGCAGTTCAGTACGTGACTCGCCTTCGGGATGGGCGTCAAGTAGAGATCACCGAGGAGAAGCTGCTTCCGTTGCTGCGCAAGTGCGTCGAAACACTGGATGGGCGGGGTGTATGGATAAAGGCCCTGCTGTGCACAGGAGAGTACCCGGATCTGGCAGACGTGCCGGGCTTGGTGCGTCCATATGCGCTAATACATCATCTGATAGACGCAGCGTTTCCCGCGGGCCGTCTTGGAGTGATAGTGCCGGGCGAAAGCCAGGTGGGGCTGAAGCAGAAGGAGTGGACCACTCCCAGGAGGGAGTGCGTAGTGGGCGTCGCATCCCCGTACGTCGATAGCCAACTCATTCCCAAGGTCGCGTCGGACTTGGCGGAACGCGGCGCCCAGATCATAGTACTGGACTGCCTGGGATTCTCTCTGGATCACAAGAAGCGCGCAATGGAGTCTGCCGGTCGGCCAGTGGTACTTCCCAGGTCGGTTTTGGCCTGGACACTCAAGGAACTGACCTGTCAGCCTGAGCGGGGGAATTGCTAGATGCAGGCTGTTGACAGAATCTCAGTGATACTCAGGGAGATTTGCCGGGCTGAACATGGTATTACCCTTACCGAGCTATCAGATGCGGTGCTGTTGCCCAAGAGCACACTACATCGCATCTTGAGATCCCTCGAACGGGAACGTTTCGTGTATCAGGACGATGACACAAAGCGATTCCGCCTCGGGTCAGAGATACTGCTGCTCGGGAGCAGAGCTCTGAACCAGATCGATATCGCCGATATCAGCCGCCCGCATATGGAGAGTCTGTTCAAGCAACTTGATGAGACCATATTCCTGTCGGTTTTCGAGAAGGACCGGGTGGTGTGTGTCCACAGAATCGAGCAAGTGGGAAGAGCGGTGAGGTACTTCGTCAAGGTTGGAGCGGTGATGCCGTTTCACTGCAGCGCTGCAGGCAAGGCTGTGCTGGCATATCAGCCCAATAAGACCGTCAAGTCCATTTTGCAGAAATGCGACTACATGCGCTACACACCGCTGACGATGACCGATCCGAACCTGCTGATGGAGGAGCTTGAGCGCACGAGGAGATCGGGCTACGCAGTGTGTGACCGCGAAATGGAACCGCTGGTGCGTGCTATATCGGCTCCGGTGCTTCGACACGACGGCACTGCGATCGCCAGCATAACATGCATCGGATTGATCGACCAGTTCAGAGGCACATTCATGCAAGAGGTAGCGGAATCGATAGTTGAATGCGCGGCCAGGGCCTCAGAACAGCTGCAGTGCACGAATGTGTGACCCCGAAAAGGGGCGCCACTAACCACAGAGGGGGTGGTCGACGGCTAGCGCAATAGTGTGCTGTAGTCTCGGTTAAGCAAGAAGCGTTGCTGTAGCAAGAAACGAGTAGGACATGAGTCATCAGGCCAGAGCTCACATGAATGGAGGATGAAGAAGTGAAAGCGTACGCGCGAGTAGCCGTAGTGGCAGGCCTTCTCTTGGCCATGATTAGTGTAGGCACGGCAATGGGCGCAGCCCCTGTGAAGATCGGAATAGTCGGACCTCTATCGGGCGGCGCAGCAATGGTCGGCGACACACTGGTCAAGGGTGCCGCACTGGCAATCAAGCATCTCAACGAGACGGGCGGAATTCACGGGCGTCAACTGACCTACGTTTCGGAAGACGACGAGCAGAACCCCGCCAAGTCGGTTAGCGCAGTCAACCGACTGGTCTTCCAGCACAAAGTGGATGCGGTAGTCGGCACTGTCAATAGCTCCTGCCAGCTTGCATGCCAGGAAGTCACCCAGCGGGCCCAGGTTCCGCACGTGACTCCGATCGCAAGCAACCCGAAGGTCACAAGGGTAGGCAACAAGTGGGTATTCAGGCTACAGGCTTCCGACGCTCAGCAGTGCACAGCCATCATTGACTACGCTGTGAACGTCCTGAAGCTGAAGAAGCTGGCCCTGATGTACCAGTCTGACGACTATGGAACCGGGGGCAAAGACGTTATCGTTCCCTACCTCCAGGAGAAGTACGGAATGAAGCTGATAGCTTCCGAGCCGTTCAACCCGGATGCCAAGGATATGAGCGCACAGATCCTGAAGATCAAGAATGCCGGCGCTGACGGTCTCGTAATGTGGACCATGTACCAGCAGGGCGCCTTGATCGCACGCCAGGCCAAGCAGCTAGCTCTGCAGGTGCCGCTGATGGGCGGCGGCGGACTCACCAACCCGAAGCTCATCGAGCTGGCGGGCGACGCGGCATATGGGCTTCTGAATACCCAGACGTTCTTCCCCGATCCGAAGGGCGCTTCTCCGGAGGCGGCGGCGTTCATCGGGGCGTACCAGAAGGAGTATGGTGTTCTTCCGGACTCGAACGCGGCCATGTCCTATGACGCCATGATGATCCTGGGCCTTTCCATGAGGAAGGCCGGCGCGGATGTCAACAAGGCGAAGGTCCGCGACGCTATGGCAGACACGAAGGGGCACCGAGGAGTCACCGGCGTCATCGATATCGACGAGTACGGCGATGCCAACCGCGAGATCCTGATCATCGGTATCGATAACAAGGGCGCATACGAAGTAATCTGGCCCAAGCGCTAACCGATGTCTGGCGGGGCGGAGCGGCGGGCTCCGCCGCTCCGCCCATAGATATAAGCCCGCCGCTTGAGGAGGAACAGGGATGCTGTTACAGCAGGTGATTCAGGGATTGGCAATTGGTAGCGTCTATGGACTCCTTGCCCTAGGCTACGTGCTCATGTGGCAGGCATGGGGCGTAATGGACTTTGCCCGCGGCGACGGAGCTATGGTCGGGGCGTTCTATCTGCTGATCTTTTCGCAGTTTAAAGGGCTAAACATAGTACTCGCGTTCATACTTGCAGTAGGGGCGAGCGCGCTGACGGGATTTGTGGTCGAGAGGATCGCTTACCGACCGATCCTGGGCGGGCGAGATATCAACCGCCTTATCGCGACGATAGGCGTGGGCATGTTCACTAGGAACTTGTACCGTGTGATGTTCGGAGCCGACCCGTTCCCGTTTCCATCCGTATTCGGAGATAACCCGATTCATGTGGGCAAGCTCATTATTGTGCCTCAGAACCTCTGGATCACGGCCATTGGATTTGGTCTAGCATATCTCCTTAGGCTGTTCTTGGCGAAAAGCTGGATGGGCAAGGCCATGCGCGCAACCGCTCAGGATAGAGAGACAGCGGCGCTGATGGGGATCAAGGTAAAGAACAGCATGACATTTACGTTCGTGTTGGCAACCGTCATAGGCGGAATCGCTGGTATGCTCATAGCCCCTCTCTACTTCGTCATGGCGGATATGGGGGCTCTCATGGGAATAAAGGGCTATGCATCTGCAGTCCTCGGTGGCCTTGATAGTATGAGTGGGGCAATGGTAGGGGGCCTGATTCTGGGATTAGCTGAGAACCTTGCCGGCGGGTTCATTTCGTCGGGCTACCAGACTGCCATCGCCTTCTTGATAATGATACTCGTCCTGATATTCCGTCCTCAGGGAATTATGGGACGACGGCAGTAAAGGAGGCGCAATTGGGTAGATGCGATCTATGTATCCTAGAATCAGGACAATAGTGTTGCTGGCAGCACTATACTCGTTGCCGTTGTTCACCAAAGACCCGTACGTCATGCACCTGTCAAACATGGCGATGATCTATGCAATACTCAGCCTCAGCCTGAACGTGCTGACTGGCTTCACGGGTCAGTTCTCAGTTGGACATGCGGCTTTCTATGGCATCGGGGCGTACGCTTCGGCACTTCTCACGACGAAGCTTGGCGCGCCGATATGGGTGGGCTTCATCGCCGCAGGAGTGGTTGCAGCAGCCGCAGGCGCTGTTCTGGGTATCCCGTCATTGCGTCTGCGCGGACTCTACCTTGCGGTTACGACTCTCGGGTTCGGGGAAATCGTCTATCAGTTGATCGTCAACTGGGTGAGCCTGACAAACGGGCCGAGAGGCCTGATTGGAGTGCCGGCGCCGGTCATCTTCGGGCGGATGCTGGACACGTACGACAGCTACTACTATCTATCGGCAACCCTGCTTGTGGCCACCATCTTCGTAGTGACCCGGATATACTACTCGCGAGTCGGACGCGCCATGTTGGCCATTCGGGAGAACGAGCTTGCCGCGGAAGCAATGGGCATCAACTCTACCTACTATAAGGTAATGGCGTTCGTGGTTGCCGCGTTTTTCGCCGGTGTCGCCGGAGCGCTTTACGCACACGAAATCCGGTTCATCAGCCCTGAATCCTTTGTGAGCCAGGAATCTATCACGATACTGTGCATGATGGTCGTGGGCGGGGTCGGGAGCATTGCCGGATCGGTTCTCGGAGCGTTTGTGTTGACCTTTGCGCCGGAGTATCTCAGAGCGGTCGGCGATTTGCGTCTGGTTCTGTACGGCGCTACGATTGTGCTGATGGTTACCTACGCTCCGCACGGCCTTGGCGGCACGATTACATCGCTTGAACACCGCCTGACACATGGGCGAAGGCCCAAGTTGAAGGCTGGCGGCGACGGCACAACGGCGGCGGGAGTGTGAGCCATGGAGATTCTTAGAACAGAGGAAGCATCGATATATTTCGGCGGACTCCACGCTGTGGAGAAGGTTACGCAGTCTTTTCAACAGGGGCAGATATTCTCGATCATTGGCCCGAACGGGGCTGGCAAGACGACGTACTTCAACCTCGTATCGGGATACTACATGCCGACCTCAGGGAGCGTCTTCTTCAAAGGGCATGACGTGACCCACTTGAAGGCGTACGAACGCACGAAGATGGGCATCGGACGCACGTTCCAGAATATCATGCTCTTTCGGGAACTTACGGTCCTCGATAACGCTATGGTCGGCATGCATAGCCGAATGAAGAGCGGCATCATGAATGCTGTTGTGCGGCCTCCGCACACGCGCCAAGAGGAGCATGAAGGACGCGAGAGAGTTCGGGAGATTCTCGACTTTGTGGGCCTCAGCGGCTTCGAAAACGATCTTGCAAGGAACCTGTCGTACGGAGCGCAGAAGCGGCTCGAGATAGCGCGCGCTCTCTGCACCTCTCCGGAACTGATCCTCCTAGATGAGCCTGCAGCAGGGTTGACGACGCAGGAGCTTGCCGGGCTGATCGAGATGATCAGAAAGATCAGGGAACGCGGGATCACGGTTCTTCTGGTTGAGCACCGGATGGACGTCGTGATGAGCATATCGGATAGGATCATGGTTCTGAGCTTTGGCCAGAAGATCGCCGAGGGCACGCCCGACGAGGTTCGCGCCAACCCAGCAGTCATCGAAGCTTACCTGGGGAAGGAGGGGTAGATGTGCTAGAGATAGAGAACATTCAGGTTTTCTACGGCCCGATCCAGGCGCTTCATGGCGTGTCGCTAAAGGTGGAAGAGGGCGAGATAGTCACGATAATCGGTTCGAACGGGGCGGGAAAGACCACTACTCTGAGGAGCATCACGGGTCTGGTCCGCGCGCGGTCAGGACAGATCAAGTTCTGCGGCAAGAACATTGAAAGACGTCCGGAAGAGAGCATCGTGGCGATGGGCATCTCTATGGTCCCGGAAGGCCGGCGCGTCTTCCCTGCGCTAACCGTCCTGGAAAATCTCGAAATCGGCGCCTATCTACGAAGATCCGATCGGGAAGGGATAGAGCGGGATCTGAAGCATGTGTATGAGATATTCCCGCGTCTTGAGGAGAGAAAGAAACAGCTTGGGCGCACTCTGAGCGGCGGCGAGCAGCAAATGCTGGCGATAGCACGGGCGTTGATGTCCAGACCGAAACTTCTGATGTTGGATGAACCGTCAATGGGGTTGGCTCCTCTTGTGGTTGCCGATATCTTCGCGGTCGTTGAGAGGCTCAACAAGGAAGGCACCACTATCCTACTCGTGGAGCAGAACGCCAAGATGGCGCTGAAGATCGCCGACCGTGGGTATGTGCTTCGCACAGGTGAGATCACCAAGGAGGCTTCTGCAACGGACCTCCTAAATGATGAGGCTGTTCGTAGGGCATATCTTGGGGAGGGCGTCTACGCTTCAACTGTAACGGCCGGCTAGGGAGCGAAGCGACCCCAGAACAGCTGTAGAAACTGCAACACCGGATATGTTAGGAGGCAATGGCGCATGTCCAAAGTGATTTTCAAGAATGGCAGGCTGGTCGACGCAGCCAACAACATCGATGAACCGCTCGACCTCCTCTGTGTCGACGGTAAGGTGGCAGAGATCGGCAAGAACATCGAAGTGTCGGATGCCGAAGTGGTAGATGCAAGCGGCAAAGTAGTAGCCCCGGGGCTTGTCGATATCCACTGCCACCTCAGGATTCCGGGCAACCCCGAACGCGAGGATCTGGCAACCGGCGGCCGAGGCGCAGCGCTAGGCGGCTTTACGACTCTAGTTCCTCTTCCGAATTGTCGGCCTGTGGCTGATACGCCGATGATACTCGACTACATCCGCCAAGTGGCCGCGAGAGACTCTATCGTCAATATCCTCCCTGCCGGCGCCATAACCAAGGGCGAGCTGGGGCAGGAGTTGGCTCCGATGGCGGCCATGGCTGAAGCAGGCGCCCCGCTGTTCTCCGACGATGGGCAGCCCGTGGCTAACGCCGACCTAATGCGCAGAGCCCTGCAGTACAGCCAGATCACTGGTCGCGCCCTCAGCGTACACGAAGAAGACAAGGCTCTCACTCAAGGCGGATCGATGAACGCAGGAGAACTGGCCACTAAGCTCGGGTACTTCGGTATGCCGGCGTCGGCCGAAACCACCATGGCGGTGCGGGATATCGTACTCTGCCGCGAGGTCGGGGGTCGTCTTCACATTGACCATGTGGGCTACGGTTCAACTGTTGATGTCGTGCGGTTCGGTAAGGCGTGGGGAGTGAACGTCACTGCGGAGGTGACTCCGCACCACTTTACCTTGACAGAGGACGCGATACTCGAGAAGGGCACTAATGCCAAGATCAACCCCCCGCTGGCCGCTGCAGAGGATGTAGAGGCGATCAAGAGGGGCCTCAAAGACGGTACCATCGATGTCATTATCACTGACCATGCGCCATACTCACCCGAGGAGAAGGCTCAGGACTTTGCCGCAGCTCCGTTCGGGCTGATCGGCATGGAGACAGCTCTTTCCCTGGTCATCTCGGAGCTGGTGGATACCGGTGTGTTGACGCTGTCTGAAGCCCTCGCGAAGCTGACTGTCAATCCGTGCAGGATCCTGGTTGGCGTGGATAGAGGTCATCTGAGCGTAGGCGCCGCTGCGGATGTAATCGTGATTGATCTCAACAAGACCTGGGTCGCTGATCCGTCCAAGTATCAGTCCAAGAGCCGAAACTGCCCGTACGGAGGCAGGACCATGAAAGGCAAGGTTGAAACCGTAATGGTGGGCGGCAAGATCGTCGTCCGCGACTTCAGCCTCGTTGTGTGATTGCCAAAAGCACGATCACACGAGATCGACCACAAAGGAGGACCACCTATGTCATTGAGGGAAGATGCCCTGAAGCTCCATAAAGACAGCATGGGGAAAATCGAAGTGGTCAGCAAGGTCCCTCTTCGAAACAAACAGGACCTGAGCCTTGCGTATACGCCTGGCGTTGCTGAGCCGTGCAAGGAGATCAATGCCGACTACGACAAGATCTACGACTATACGAACAAGGGGAACATGGTGGCTGTGGTCACCAACGGAACCGCCGTACTTGGCCTGGGCGACATCGGCGCAGGAGCCGGAATGCCCGTGATGGAAGGAAAGGCAGTCCTGTTCAAGGGGTTCGCCGCGGTAGATGCGTTTCCCATCTGCCTAGACACCAAGGATCCCGATGAGATAGTCATGATCGTCAAGCGCCTCGAGCCGACGTTCGGCGGCATTAACCTCGAGGATATCTCGGCGCCTACGTGTTTCGAGGTTGAGGACAAGCTGAAGAAGGTCAGCGATATTCCGATTTTCCATGACGACCAGCATGGAACCGCTATCGTGGTGTGCGCTGCCATGATCAGCGCGCTCAAGCTCGTTGGGAAAAAGGCATCGGAAGTCAAGGTTGTCGTGAACGGGGCTGGGGCGGCCGGTATCGCAGTCACCAAGCTTCTGATGACGCTGGGCGTTAGCGACGCGATTCTGTGTGACTCCAAGGGCGCTATCTATGAGGGCAGGCCGTTTGGCATGAATCCGTACAAGGACGAGATAGCCAAGGTTACCAACAGGAGCAAGCTCCAGGGTAAGCTGGCGGATGTCATACAGGGCGCCGACGTGTTCATTGGTCTTTCGGTTGCGGGCGCCGTCACCCGTGAGATGGTGGCCACCATGGCCAAGGATGCCGCGATTTTCGCCATGGCTAACCCTGTGCCTGAGATCATGCCGGACGAGGCTAAGGCCGGCGGTGCCAGCGTTATCGCGACCGGGAGGTCCGACTTCCCCAACCAGATCAACAACGTCCTGGCTTTCCCGGGCGTGTTCCGGGGTGCGCTAGATGCCAGGGCGAGCGCGATCAACGAAGAGATGAAGCTTGCAGCGGTCTACGCTATCAGCGACATCGTGACCGAGAGCGAGCTGAATCCGGATTACATCATCCCTGGCCCATTCGATGCGAGAGTGGCTCCGGCAGTGGCTGCCGCAGTGGCCAAGGCAGCGATGGAGACCGGCGTGGCCAGGCTGAAGGTCGATCCCGAGGAGATAGCCGCCCGCACCGTAAAGATGGTCGAAGCGGTCAGGGCTGCGTGGAAGTAGTATGACGCATATTGACCGCAGCATGTCCCGTAGCCAGGGCCGTGCTGCGGTCGACCACGTCCTGAGCGACCAATTGTCCAAAACTACAGGGAGGGTGACGACATGGGGTGCACGAAGCCGAGAGTCATTCAGGCCGCCGACATTGCAGACTCAATGGAGAAGCTGTGTATCAGTACATGCTGCAATCTGCCGGAAGAGAACCTCCAGAGGATAGAAGCATTTGCAGCTACTGAGGAGTCTGAGGTAGGGCGGCAAGTGCTCGACATGATACTGGAAAACCACCGTCTTGCCGCCAGGGAGCAGAGGCCTGCATGCCAGGATACTGGCCTCGCGGTGGTCTTCCTCGAGCTCGGGCAGGATGTCCACATCGAGGGAGGCGAGCTTGCTTCCGCCATCAACGACGGTGTGCGTCGCGGTTACGAGAAGGGCTACCTGAGGAAGTCCGTAGTCGACGATCCGTTGTTTGAGCGCAAGAACACCCGTGACAACACGCCCGCGATCATCCACACCACCGTTGTGGCAGGCGACACACTCAAGATAACGCTGGCAGCCAAGGGCGGCGGAGCGGAGAACATGAGCGCCGTTGCGATGATGATCCCGGCGGCGGGCGTAGAGGGCGTGCGGAGGTTCGTCGTGGAACAGGTTCGGAAGGCAGGATCCAATCCATGCCCGCCGGTAGTAGTGGGCGTAGGCATAGGAGGCAACTTCGAGGTAGCTCCTCTGCTCGCCAAGAAGGCACTGGTGCGCCCAATGGGAAGCAAGAACCCGAATCCTGCGTATGCAGCTTTGGAGGACGAGCTTCTCGAGGCAATCAACAAGCTGGGCATTGGGCCGCAGGGCCTAGGAGGCAGCACGACTGCGTTGGCTGTGCACGTGGAATACGCGCCATGCCATATCGCCAGCATGCCGGTGGCTGTCAACCTGAACTGCCATGTATCGCCTCACCAGAGCATCACTTTGTAGGTAGGGGAGGGAGTAAGCGAAATGGCAAAACACATTACTACCCCGTTGAGCAATGAGAGTGTTGCGAGCCTGAAGGCAGGCGACCAAGTCCTCCTGACAGGCGTGGTCTATACAGCGAGAGACGCAGCTCACAAAAGGCTGATTGCGCTTATCAAAGAGGGTAAGGAACTCCCTATCGATCTTCAGGGGCAAGTGATTTACTATGTCGGGCCCGCGCCTGCCAAGCCCGGGGATCCAATAGGCTCGGCCGGCCCCACTACCAGCATGCGCATGGATCCGTATGCTCCGACGCTGATGGAGCACGGGATGAAGGGCATGATCGGCAAAGGGATGCGATCCAAAGAGGTTAGGGACGCAATGGTGCGTCATCGCGCGGTCTACTTCGCCGCGGTGGGCGGAGCGGCAGCGCTTATTGCCAAGAGGATCAAATCGGCTGAAGTGGTTGCTTACGAAGATCTCGGGCCTGAGGCCATCCGCAAACTGTATGTGGAGGACCTGCCGTTGTTCGTCATCGATGATATCTACGGCGAAGATCTGTATGAACAGGGAGTCGCGAAGTACCAGAAGGACTAGCATCGTCGGAGGGGATAATGTTGATCGGGAGCGAGCCCAGTGCTGAGCGGGCAATTGATCTGCTGTCTACTCTAGTATCCATAGCCAGTGTTAACCCAAGGGACGCCGATCCCTCCCCGGGAACGGGCGAGGACGCGCTGAGCGTGTTCTTGGAGGACTGGGCTACGCGCCGTGGCCTCCGGGTGGAGGTTCAGGAGGTAGCGCCCCATCGGCGGAACGTGCTCATGAGGGTGGAAGGCAAGAATCCAGCCCGACGGCTCCTTTGGGAGACGCATATGGATACGGTTGAGGCAGAAGGCATGATGGTTGCTCCTTTCGCTCCGACCGTTACAGATGGGCGTCTGTACGGACGTGGCGCGTGTGATGCCAAAGCGTCTCTTGCCAGCATGATGCTCGCTGTCGAGTCGATAACCACGATGCCCGTGCGACCTGAGGCTACGATAATCCTGGCTGCAGTGGTAGACGAAGAACACACGCATCGCGGCGTGAAGGCGCTCATTGATTCGGGGTTTGGGGCCGAAGCGGCTATTGTGGGCGAGCCTACCGATATGGATGTAGTGATAGCCAACAGGGGATGCGTGAGGTTTCACGTAGTAACCAGTGGGCGGACTGCGCATTCCTCCAGGGCGCATGAGGGAGCAAATGCTATAGTCATGATGGCCAGGGTGATCTTGGCCCTCGATTCGCTGGGAGACTCGTACAGGCATAGAGTTCACCCTCTGGTCGGTCCGCCGCTCCTGACTGTCTCAGTGATCAGAGGCGGCCAGGCGGTGAACATAGTGCCTGATAGATGCGTTATCGACGTTGATCGCAGGATGATCCCGGGCGAGGATGCCCCAGAGGTGATGGTTGAGATCATATCTGCCCTAGAAGATCTCAACGTGGGGTATCCGGACGTGGATGTGGAGGTTGAAGGACCCTACTCCATGTACCCTCCGATGGAGGTGGCCTCGAGTGAGCGTGTCGTATCCTGTTTGACCGCGGCCTGTTCTACGTGTCGGCAACATAGCCAGATCAGAGGAGCGTCCTTCGGCACAGATGCGAGCTTTCTCACTGCACTTGCGCAGATCCCAGCAGTCGTGTTCGGTCCGGGGTCGATCGCTCAGGCCCACACTGAGAACGAATGGATCGACATCGCCCAGGTGTGCACAGCGGCGAGGATTCTGCAGGAGACCGCATATCGGTTCTGAGGTTGTCTTCGGAGCGACCTGTTTTGACTGGGGTATTCGTCTGTGATATTCTGGCTATGCTGACTTGCTGCAACCATGGAGGGAGGGAAAACGCTCGAAAATCCGTTTTCGGGTGTAACTAGAATGGATTTCGGCTCTCTGGCATTTTTGGCGCCCGTCAGCGCTCTGGTCGCGCTTGGAGTGGCAGCCTATCTATCCGTGTCTATCGGCCGTAAAGATGAAGGCTCTCAGCAAATGCGGAGCATCTCCGCAGCTATACGGGAAGGGGCTTCGGCCTACCTGAAACGCCAATACCGTGGCGTTGTGTTGTTTTTCGCGGTCATGTTCGTGTTGCTTTTGATCCTGGCCGGCACCGGACACCTCAGCTACTTCACGCCTTTTGCATTCCTGAGCGGCGGGTTCTTCTCCGGGCTGGCCGGATACATCGGGATGTCGACGGCCACCAAATCGAATGCGCGCACCGCGCAGGCAGCATCGCGGAGCCTCAATGAAGGTCTGCGACTGGCGTTCTCGTCCGGCTCAGTGATGGGGCTGACGGTTGTGGGCCTTTCCCTGGTCCACCTGTCCATCTGGTATTTCGGCCTCACTTGGTACTACACATCGGTTCAGCCCATCGCTGATTCCGCGCTTCGGCTGGCGCAGATTACGTCCACACTGCTCACGTCGGGCATGGGGGCTAGTTCCATGGCCCTGTTTGCCCGGGTGGGAGGAGGCATATTCACCAAGGCCGCCGACGTCGGCGCCGACCTCGTGGGCAAGGTGGAGGCGGGCATACCTGAGGACGACCCTCGTAACCCTGCCGTCATTGCCGACAACGTAGGCGACAACGTGGGCGACGTTGCAGGCATGGGCGCTGACCTGTACGAATCGTATGTTGGCTCCATCATCGCAACATCGGCCCTGGGCGCGTCGATGGGCCTGGGCGTCAACTGGGTAGTTCTGCCCCTGGTGCTGGCCGCAGTGGGCGTTTTGGCATCAGTGATCGGCAGTTTCATGGTGAAGACGGGTGAGCGCGTGGAGCAGTCATTGCTCTTGGCGGCTCTTCGGCGCGGCGTGAATGTGAGTGCCGTGATAGTGATTGCGGCCAGCTGGTTCTTGGTACGCGGCATACTCGGCCCTGAGTACACCGGCATCTTCTGGGCTATTATCGCTGGCCTAGCGTCGGGGGTAATAATCGGACGCGTGACTGAGTACTACACGTCGGCCGACTACAAGCCCACCCAGATCGTGGCGCACTCTTCGCTCACCGGCCCCGCCACAGTGATAATATCGGGCATGTCGACAGGCATGATATCCACTGCCATGCCGATTCTGGTGGTCGGAGCGGCAGTCATGGCCAGCTACTACTTGTCGGGCGGCGCATCAAATGCTGTCGCCGGCCTGTACGGCATAGCGATCTCAGCGGTTGGAATGCTGTCTACTCTCGGCATTACACTGGCCACCGATGCTTACGGCCCAGTTGCCGACAACGCCGGCGGCGTGGCCGAGATGGCGGGTCTGCCCAAGGACGTCCGCGAGCGTACGGATGCGCTGGACTCCCTGGGCAACACGACTGCAGCGACCGGGAAGGGCTTCGCCATTGGTTCAGCTGCTCTGACCGCGCTGGCGCTGATCGCGGCCTACCGCGACCAGATAACGCTGATCAGTCCGGGGCGCGACTTCGCGTTCAGCTTGATGACTCCGGCAGTGCTTGTCGGCGTGTTCATCGGCGGAATGCTGCCGTTTGTGTTCTCTGCCCTAACGATGCAGGCAGTGGGGCGCGCAGCAGAGGGAATCGTGAACGAGGTCCGCAGGCAGTTCCGGGAGATCCCAGGGCTCATGGCCGGCAAGGCCAGGCCCGATTATGCCCGATGTGTCGACATGTGTGCGGGCGCGGCTCAGAAGGAAATGGTGTTGCCCTCGCTCATAGCGATAATCGCGCCCATTCTCGTCGGCGTGCTGCTGGGTCCGGATGGCGTTGGCGGCCTGCTTGTGGGCACCGTGGTATCCGGGTTCCTGTTGGCCGTCATGATGGCCAACGCCGGCGGCTCGTGGGACAACGCCAAGAAGTACATTGAGTCGGGGCAGTACGGCGGAAAGGGGTCTGATGCCCACAAGGCCGGAGTTGTTGGCGACACCGTGGGCGACCCGTTCAAGGACACTTCGGGCCCCTCGCTCAACATACTGATCAAGCTCATATCGATGGTGTCGATAGTCTTCTCGTCGGTAATCGTCGCACTGTCGATTATCAAGTAGGCGCTGCGTACACGCACGTCTTTCCTGCGTTTCGCGACATGAACCGGCTCCTCCTCATGGCAAGCGGGGGCCGGTTCATGTCGCATATTTTGCTTCTGATCCAGTCTGCGACGAGGGGATGCCGGAGATAAGCAGGCGCTTGCCTAGCAGCTTGCGGTCACACCAAACGCTGGGTACCTGCGTATTCTATCTGGCCACCACCCTACACATGGTCACGTGCCTTCATTCTGTGCGCTGGGAGGAGTGAACTTGGCCACTATCCTGTATCGGAAGACTGCCCTCTGGGCAATACTCGCCATGATCATGGCGGCTACATGCTTTTCCGTTGGTCGGGCGCAGGAAAGCGCATACCCCCTGACTCCCGAGATTGAGTCATCCTACAAGCGACTCGCGGCGGACCAGTCCGTTCAGAGCGCGCTGAAGTATCTCGCACATGCCGAGGCTGCGCCGGCTACCGAGGTGAGCGCCTTGCTCTATGAGAGCCTTCTTGCTGACGCGGGGCTTGAGCGTGTCCGTGCTGACAAGGCAGGCAATGTGCTGGGGATCCTGAAAGGCTCCAAAACAGGCGACACGGTGATCGTTGCGTGCGGCGCCAGGGACGTTCCAGCCCTTCTTCTGGTGATACGGGCGTTCAGAGTATCGGGCGCACGCACCGTAGTGGACGTAGCGTTCGTGTGCAACTCGCGTATCTGGACCATGGCAGACGCTGATGCCAGCAGCACCGAATCGCTGGTACGCATGTTCGATAGAGTTGGCGCGCTTATCTCCTTGGGCAAGGAGGAGACGGGTGTCATTGCCTATCCGCTCAGAGGCTATGTCAGCCCCGAGGCTGCCCGGCGGGGTATGGCGGTTCAGGCTGCTTACGCTGCTCACCAGGCGCTGGGAGTTGACCCATTGGCCCAAGAGCTATCTGCCGGCAGTGCTGCTCTGCCTCTAGGCATCCCTGCCATCCGGATGGGGATGGGAAGCAGAACATTCGGGCTCCAGAGCGTCTTCATGACGATCGTCGGCATTGCCGGTGTGCACGGCGTTACCGCCCCTTTTGTCGCCTGGTCCAGCGATCCATGCACCTGAGGCGGTGGGCGCTGAGCTGTATGCTCAGTATCCGGAAGCCTTGTCGGATTCCGCGCCCGGGCCGGCAAGGCTTCTCGATTATGCGCCTGTTCGGTTCGGTCTATGCCTGTGTTGAAGCGGTATTGAGCGTGTGATACTATAGTCCTGCCGCCAGGGGGGTGTCGTATGTATGAAGCTTTACAGGCCTGTTGTGCTCGTAGTTCTGGATGGATGGGGAGTGGCTCCGCACGGCCCCGGCAACGCAATTCGACTGGCGCGCACCCCGAACTACGATAGATTCGTGGATCAATTCCCATCGACTACTCTGCCCGCCCATGGTCGCGCTGTCGGGTTGCCCGAAGGCCAGATGGGCGGCTCAGAAGTGGGCCACCTTTGCCTGGGCGCGGGTCGCATAGTGTACCAGGACCTGAGCTATCTGAACCGCATGATCGAGGCTGGCGAGTTTGGGGCAAATCCGGTGTTGCTTGAGGCAATGAACCGGGCAGCACAGGGCGGTAAGGCGCTGCACCTAATGGGGCTGGTTTCGCCCGGAGGCGTTCACTCGCACCAGGATCACATATACACGCTGGTTGAGATGGCCCGTAAGGCTGGGGTCACGGACCTGTACATTCACGCCTTTCTGGATGGGCGGGACGTGCCGCCTGCCAGCGCTCTGGGATTCCTGGACAAGCTCGAGGAGAGACTCATTCAGCTGCGCCTGGGCAAGATCGCCACCGTGAGCGGTCGTTACTACGCCATGGATCGCGACACCCGCTGGGATCGGGTGAAACTGGCATGGGATGCGATGGTCCATTCTCGCGGCCAGATGGCTCACTCTGCACGGGAGGCGGTGGAACGGTCATATGCCGAGGGCGTGACAGACGAGTTTGTTGTGCCCACGGTGATACTGGACGAGCGAGAATCGCCGGTGGGCCCGGTGCGCGACGGCGACTCCGTCATATTCTTCAACTTCCGGGGCGACCGCGCCCGCGAGCTGACGCGCGCGTTCAACGTGGACGAGTTCGACGGGTTCGACCGGGGCCCACGCCCGGCAGTGAACTTCGTGTGCATGATGAAGTACCTGGACGCCGACATTCCGGTGGCTTTCGCCACCCCTGAACCCCATGATGGGCTGGCGGAGACCCTCGCGAGAGCGGGCAAGACTCAGCTGCACTTGGCTGAGACCGAGAAGTTCGCGCATGTTACGTTCTTCTTCAATGGTGGACGCGAGCAACCATTTCCGGGCGAGGATCGTATCCTGATTCCGTCACCGCGGGTAGCCACCTACGACCTGGCTCCCGAGATGAGCGCCAGGCTCATTGCCGCCGAAGCTGCCGGCAAGATCGGGTCGGGCGAGTACGATTTCGCCGTTATCAATTTCGCCAATGGCGACATGGTGGGCCATACGGGCAAGCTGGCTCCGGCGATTGCCGCGGTGGAGACTGTGGATGAGTGCATCGGGAAGGTATGGGACGCCGTGAAGGCTGCGGCAGGAGCTATGATTATCACTGCAGACCATGGCAACGCCGATGAGATGTTCGACCATGTTTCCGGGCAGCCTAGCACTGCCCACTCCCTCAACCCGGTTCCGTTCATACTGGCCGGCACGGACGTGCAGAGACTGCGCGACGGCGGCGACTTCGGCGATGTGGCGCCCACTGTTCTGGAGCTTTTGGGCATTCAGCCGCCGGCCGCCATGACCGGAAGGTCGCTGATCGCCGGGTAGGGGGAGTAACGGAATTCCACGCTCGCAAAGCTATGCGCCATGGCCCTAAGCTGCAGGTAAGTTCCCACTGCCGCCGCGGCCACTTGCGTTTGCCTACTCAGGGCATCGATGGCCCGGGGGCGATCGGAGAAGACGACCACGTTGCGCGCGCGGATCCGCTTAGCGACCATCAACCCCTGCAACATCGCGGCGAGCGCTGCGGTGGAAGCTGCAGAACCGGATGCTGTGAGGGCGCCGGCCTTGAGCGTAAGGCGCTGGACATCCTCAGCTAGCACCCTGCCCGAGCTGCTCTGAACGAGCAGAACAGCCTTCCACGCTGCGCCCGATTCAGGCGGTACTACTGTAGTGTAGACGTGGACTGCGTTTTTCACCCTGTGTCGACCTCCTTTCGCGTGTTACGGCCTAACCGAACAGGTGTTCCCTATACAGACAGTAACACGAACATATGTTCGTGTCAAGCATTGGACTTGCGCGCACCACTAACCGCCGCGCGGCGGGCACGAAGGAGAAACGATATCCAGTGTCAAAGACCCAAGATAACGGCTCGGATCTGCTTAACATCCCCTTGGAGGAGTTTGATGCTCCGCTCTTTGCGACGCTGCTCGGCTATGTCCAGCAGCACGCGCTGCGTTTTCACATGCCGGGCCACAAGGGCGGTCTTGGTTTTCCGCCGGAGGTAGCTGAAGCATTCAAGCGCAACGTGCTCGCCATGGACGTTACCGAAACGCGCGGGATGGACAACCTGCACCTGCCGGCAGGCTGCATTAAGCAGGCTCAGGACCTAGCAGCCCAAACATTCGGCGCCGACAGGACGTTCTTCCTCACCAACGGAACTACTGCCGGAGTGCATGCCATGATAATGACGACGTGCAAAGAGGGCCAGAAGATCGTCATACCTCGCGATGCACACTTGTCGGTGATAGGCGGAGTGATCCTGGCCGGGCTCGAACCAGTCTTCGTCTACCCTGACGTAGATCCGGAGTGGGGGGTCAGCGTAGGAGTGCCGACCCGCGAATACGAGCGGGCGCTGCGCGAGCATCCCGATGCCAAGGCGTGTTTGATCACCAGGCCCAACTACTACGGCATGGCGGGCGATCTTGCGGCCCTTGTCGATCTCTGTCACAATCACGGCATTCCGCTGCTGGTGGATGAGGCGCATGGGCCCCACATCCATCTGCACGAAGCGATGCCGAAGTCTGCGCTGAGCTACGGCGCCGACATGGTGGTGCAGAGCACGCACAAGACGCTAGGTTCGTTCACCGGCAGCAGCATGTTACATATAAAGGGCGAACGCATACATCCTGACCGTGTCCAGCGAATGCTGGCCATATTGCAGTCTACGAGCCCGTCGTACCTGCTGATGGCCTCCATAGACATAACCGCGACTCTGATGCGACTGCGCGGGCATGACCTGATCGAGCACGCGATCAGGCTATCCGATAGAGCTCGGGAGAGGCTGTCGCAGGTGCCTGGGGTACGCGTGCTGTCAAGGCCTGTAATGGACAAGTGCAAGCTGAGCGTGTCCATGATCGAGCTGGGCCTGGCCGGATTCGAGCTGAAGAACAGGTTGATGGACGAGTACAACGCCCGGGTCGAGCTGGCGGACTTCGAGAACATCATCGCTTTTGTGACTTATGCAGATACTCAAGAGGACGTTGACGCTCTCGTGGACGCGATGATCCAGGTCGCCCAGAAGGCGCGCTCTGAGAGGGCCCTCATGGGTCCGTCGCCTCGGAAGCCGGGGGATCAGGCCAGATTCACAAAACACCTCTTCGCTCCGGCTGAGCGGGCGATGCTGCCTCGCCGTGCGACGCTGGCTGCGCACGAACTGGCCCGGCTGTCGGACGCGCCCGGCCGTGTGTGTGCAGAGGTCGTGGCGCCTTACCCGCCCGGCATACCCATGCTGTATCCGGGCGAGATAATCGACCAGAGCCATCTGGAGATCATCCGGGAGGCAATGTCGCTCGGAGCGGTATTCAGAGGCTTGGCAACAGGCCCTGATGGGGATCTCGTCGTCACCGTGGTGAAAGCTGGGAAGAGCTGATGTCAACAGGCGTGTTCATAACATTGGAGGGCCCTGACGGCTGCGGCAAGAGCACTCAAGCTCGCATGCTGCGGGATGCCCTGGCGGCTGCAGGCTACGATGTAGTGAGCACCTTCGAGCCGGGCGGTACCGCCATCGGCCGCCGGATACGCGAGATTATTCTGGACACCAAGTCCAGCGGGATGTGTGGAACAGCCGAGTTCCTGCTGTACGCGGCAGACCGGGCACAGGACGTGCATGAGGTGATAATGCCGGCGTTGGCTGCCGGGCGGATCGTCATCGGGGATCGGTTCGTCGACTCCAGCATTGCCTATCAAGGATACGGGCTGGGTATGGATGTAGAGGCCGTACGTGCTGTCAATGCAATCGCCACGTGCGGCCTTGTTCCTGACCTTACCGTGTTGCTCGATATCGACCCGGCCATGGGTGTTGCGCGCGCCACAGGCAGTCGCGACGCCGACAGAATCGAAAGGCGTAAGCTCGCATTCCATACATCGGTACGCAACGCGTATCTGCAGATGGCTGCGGATGAACCGAAGAGGTTCAGAGTAGTAGGGGTGGGCGATCGTTCTATAGACCAGGTCCACGCCGCCATATGCCGCGAGGTCTTTGGGTTTTTGGCAAACCGGGCAACCTCGGCGCGAACCCAATGTCAGCCGGATGCACGGGAGGTGTAGGCCAATGCGTCTCCCCGAAATACTCGGCCAGGATGACGCGATGCGTATCCTGAACGCCGAAATCCAGTCGGGCACGATGTCCCATGCATATTTGCTTTGGGGACCGCGTGGAAGTGGACGAACTCTCATGGCGCGCAGGCTGGCGTTGGCTGCCAACTGCTCGATGAAGGACCAGGCGCCGGCCGAGTCGCTTCTTTGGTACTGCGGCGAATGCGCGAATTGCGCCAAGATCGTAGCCGGCGTCCACCCGGATTTCTCGGTCATTACCCCGTCTGGCAGCAGTATCAAGATCGCCCAGATAAGGGAGATGCAATGGCGAATATCGCTCAGGGCCAACGAGTCAGACCTCAAGACGTGGCTAATAGACGATGCGGACCAGATGACTGAGGACGCGCAGAACTGCCTGCTCAAGGTGCTTGAAGAGCCCCCGGGCCGTTCGCTCATAATCCTGGTCGCGCAGGATCCGCAGACGATGTTGCCGACGATTGCGTCGCGCTGTCACAGCATAAGGCTGGGGGCTGTGGGCATGGGCGACCTTCTGGAATGGGCGAGCCGGGAACTTCGCCTGCCGCCTGAGCGCGCCCGGTTCCTGGTGGCGCTGTCACAAGGTCTGCCAGGACGGCTTGCGAGCCTGGCATCGGATCACGACTACTTCGCCCTGAGGGACTCAATAATATCTAGAGTGCGCACTGTGACGTGGTGCGGCGACGGAAAGCTGGCGCTCGATGCCTCAGAGGGTTTGCTGGATGAGGTGAAGAAGGCTTCTGCACGGGCGCAGGACGCGGACGTTTCAGGGGAAGCGGCGCCCCGAGAGGCGCTGGAGATCGCTACCCCGACCGGGGCATGCGACTTTATGGCCGCATGGTTTCGGGATCTTTTTGTGCTCAGCCTCACGGGCGATCAGGAGCTTGTTATTAACCGGGACTACATGGAGGCGCTCGAAGAGGACGCGGCACGCGGCTCACCTGCGCTATTTGGCAAATGGACTATTCGCGTGATGCAGGCTGCGCGCGCCTTCGAGGCCAATGCCAACCCCAGGCTGGTCATGGACGATCTCATGCTCTGCCTGGCTCTGGCGCGATGAACGCAATGAAAAGGTGGCCAGATCATGGTCTGTGTTGTTGGTGTTAGGTTTAAGAAGGCCGGCAAGATTTACTATTTCGACCCCAATGGGCATGAGGTTGGGCCGGGCACGGGCGTGATAGTGGAGACGGCACGCGGTACCGAGTACGGCGAGGTTGTTGTGGGTCCCAAGTCCGTCCCGGCAGACGACATCATTCAGCCTCTCAAGCAGGTGCTCAGGGCGGCCACTTCCGAGGATAGGCACCAAGTGGAGGAGAATCAGAAGAAGGCCAAGAGGGCCTTTGACATCGGCCTTGCGAAGATCGCCGCGCACAACCTGCCCATGAAACTCGTAGACGTTGAGTACACTTTTGACGGCAGCAAGGTGGTCTTCTACTTCACCGCCGAAGGAAGGGTTGATTTCCGAGAACTCGTCCGGGACCTAGCTTCAGTCTTCCGTACTCGAATCGAGCTGAGGCAGATCGGTGTGAGGGATGAGGCCAAGATGCTCGGCGGAATGGGACCGTGCGGACGGGCGCTGTGCTGCGCGTCCTTTCTTGGCGACTTCGAGCCCGTGTCGATACGTATGGCCAAGGAGCAGAACCTGTCGCTGAATCCCACCAAGATCTCCGGCATATGCGGCAGGCTGATGTGTTGCCTCAAGTACGAGGCGTGCCCCCGGAAATCATCCAAGGATGATCTGCCTGCGCCCGGCGTTAGGGTCATCACCCCCATGGGCACGGGAAAGGTGCTGTCGGTGGACCCTGAAACAGTCAGCGTCACAGTGAGGTTCGATGACGGGCAACGCGCATCGTTGCCGGCTGCAGAGGTCGAACCCGAGAGCGAGGCGACGGAGTGAGATGGAGGGCGCGGCGCGGCGCGATGTGGTTGTACATCCTTACGAACGCGTGGACGACCTGCAGCGTTCGGGGCTAGTGATAATCCAGAACCCCGCCAGACCCCGATTCTCCATGGACGCCGTGTTGCTTTCCGAGTTCGCCACCGTGCGGCAGGGGGATCGCTGCATCGACCTGGGCGCAGGCACCGGTGTGATTCCGTTGCTGGTGTGGGCGCGAAGGGCGCCCGGTCGGATGGTGGGCGTGGAGATCCAGGCCGACATGGCCGACATGGCGCGCCGGAGCGTGGAGCTGAATGGCCTCGCCGACAAGATCGAGATCATCCATGACGATCTGAAAAACGCCGCCGATGTGTTCGGTGTCGGCTGCTTCGATGTGGTGCTGTCTAACCCCCCGTACCTCCGGATGGATTGGGGAGTCCCCAGTGCGGAGCAGGAACTGGCGCTGGCAAGGCATGAGGTGGCGTGCACGCTGGAGGATGTGACCACTGCGGCTGGGAAGCTGCTCAAGACCCACGGCAGGCTGGCGATTGTACACCGTCCTGCCAGGCTATCGGACCTGCTTACTGCAATGCGGGCATCTCATATTGAGCCGGCGCGTCTTCGGTTCGTTCAGGCCAGATCCACCTCGCCTCCAATGATGGTGCTGGCTGAGGGGGTAAAGGAATCTAAGGCCACGTTGAAGGTCATGCCGACCCTCGTGCTTTACGGTGAAGACGGGGGCTATACCGATGAGATCGACCGCATATACTTCGGCTAACGGCAGAAGGCGCCTCGCTGAAGCGCGGGCGCCTTCTGCCGTCGGACTGCTCAGAATGCTCAGTGAAGACGATGGGTTGGTCGCCCTAACCCACGCTCTTCATCAGGTCGAAGCACTCCTTGCATATGTTCTTGTCCTTGAAGATGCGGATTCCGTCCGCGTTGCCGCAGAAGATGCAGGCGGGCTCGTATTTCTTGAGTATGATCTTTTCTCCATCAACATAGATCTCCAGTGAGTCCTTTTCCGCGATCTGCAACGTTCTGCGAAGTTCAATGGGTATGACGACGCGACCCAGTTCGTCCACCTTGCGGACAATGCCTGTAGACTTCATTTCTGCAGCCCCCCTTCAGTATGGTTCCTTGGTACCTCCAAGCAAAATAATAGTAGAGTTTCCAAGAGGAGTCAAGTAGCAAAGACACTATTTTTCGGCCGTTTTCCGGCTGATTTGGACACACTGCCCCGGGTTGTCATGCATTTCCGCCATCGCCGATCGCAAAGCTGAGAGTTGCCAGTATGCTGTCGAGCGCCTCTACGTGCTCGGCAGGCCGATGCTGCCGTTCGACTAGGGTGAACAGAATCCCCGTTCGCAGATCGGTCAGGAACACGGTGCGCATGTCGGTTGCGGGCACCTGACGGTCGTATGACACGCCCTGCATAGTGAGATCGAATCCCGACAATCCGGCCAGCTCGATGCCATCGGAATGGACTACTGTGGCTCTTTTGCCTGAGAGCAGGATGCTTCGCCCCAGGATGTCGATGGGAGTCGCAGGCGCCCCGTCGAGCTGGAAGACATCGATGAGCAGCTCGAAAGCAAGCCCCAGGTTATTGTAGGAGGAGACGCACAGGTGGCGAATACCGCTGTTGCCGTTCCTTTCGTACACCATGTAGCCCGCATCTTCCGGAATCGTGAAGCTGATGCCTTCGCGGAATGATATGATTAGGTTTGCACCTTCCCACTGTGCCGAGGCCAGTGTGAGCGGCCCCGTAAGTTCACTTCGCGACGGGACCGAAGACGCTGAGGCCGAAAGTGCGCACGGCGAAATCAGGGCCAGCGCAAGTAAGGCGGAGGCTCCAAAAGCCACGACAATCCACGATTTATGGTGCAGGTGTATTGCGCCAATGGCCATTTCTTTCACCTCGGCACTAAAATACCACGTTCAGGAGGGAATTTCAACTGCAAGGCATTCCTTGACAGTTCAGAACTGCAGAGGATATAGTCGAGTTAGCCTGAAATCCGGCAGTTACACAGGAGGGCTTTTCATGAGTGGACGACCTTTCTACGTGACCACACCGATATACTACGTGAACGATCTGCCTCACCTGGGTCATGCTTACACGACCATCGCCTGCGATGTACTCGCCAGGTACAAGAGGATGCGCGGGTATGATGTCATGTTCCTGACCGGCACTGATGAGCACGGGCAGAAGATCGAGCGAAAAGCTGTAGCGGAGGGGCATAGCCCGAAGGAGTATGTGGACCGGATAACGGCAGCTTTCAAGGATCTTTGGGGTGAGCTGGATATCTCCAATGACCACTTCATCCGCACCACCGACGCCGAGCACGTGCAGGCAGTACAACGCGTGTTCCAGAGGCTGTACGATGCGGGCGACATATATCTGGGTTCGTACGAGGGCTGGTACTGCACTCCATGTGAAGCGTTCTTCCCTGAAGCGCAACTTAAGGAGGGCAATTGTCCTGATTGCGGGAGAGCGGTTGAGTGGCTGCAGGAGGAGAGTTACTTCTTCAGGCTATCCAAGTACGGCGAGCCGTTACTGCGCCATATAGAAGAGAATCCAGGCTTCATCCAGCCTGCGAGCAGACGCCATGAGATGGTCAACTTCATAAAGGGCGGGCTGGAAGATCTGTGCGTATCGCGCACCACCTTCACGTGGGGCATCCCGGTGCCATTCGCTCCGGGCCATGTGGTGTACGTGTGGCTTGATGCGCTCACGAACTACCTTACTGCCATTGGATACGTAGATGATCCGGAGCGGTTTGCGCGGTACTGGCCGGCCGATGTGCACGTAGTGGGCAAGGAGATCGTCAGGTTCCATTCGGTGATATGGCCTGCTGTGCTCATGGCGCTGGGATTGCCCTTGCCCAAATGCGTATTCGGGCATGGCTGGTGGACTGTTGAAGGCGAGAAGATGTCCAAGTCGAAGGGGAACGTGATCAAGCCGAAGGAATACGCAGATGAATTTGGCGTAGACGCGGTTCGTTACTTCGTCCTGCGCGAGGCGCCGTTCGGCCAGGACGCGGATTTCTCCCGGATGTCCTTCATCTATAGGGTGAACGCCGATCTCGCCAACGATCTGGGCAATCTGTTGAGCCGAACTACTGCGATGATAAACAAGTTCGCGGGCGGTGTCGTGCCGGCGGCCGGCGAGTGGATCGATATGGACCGCGCCATTCCGGAACTTGCGGGCGAAGTTATTGAAAAGGCGGCCGACGCCTTCGACGGACTCGACTTCCAAGAAGGCATAGCTCAGGTCTTCCGCCTAGTCGATGCGGCCAACAAGTATGTGGACGAGGCTGCTCCATGGGCATTGGCCAGGACGGACGAGGGCAGGCGCAGGCTGGGCACGGTTCTGTACAACCTGGCTGAAAGCCTTCGGATAGCCACCGTCGCGCTCTCTCCCGTGCTGATCCGGAAGGCGGTAGAGATATGGGCGCAACTTGGTCTTTCGGGCGAGCCTTCGGACGCTGGATGGGACGCGACGCGCTGGGGCGGCATGGCGCCGGGCACCCGTATTAGCCGTGGCGAACCGGTATTCCCACGTTTCGATACGAAGGCCGAGGCTGCATCGATATCAACGGGCAAACCGGCTGATAAGCCGGCAGATGGGCCGTCGGATCGTCCATCGGATCGTCCGTCAGATGAGCCTGCGCCGCTTGAGTCGGATCTCATAGGCATTGAGGATTTCGCCAGGGTGGATCTGCGAGTGGCTACCATCTTGGAGGCCGAGAGGGTATCTGGATCCGACAAGCTCGTAAAGATCCAGGTGGACCTGGGGCAGGAGCGTCGGCAGATCGTTGCAGGGATCGCCCAGCACTACTCGCCTGAGGAACTGGTGGGCAAGCAGGTTATTGTGGTCGCCAACCTGAAGCCTGCCACACTCCGAGGCGAAGTCTCCAATGGCATGTTGCTGGCAGCTTCGACTGCGAAGGGCCCGAGGGAGTTGTCGGTGCTCACCCTGGACCGACCGATTGCCTCCGGGAGCAAGGTGAAGTAGCGGTTGATTATCGACTCACACGCGCACCTGGATGACGTCGCTTTCTCAAGCGACATCGACATGGTTATGTCCAGAGCGCGAGCGGCGGGAGTGGAGGCCGTCATAAATCCCGGCGCCGACGTAGCGTCATCGAAGGCGGCCGTAGCGATCGCTACCGCGTATCCGGAAGTGTATGCGCTGGCTGGGATTCATCCACACGAGGCGGCAGGAGCCGGAGGCGAGGCGATTGACGAGATCGCGGCGATCCTATCGGCCCCTAAAGTGGTAGGCATAGGCGAGATAGGTCTGGACTACTACCGCGAGCTGTCGCCGCGCGACGATCAGCTGCGGGTATTTCGCGCGCAGATGGACTTGGCCCGGGAGATGGGCCTGCCTGTGCAGATCCACAGCCGTGACGCACATAGCGACACGCTCAAGGTAGTGCAGGAATACTCCCGTCGCGTTCCGGCGATCGTCATGCACTGCTACTCAGGTAGCGTGGAAATGGCGCATGAACTGGTAAGGCTCGGGTGCCATATCTCCTTGGCTGGGCCCGTTACGTATCGGAACGCGCGAAAGCTGGTGGAGGTTGCCGCGCAGATCTCACTGGATCGCCTGTTGGTGGAGACTGACTCTCCGTACCTTCCCCCGAGTCCGTACCGTGGGCAGCGGAACGAACCTGCTTATGTAGTGGAGGTTGTGCAGAAGATTGCGGAGATCAGGAACACCTCATTTCAGGAAGTAGCTGCGGCGACGTCGGCCAACGTTGCAGGGATCTTCGAAATATCGCCAGTTCGGGCGATCTGAAATCACCCCTTAGTGTGAGAGGAATAATATGGCATGAGCGGGAATGCCCCTTCTTGAGTGGACCGCCAAGCAAAGCGACCCGGGCGCGGCGCACGGCGGACCAACTATACTAAGGAGGGGTTTCTGCTTATGATCACGATTCCGCTTAGGCCGAAGTCCGGCCGAAATCATGTGGCTACTGTCCGTGTTGCACTTCTCATGGCGCTTGCTGTGATGACGATGTGGAGCATGTACGCAAATGGCCAGGAGGATTGCGAGCTTGTGCTTCAGGGGAACATCGTGCCTGCAGTCAGCATCTCCATTTCGCCTGGCCTGATCGAGTGGAACGAGATGTACCCTGGAGAAAACACGCTCGAGAACGCGGTTGCGGTCACCATGTTCAGCAATGTGAACTACAAGGCCACAATCGGCTGCACCGTGCCGCATCTGAAGGGCCCTGGGCCGGTCGATCTGCTGGCCAATCCTCTTGAATGGAAGTGCGGCGGCGGCGACTTCGAGATCATATGTGTGCAGCCTGCTACTATACGCACAGGGGGGCCCACCTCCAACGATGGAGACACAGAGCTGATCTCATTCCGCCAAGTTGTGGAGTATTCTGATCCTCCTCTGGACAACCCCAATACCCCATACGAGATAAAGGTCAAATTCGCCATTGAGACGGTACTGTAGGCAAGCGCTACCGACGCCTGAGTAAGGGGGAAACGATGTGCGAAAGATGTGTCCTGTGCGCGTCGGAATGGCGCTTGCGGTTGTGATCGCTGTTACTGTATCCACTGCCGTGTGTTGTGCTGTAGGGGCGGGTGGACATTGGCTTGCCGGAGGCGTGTCAGGGATCGAGGTCAGGCCCGCGATCATCCAGAAGGAGCTGGGTCGGTTTCTGTGGCTGCCCGATACCCGGGTCGGGCACATAAACGTGACAAACCGCGGCACGGCCCCGGTAGTGATAGACATCCAGATCGCAGGGATCTCGCATACCGAGGATGGCGCCATAAACGTGTTGCCGTGCTCTCCCGAGGCGGTCGGCGCGCTGATCCTGTCGCCGGCGGGGCCGGTGACTGTCATGCCTGGTCAGGCGGCTACCGTCAGGCTGGAGCTGGACCGCGCATATGCTAACATGCCGGACCGAAGTGGGCTCTGTGCTGCGCTGATCATAACGAGTGCGCCCGTGCGTGCAAAGCCTGCGTTGCAGGGCCTCGATGTCGGCAGCACGGTAGTGCTGCCTGTAATGATCAAGTTCCCGTGGCGCGACCACGCCCGTATCGCAATCGTAGAAGCGTACGCAGAAGGCCAATTGACGGAAGAGGGCCGCCCTGCACTGACACTGAAGGTTGCCAACGAGGGCGGCGCATATGTGAGGGTCGACGGACGGGTGCTCGTTCAGGCTGCTGACGGTTCGCGTGCCGCGGAGGCCAAACTCGAGCCGGCGCTGGCGCTGCCAGGGTGTGTGCGAGCCTTTCGCGTCAAGCTCGAGGGCCCCGAATTGCCGCCGGGTGAGTATACAGCCGATGCGCAGATCAGAGCCGACGGCAAAGCCGCCGGAGGCGCCAGGTTCACGGTATCATCTCTTGCCCGGCCTTGAATGATCTGAGAGTCTTCCGTGAAAGATCGTGTGTAGTATGTACTCGGCGGACGGTGCCGGTCAGCATGCGCATGACTATAGATTCCGTAGTGGCTTTCTGGCCGTAGTACCTGACGCCCTGCAGCATATCCCCGTCAGTGATGCCCGTGGCGGCGAATACGATACTGTTGCCGCGCGCTAGATCTTCGGAGGAGTACACGCGCTCCGTATCGTCGAAGCCACGCTCCCGGGCACGGGCCGCGTCTTCGTCATCTCTTATCCAGAGCTTCGTCTGGAGTTCGCCGCCTAGGCACTTGATGGCGGCCGCTGTGAGCACGGCCTCCGGCGCGCCGCCTATTCCCATTAACATGTCGACACCGGTATCAGGAAGGGCAGTCGATATAGCGGCGGCGACGTCGCCATCTTGTATCAGCTTTATCCTCGCGCCGCATTCGCGCACCTCGCTGATGAGCTGGTCGTGCCTGGGACGATTCAGAATGACCACCGTCAGATCCCTGACCTTGCGGCCCAGAGCTGCGGCTACGACCCGCAAGTTCTCGCGGACAGGGGCGTTTATGTCGATGTAGTCGCGAGCTTCGGGGCCGACCGCGATCTTGTGCATGTAGAATGTGGGCACCGGCATCAAGGTGCCGCGATTGGCTACAACCATCACTGATATGGCGTTGGGCAGGCCATTGGCCACTAGCCTCGTGCCCTCCACAGGATCGACGGCCAGATCGACATCGCACTCGTCGCGTCCAGTGCCTACCCTCTCGCCGCAGTAGAGCATCGGCGCTTGGTCCTTTTCGCCCTCGCCTATCACTATTGTGCCGTTGATGTTTATCAGTGACAGCATCCCGCGCATGCCGTCGACCGCCGCGTCATCCACCAGGTTGCAGTCGCCCATCCCCATGCAGCGAGCAGCGCGCAACGCAGCAGTCTCAGTCACTCTGACCAATTCCAACATTATCTCGCGCTCTCTGTCCTCAACAGAACTCATGGCAGGCTCATTCCTCTCAAGACATGTAGTCGGTGTCCATTCTATTCGGATTGCGGAGGCAATATGGCTTTTGTCCCACACTACAATTACTACGTATCGGCGATTAGTCCTGTATGGTCGATCGAGGGAAATCGGGATTGTGCGGGCGCAAAGTGCGGAAGCGAATAAGCACAAGATCGGGCCGGAAGCAGGAAACTGGCGAGCCAAGGCGAATAGTAGCTTTCAACCTATGCTTCGGGGCAGGTGTCGCATGAACGACCGCCCCAGAAGAATTGAAAGGAGAGAAGCGCTTAGATGTTCAAGAAGAGTCTATTGGTAATCGCTGCGCTTATCCTGGTTCTCGGTGTGGCCAGTGTATCGTTGGGCGCGCCCGCGTTCAAGATCGGTGTCGTAACCGGCACAGTGTCACAGGGCGAGGATGAATATCGTGGGGCCGAGTTCGTGGTTGCCAAATACCCCGGGATGATCGAGCACCGTACGTATCCTGACAACTTCATGGCCGAGCAGGAGACCTACATCGCTCAGATCACCAGCCTCGCTGCCGATCCGGCCATTAAGGCCATCGTGATCAACCAGGGAGTGCCGGGCACAGTGGCTGCTATCCGTAAAGTCAAGCAGCTCAGGCCGGACATTCTTTTCGTGATCGGTGAACCTCACGAAGATCCACCGGTGATCGACCCTGTAGCCGACCTCTCGTTGATTCCGAACAACCCAGCTCGCGGCCAATCCATTCCTCAGCTGGCCAAGAAGATGGGCGCAAAGGCTTTCCTGCACTACTCGTTCCCGCGTCACATGTCCTATGCCGACCTGGCTGCCAGGCGCGACATCATGGAGCAGGAGTGCAAGAAACTCGGAATGCAGTTTGTTTTCGTGAATGCCCCCGATCCGACGGGTGAGGGCGGTCTCCCGGCAGCTCAGCAGTTCATCCTGGAGGATGTGCCGCGGCAGGTGGCCAAGTACGGAAAGGACATTGCCTTTTTCTCCACTAACTGCGGGATGCAGGAACCTCTGATCACAGCGGTCCTGAAGGCCGGAGCGATCTTCCCCGAGCAGTGCTGCCCGAGCCCGACACATGGGTATCCGGGAGCCTTGGGCCTGGAGATCACTGAACAGATGGCGGGCAATTTCCCTGCGATAGTGAAGGCCATCAACGCCGAGATAGTCAAGAGGGGAATGTCCGGGCGCATGGCGACCTGGCCTGTGGCTTCCAGCTATCTGAATACCGTGGCCGGCGTGGAGGTTGCCAAGCTTGCTGTGGAGAAGAAGCTCAACATCAAGGACATGGCCGCCGTGGAGAAAGTGGTTGAGCAGCTCGCTGGCGTGCCAATGGACTTCGAGCGTCATAGCGCGACAGGCTGCTACTACCGCTATCTGATTAGCTCGATCATATTTGGCAAGGACGTTAAGTAGCAGAGCATTAGCAGGGCAGCTGCCCACCATCATGGTGTGCAGCGCATAGCGTGGCGGGCGCCGGGCTCTGTTCGGCGCCCGCGCGCGATTACCCTTTCAGGCTATCGAGAGGGGTCTTGATATGGGCAACGGAAATGTCCTCGAGCTCAAGGGTATTACCAAGAGCTTCTTTGGAACAACCGTTCTGAAGGATGTCAATCTGAGCATGAACCCTGGAGAGATTCATGCACTTGTGGGCGAGAATGGCGCAGGTAAGAGCACTCTGATGAACATTCTCTTCGGAATGCAAGTGATATTCGATACCGGCGGGTTCGACGGTCAGATAGTCGTGGGTGGGCAGGCGGTGACGATCGATTCGCCGAGGAAAGCGATGGAACTCGGCATCGGCATGGTACACCAGGAGTTCATGCTGATACCGGGGTTCACCGTTTCCGAAAACATTAAGCTCAACCGCGAGCCCACCGTACGCAACGTGGCGAGCCGCCTGTTTGGGCCCAAGCTGGAGACATTGAACGAGCCTTTGATGCAATCTGACTCCAAAGCGGCCCTGGGCAAGCTGGCGGTGTCTATCGATGAGATGGCGCTGGTGGGCACGATGCCGGTGGGGCATATGCAGTTTGTGGAGATAGCTCGCGAAATCGACAAGAAGAACGTGCGGTTGCTCGTGTTCGATGAGCCCACTGCTGTGCTGACCGAAAGCGAAGCTTCTTTATTGCTCGCCGCCATGAAACGGCTGAGCTCCGAGGGCATCGCGATTCTCTTCATTACGCACCGCCTCGACGAGGTGATGGAGGTTGCCGACAATATCACCATACTTCGCGACGGAGAGATAGTGTCCAGGATGCCTCGAAGCGAGGCGAAGCTCGACAGAATCGCCCAGCTCATGGTGGGCAGGAAAATCGAAAGGCCGGTCCTGCCGCCGAGGAAGTCGGAGCCGTCCGAAAAGGATGTAGTCTTGAAGGTCGATAACCTGAAGGTAGATATGCCTGGTGAGCGCGTACGTGGGCTGAACCTCACTGTGAGACGTGGTGAAATCCTGGGGATAGGCGGTCTCGCCGGCCACGGCAAGGTTGGAATCGCCAATGGTGTGATAGGCATGTATCCAGCGAGCGGTAGAGTTGCCAAAGACGGGGTCCAGATACCTGTGAACGATCCGAAGCGTGCGCTGCTTTCGGGCATGGCCTTCGTGTCGGAGGATCGGCGGGGCGTTGGGCTGCTGCTGGATGAATCCATCGAGATGAATATCATCCTCACTGCCATGCAGGTTCAGGGCAAGTTTCTGAAGCCGGGCGTGCTACCCAACCTGCGCCTCGAGGATCGGGCTGCCGTGAGAGAGCATGCTCTTGAGGTCATACGGGACCTCGACATACGGTGCACGGGCCCTGCTCAGCTTGTGCGACGGCTTTCAGGAGGCAACCAGCAGAAGGTGTGCCTTGGTCGCGCGTTCACGATGGAGCCGGAGGTGCTCTGGGTTTCGGAGCCTACGCGCGGCATAGACGTAGGCGCCAAGCAGTTGGTGCTCGACCTCTTGGTCAAGTTCAACAGGGAGCATGGCATGACCATTGTGATGACCTCGTCGGAGCTTGGCGAACTCAGGAAGATCTGCGATAGGATAGCCATAGTCTACCGTGGGCAGATCGCCGGCGTGCTGCCGCCCGACGCGTCCGATGTTGACTTCGGCCTGATGATGGCCGGCAAGAGCGCGACGCTAGAGGAGGTGAGCTGATATGAGTGATGAGTCCAAGGCCGACGTTCGGCAGTACGTCAGGAACGCATATGAACAACTGGGCCTGCCCCGGCTCATAATCATCATCTTCCTCTTGTCGCTGTTTGCGGTGGCAGTGATCATGCGCATGGATCTGGCGATCCTGGTCAAAGACTCAATCACCAGGATAGGCATGAACGGCATCTTGGTGCTCGCCATGCTGCCTACTCTGGCATGCGGAGTCGGCCTCAACTTCGGGCTGCCGGTAGGTGTGATAGCTGGTCTTGTGGGCGCTGTCACCAGCATGAACTGGGGCCTTAAGGGTTTCGCCGGGTTCGCTGCGGCAATGGCGATTGCCATACCTCTGGCGGTGATAGCGGGCTATCTCTACGCGATGCTGCTTGAGCGGGTTCAGGGGCAGGAGATGATGGTAGGCACCTACGTTGGGTTTTCTCTGGTGTCGGGCATGTGCATGTTCTGGTTGCTTGCGCCCTACCGCAACCCGGCGATGATCTTCGCTTTGGGTGGGAAGGGTCTCAGGACCACGATCACGCTGGACCGAACGTTCGGTAAGGTGCTCAATGACTTCCTCGGGTTCAGCATCCTCGATGTGTACATCCCCACAGGGCTTCTGCTGTTCATGGGCGTGTTCTACGTAGCGATCGCCCTGTTTTTCAAGTCCAAGGCGGGCCTTGCAATGCGCACTGTCGGGTCTAACCCAATGTATGCGCGGTCCTCCGGCATCAACGTGCAGGGGATGCGCACCTTGGGCGTGATACTCTCCACGGTGCTGGCGGCAATAGGGATTCTGGTGTATTCGCAGAGTTACGGCTTTGTGCAGCTGTATACGGCTCCGCTGACTGCGGCATTCCCTGCCGTCGCGTCTGTTCTTATTGGCGGTGCCTCGCTTCGCAAGGCCACGATCGGGCACGCTCTCCTCGGGACCGTGCTATTTCACACGCTGCTCACGATAGCCTTGCCGGTCACCCAAACGGTGCTACAGGGGGCGGACATTAGCGAGATTGCCCGCATGATTATGAGCAACGGCATGATTATCTACGCCCTCACCCGGGCTGAAAGGAGGTAGCCGGTATGTCGGAACAATCAACTGCACAGGTCGAGACGCCGGCTAGAGGCCTGGGCGTGGGAATCTCGAGCATACTCAGGAACTGGTCAGTTCCGATATTCTTCCTTGTCATATCCATTGCCGGAATAGCCGCGGCGCGCCTGGATATCAACTACCTGATTAACGAGGTAGTAGGGCGATTCGGGCGCAATGCGTTCTTGGTGATATCGCTGATAATTCCGGTCATGGCGGGGCTGGGGCTCAACTTCGGAATAGTCATCGGCGCCATGGCC
>Ga0208458_1000640_pt1 | contig 34574 bp, 33 predicted proteins | sample AD_UKC085_MetaG_FD_184432 | JGI IMG/M metagenome (GOLD analysis project Ga0208458, IMG submission 184432) | Active sludge microbial communities of municipal wastewater-treating anaerobic digesters from USA - AD_UKC085_MetaG (SPAdes) (version 2) | ecosystem: Engineered > Bioreactor > Anaerobic >... | reverse complement strand
TAACCGGATATTACTACATGGATCCGGATATTCAAGAAGTTTCAGATATGCTTGAACCGGGGTATAAATCAATAATTAATAATATAAAAACGTTATATGATTCAGTTAAAGGTATTTATGAAGATAATAGAGATACGTTTAAATGGTTAATAGGTTTAATGGCAGATTCCTTCAAAAAACCTTTAGATTACAAAGTAGAGTTAATAATTAAGAGTCAGTACAATGAAATATTGGAGTTTATTAAGAATAGAGAATAGGGGAGGCAGGGCGTGATCCTGTCCTTTAACCAAACGTTAAGGAGGAACCAATGACCATACTGATTTTCATATACGGACTTATTATCGGTTCCTTCTTAAATGTATGTATATACAGAATACCAAGGGAAGAAAGTATTGCATGGCCGGGCTCTCATTGCCCGGCATGCAGCCACAGCCTCAAATGGTATGACAATATTCCCTTGGCTTCATATTTAGTGTTAAAGGGCAGGTGCAGGTATTGTAAGACTAAAATTTCGGCACGCTATCCCTTGGTTGAATCATTAAATGCTTTTATTTACATTACTATGTATTTAAAATTTGGCTTTGGAGCAGATTTTATATTTTATTCATTGATGTCTTCGGTACTTTTGGCAATAGTGTTTATTGATTTAAAGGAAATGATTATTCCGGACAGCTTGGTACTATGCATATTAGTTTTATCTATAGTACAAAAGGCAATTAATTATTTTCTGTATGGCATATCTCCTGATTTAATCGGCAGTATATTAGGATTGCTGACCGGAGGCGGATTGTTTTTAGCCATTGCGGTAATATCCCGGGGCGGCATGGGCGGAGGAGATGTAACTTTAACCGGTGCCTTAGGCTTTGTTTTGGGAGTTAAATATATATTATTGAATATATTTTTATCATTTGTTTTAGGTGCAATTATTTCTATAGTTTTATTGGCTTCAAAGATTAAAACACGGAAAGACCCTATTCCCTTTGGACCGTTTATCGTATTAGGATTTTTGATAACGTCCTTGTGGGGAGGGGAAATTATAAATTGGTATTTTATTCTATTATAATAAGGGGTGATGACTTTGGGTTTACTTAATAAAAAAACCACCATTTCTATCGAATTCTGTTCGGATGAGGTAAAGGTGGTAGAAGGAAGGTATAATAAGAAAAATATCATTGTTGATAAGTGCTTTTCTGTAGAGGTTCCTGAGGGTTTATATGAAGACGGAGTAATAAAGGATATGGATAAGTTTTCATATGTATTGCAAAAGGGGCTGTCAAAGAACAATGTATCTCGTGGTGATGTGTACGGCGTAATAAAATCCTCAAATTTAATCATCAGAGAAATAAGAATTCCAAGGGTTGAACAAAAACAGATTGCTTCGATTTTAAACTATCAATTGGATGAATATTTGCCTGTTGACCCTGAAGGCTATGTTGTTCAATATATTCCTCTTGATGTTGTTGAGGATGAAGGTGTTGAAAAACAAAATGTTATGTTGGTAGGAATTCCTAAGTTTATGGTTGAAACCCATTTCAATTTATTGCAGAATTTAGGATTGAAACCTGTAGTTTTAGATTATGCGGGTAATGCCATAAGCAAGTTAATTAATTTCAGTGACAGCATAAATGGCGTGTATGACAAGAATATTACTATTGCCTGTGTGGACTTAGGGCAGGAGAGCACAGCCCTTAATATTACAGACAAAGGGTTGATGAGTTTGTCAAGGGTTGTAAAGGAAGAGATAAAACCAAGTGTTAACGAAACTCCTTTCATTGCCTTCGATGAGTCTTATGACGGAGAGACTGCCGCGGTTTCAGGGGTTAAGAGCATTCTTGGAGCGGTGCTTGACGGGATTGACATGGTGTTTAGATACTATAATTCTCGAGAAGCAGATAATAATATTGAATTAGTTTTGATTTACGGTAATTATTCTAATGTTGATGGAATTGAGAGTATGCTGAGCAGTTATTATGACAGACCATGTGTTAAATTAAGTGTTATAGACAAAGTAAAATTTTACGGTGACCTGGCAAAGTATGCTAATGCTATAGGGGCACTAATAAGAGTGAATGGGGTGAAGTGATGGTTGATCTTAATTTTTTTGAACCCTATATAGAAAAACGGGAATTCAAGTTTAATAAAATGATTTTGTTATACACATTGCTTGTGCTGTCTGTAGCCGGGGTTACAGCAATAGGAATATATAATCAAATTCAAATAAATATTCTTAAGCGTCAGGTAGAGGATAGGCGTGCAATTGCCGAAGAGCCTGCAAGGGTTAATAAGTATAACGAAATAAAAGGGCTTGAAAATGAAACAATGGTTTTTAGAGAAGAAGTTGACAATATAATTGCCATGGATAAAAATATTGCAAAAAGTGATATTATAAGTGAAAATTTGTTGTCTGAAATCAAATCAAAGATGCCTGAAGATTTATTCCTGACTAATTTTAATGCAAGCGGCAGGGATGTACATATTTCCGGTGTGGCAAAGAGCAGTAATTCTATAGCGGAATTCAGCAAAGGTCTTGGGTTTATTGATGATGTTGAATCGGTATTTATATCAAGTATTGATAATGTGGAAGATAATTATAATTTTGTTTTAAATACTACTTTTAAGGATGTGAATATAGATGAATAAGAATCTCAAGGGTAGTAAAATAAGGTTAAGACCTCTTACTAAAAGTGAAAGGGTATTGCTTTCGTTATTGGGAATAGCACTGGTAGTCTATTTGTCAAATCGCTTCATACTTACCCCTCAGGTAGAAAAGGCAAGCAGCTTAGCGACTGAAGTTGTGGAGTTGGATAATAGAATAGCTGATATGAACAATACAATACAGAAGGAAGCTAACATTAAAAAGGAATGGGAAATGCTCCATAGAGAGAGAGAAGAAATATTAAAAAATTATTTTCCTGTTCTTGACCAAGCTCAGATGATATATTTGTTAAATGAGTTGATTGATGATGACAAGGTAGCTGTAAATGAATTTAGCTTCAGCAGTCCTAATAAAGAAACAATGGGAGAATTAGCTGTTCAAAATATGAGTATTACAGTTCCGTATACCGGCAGTTATGAAGGGACAATTGAAGTTGTTAAGGCATTGGGAGAAAGCCCGAGAAGAATCGTTGTTGATAATTTATTTATGAATAGAGAAAATGATGCTAATCTTTCGGGAAGTATGGCATTAAAGATATACAGCCTTGAGGGAATTGCCGAAACTGATCCTGAGGTAATACTTGTAAATGTTGCGGATGGCTCCAGTGAAGGCTCGTTGTTTGCTTCGTATGACGGATACGATGACATTTCCGTATCCGGCGGAGCTGCCGGAGGTGCTTATGGAGGAAGCAGCGGTTCCGGCACTTCCATAAATGACGGTGATTATTCTAAGGTGTATATGCTTCATGACTTTGAAACCAGAAATTACAGCTTTATTCCTTCAAATGAATATATTAAGGGAAATGCCGAGCCTTCCACAATAAAAAAATCCGGCAGATACTCATTGAGATTTGAGTACAATATGTTAGCCGTGGGGCAGGAGAATAGAGCGTATATTGATTTAGGAACTGATATTGAATTTAAATATCCTCCTAACAGTATAAGTATGGGGGTTAATGCCTTCGGATATTCTCCCGGAACATTAGGGTTCAGGTTTAGAACCCAAGATGGTCAGGATATAGATGTAGAAGCTTCCAAAGGGATATCTTGGTTAGGGTGGTCTGATGTAGAGGCTATGCCGCCGCAGGATTTAAATTTGTATCCGCTTAAATTGACTCATATCTACTTTGAAATGCCATTTAACAGGGATGATATAGGTGTATTCTTAATAGATAAACTTCAGGCATTTTATCCTGTCAACCAAGATTCACAAGGGAACAATCAACCGATTTATGATTTCTATGTAGTTAAATCGGGTGACACGGTAACGGATATTTCAAGACAGATATATGGAACTATATCTTATAAAAATGAAATTATGAAAAACAATAGTTTGACTGCAGGTGATATATTACCGGTAGGAAAAGTATTAGTACTTGTGAGGAGGTAAGGCAAATGAAAATTACAAATAGAATATTATCAATTTTGATAGTTTTGTTAATGCTTTTAAATACCGTAACTGTCTTTGCTGCTACCGACAGCTATGATGCAGGATATGATGCGGGGTATGACATTGGCTATGATAAAGCAAACAGCAATGTAACTGCAAGATCTACGTATAGAAATAGTTATAAAGACTCTCGAAAGCATAATAATATTAAGAAAGATATAGTTGATTATAATGAAAGTGAATTTGAAAAAGGGTTTTTAGACGGATATGATGATGGCAGTGACGATGGTTATGATGAAAAATATGATAAAAAAACAGATCAAAAAGTAGATTATGCTACTACATTAGGTAAAGCACTTGGTGAGATCTATGGTGCTAAAGATTTTCAGAATAGTGAATCATCTGATTGGAAAGATTTGCTTCCAAGCAGAAGTAAGATTAGTAATATGTATAACTTAGATAAACAAAGTACAGCATATAAGAACAAATTTATTACTGAATTTAATAAAGCTTTTCAAGAAGGATATATTGACGCTTATGACAAAGCTATGTTTGAGCCTGATAAGCTTACATTGGAGCAAGGGGTTAGTGATGGTGAAGCTGCCGGTTTGATTATTGGAGCTGCTTATGGTGCCAAGGATTTTTATGAAGGCACGGATTCTCTTGTTTACAACAATTTGCCTACAGAATCAGAAATTATAAGGGATTATGCTTTAAGCAATGACAATGATGAATATGAGGATGGTTTTATATCCGGATTTTTAAGGGCATATGAAGAAGCTTATAATACAGCTTTTAGAGAAGCAAATATGAACAATGCAATGAAAAAAGCAACAACAAATGTCATCCCAATATCAGGTGCTGAAGTAATGACTGCAGATAATAGATTTGCTATAAATATTCCTTCCGGCACATATTATCATGATGTAAACTGCGTAATTACAACTACTTATGATGCAGGACTTAGTCAATATGGCAGGTTGATTAAAGCATCTGATAGCTATAATGTTAAAATAGCTAATTCATCCGGAAATGTAGATGACAGCAAGCTTATAGAATTGACATTTGAATACTATGGAGATAAGGCACAAGGCGGTATATATAGACAAAACGGAAATACATGGCTATATGTTCCTACAAATGTAAAAGAGGGTATGTTGACTGCAAAAATTAATCCGTCAAGTTTAAGTTCAAGCGGCACAACTTTCAGTGCATTTGCAGATACCAATGTTACAATATTCCGTGATTCAAGGGGACATTGGGCTGGTGATGAAATAGATGCACTTGTAAGACGTGGTATTATCAGTGGCTATGGTGATAATACTTTTAAGCCTGAAAACAGTATTTCAAGGGCTGAGTTTATTACATTATTAAGCAGGGTTTACAATTGGAATACATCCTGGTATATCGGCAACGTAACTGCTTTTAAAGATGCCAACATATTTGGAAATTACACTGATGTTATAAACTATGCAACTTATCATGGTTTTATATACGGGTATGGGGACGGTACTTTTAAACCAAACAACCCAATCACCTACACTGAAATTGAAATTATCATGCAAAGGGTTTTACCTTACAGTTATTTTAGATGGGTTAATATATCTAATGATATGCTTTACGAAAAACAGACACGTTCTAACAGTTTAAATAGTTTGAATAATAATATTACCAGAGCAGAGGTAGCCTACATGCTCTACAACCTAACCGAATAACGAAAAGATGAGATTCTTCGAGCTAAAGCTCTCAGAATGACACGTAGCTTATTCATATCAATGACAAAAATGACGATTAATAATCGTCATTTTTGTCATCCTGAGTGAAACGAAGGATCTCATGTTTGTCATCCTAAGTGCATGACAAGGGGGCGGGGTTGCTGTCATCATTGATGACAACTGACACCCTGTGATATCAATCGTCTTGCCTATGTTTGAAATGGTCAATACTGTGCAATGAGATAGAAAACCTTTAACCTGACATTTCGAACCACATATAATGACATTGTATTGAAGATGCAAGGAAATGTAAACATATATATTGACAAGTTAATGTAAAATGCATATAATGGATGTATGAAAGGAAGTGTTTAAAATGGCAAATGTAAATATTCGCGTTGAAGATACACTTAAAAAGGAAGCTGAAGAAATATTTGCGGAACTCGGTTTGTCTATGTCTGCCGCCACAAATGTGTTTTACAAACAGGTAGTCAGATACGGTGGGATTCCTTTTGAGCTGCGTATAACCGACCCATTTTATTGTGCTGAAAACCAGGAACGTTTACAAAAATCTATCAAAGACTATGAAACGGACAAAAAACTCCCAATTATAAAGAAAATGAGCGATCTAGAGGAAATGGCTGATGAGTAACTTGGTTTTCCTGCAAGAAGGATGGGAAGATTATCTTTATTGGCAAGGGCAAGATAAAAAAATGCTACGCAAGATCAATTTGCTTTTACAGGATATCTCACGAAATTCATTCGAAGGGTTGGGAAAGCCAGAACCGTTGCGGGGGAATTTAACCGGTTGGTGGAGCAGGCGTATTGATGATTCAAATCGTCTGGTATATCGCATTCAAGGAAATGGTAACATTGAGATTGCTCAATGTCGTGGACATTATAAGGACAAATAACTGATACCCCCTTGTTTCATAATTCTGTTCTATAATAGCGTCTTTATTATAACTAAATGCTCAAAATTTCAAGTTTTGTATGTTTTTCGCTTTATTTATTTCCAAATATTGACATAAAACTTGAAATTTCGAGCATATTTTAGTCTAAAACCTGCCTTTTTAAAAAAAATCCACACAAAACTTGAAATTTTGCACATATTGATTCAATCAATAGTTATGCCCGTATAATGGTGTAAATTAGAAAAATAAAGAGACCATGTCTCATCCGTTCGGTTATAATGTAGTTGCGAACCAACAAAAAAACCGGAGGTGGAAAAAACATGGCCCAAGTTAATATTACAATAAATTATGAAGAAATGGTAGCCCTGTTTTCAAAAGAAAGAAGTGAAGCATTTACTTACCTAATGGAGAAAGTCTTAAATGCTTTCCTGCTGGCAGAATCGGAAGAGCAGATAGGAGCAGGAAAGCATGAACGGAGCGAGAGTAGAACAGATTATCGCAATGGTACCCGGGAGAGACCTTTAGTAACAAGGATAGGTTCAATCACTCTTAGAGTGCCAAGGCATCGAGAAGTACCGTTTGTAACAATGATCTTTGACAACTATCAAAGGAGTGAAGCAGCTCTAATAGCGGCTATGGTTGAGATGGTTGTTCAGGGAGTATCTACAAGAAAAGTCTCTAATGTTGTGGAGGAGCTGTGTGGCACCAGCTTTTCCAAATCAACAGTATCAGAGTTATGCAAACAGCTGGATGAAGGTGTCAATGAGTTTAAAAACAGACAATTAAGTTCTACTTATCCCTTTGTAATTGTTGACGCAAAATATTTAAAGGCAAGGGAAAACCACCGCATAATATCAAAAGCCTTCATGGTTGCTATGGGGATTACACTGGATGGACAGCGGGAAATCATCGGGTTTGACACTTACGATAATGAATCGAAAGACACCTGGGAGAAGTTTCTATCTACCCTTAAAGACCGAGGACTTAAAGATGTCCACATGTTCACATCTGACTGTCACAGTGGTCTTATTGCAGCACTTAAAGAAGTATTTCCGGAAGTAGCCTGGCAAAGATGCCAATATCATTTCCAGAAAAACATCCTAAAGGAGACTCCAAAAAAGTATCAGGCAGGGTTAGAAACAGAGTTGCGTGAAATGTTTACATCACAAACTATCAAAGAAGCCAGAAGGCATCGAGACGAAATCTTCAATGACTACAAGGATATTGCTCCTAAGGCTATGGAAGTACTGGATGATGGATTTGAAGCGGCTATGACAGTCATGATGCTGCCTGAGTCAATGCGAAGGCCTCTGCGTACAACCAACTACGTAGAGCGTGAAAACGAGGAGTTAGATCGTCGCTACCGTGTTATTCGGATATTTCCTAATGTGGAATCAATAAATCGCTTAATGGGGTCCGTTTTGATGGAACGCCATGACCTAATGGTCACGAAAAGAGCATTATTCTCAAGCAAGAGATGTACGGAAGCTATCGATGAGGCTAAACCAAAGCTTATTAAGATAGCACAAGAGCAGGTAAATCTTCTGAAAGCATCTTAGGCTTGCTTTAGATTTTGAGCCTGAAGGGTAACATAGCCACCCCAAAGGGGCTTGCCGTTGATAATCCAATAAATAAAATGCTAAAATGCTTCAAGACGAAGGCGTTAAATTTAGCTTGCTTTGAGTTTGTCGCCTTCGGGTAAAAAATACCAAGCATTTATTTATTGGATTGTCAATGGTGGCGGCAAATTGTGAAAAATGCTTTAAAAGTATATTTTATCCTTCACCGCATGATAAATGGCAAGATTTCTAAAATATTTAAAAGTTTTTAAATTATTTATTTTATATTACATTCTTACCGAATGAATTTACACCAAAAAAAGGACTTGACCACTTATCATTTAATTTTAAGTATTTTCCTTGCGGTTCCCACTATTGGTCTGAACAAGGGCCCTTCCATCACCCTTGCAACAGACTTTAGTTCTTTTCTGATTTCAATATTCTGGGGACAGTGAGGCTCGCACTTGCCGCATTCTATACACTTTGACGCAAACGCCGGTTTTTCAGATAATACTCCCAGTGTCTGGGCATATTTCCACCTATTCAGCTTTTCACCCAGTAAAAACTTGTCATTATAGTTTGAAAAGCAGCCCGGTATATCAACCCCGCAGGGACAGGGCATGCAATATCCGCATCCGGTGCAGGGCACCTTGATTTTTTCGTTCATAATGGATTTAACTTCACCAAAAACCTTCAGCTCATCTTCAGACAAGGAGTCCGAAGCTGCATCTGAAGCAATTCTAATATTTTCATTTACCTGCTCTTCAATGCTCATTCCCGACAAAACCACATTTACTTCCTTGTGGTTCCAAATCCATCTGAGCCCCCATTCAGCAGGCGTCCATTCAGGATGGAAGCTTTTAAAAGTTTTCAAAACCTCTTTAGGCAGATTATTGACTAATTTGCCTCCTCTCAGGGGCTCCATAACAATCACCGGAATCCCCAGAGAATGTGCAAGCTTGAGCCCTGAAACAGTTGCCTGATTATTTTCATCCAAATAATTATATTGTATCTGGCAGAAATCCCATGGATATGCTTTTACAATCATTTCAAAATCACGTCTGCTCCCATGAAAGGAAAAGCCGATGTTTCTTATGGTTCCCTTAGCTTTCAGTTCTTCCAGCCACTCCATAACGCCAAGGCTGGCCATTTTATCATACATAGCCTTATCCGTCAGCATATGCAGCAAATAATAGTCAATATAGTCTGTATGAAGTTTTTCCAGCTGGGTAAGCATTATTTTCTTTGCATTATTCAGTTTCTTTACCATGTATGGCGGAAGCTTCGTAGCAATTTTTACACGCGGGCGGTAACCGTCTTGAAGTGCCTTTCCCAGCAATGATTCGCTTTGGCCTCCATGATAAATATAGGCGGTATCAAAATAATTGACTCCCTTTTCAATTGAATCGCGTATCATTTTAATTGCTCTTGCTTCATCGATAATTCCTGCCTTAACAGGAAGCCTCATGCAGCCAAAACCAAGAATGGAAAGTTCATCCCCGTTTTTTTGATTTGTTCTGTAGTTCATATTAATTTTCTCAATTTATCCTTGTCAATTATTTCTATCGTTCCTCTTGAAAGTTTAAGTATACCCTGGGATTCAAAGCTTTTAAGCATCCTTGACACAACTTCCCTTGCGCTGCCCACGTATTTGGCAATCTGCTCATGGGTGAGTTTAATAGTATTAGACTTGGTCTTAATAATTTCATCATGGAGAAATCCTGCAAGCCTGCTGTCAAAACTCATAAATAAGATTTGCTCCATTGCCCACATTACGTCTGAGAACCTGTCAGCAGACTTTTTATACATAAAGTTTTCCACATAGATGTTTTCTTTAGACAGCTTGCTGAAGGTTCCCACATTAAGCAGGAGCACTTCCGTATCCTGCTCAGCATCTATTAAAACATCAAATGTTATATTGCTTAAAATGCAGGAAGCAGAAAGAATACATGATTCTCCCTCGTGTAAGCGGTAAAGAGTAACATCTCTTCCTTCCTCCGATAAAATATATGCCCTGAGCTCTCCGCTTTTAACCAGTATAAGCCCTAAGCATTCCCTGCCCGCTCCGTGGAGATTTTCTCCCTTACTGTACTTTATTGGTGTAAAACTATTTTCAATCAGCTGTTTTTCAGAATTGCTTAACTTATCCCAAAAATCCAGATTTTCCTTTATGTAATTTGAATCCTCTATTTTCAGCATTGAGTCCCTCCTCTGATTTTCTATATTATAACATATTTAGCTTAACATACCCAATAAAAAAACGCATTTAAACTTTAAAGGACCCCCTCATTCACCGGGATCCCTTGAATTCTTTTTTCCACCTTGATTTCAATCCATTTTTAATATAGCATAAATTGTCACTGCATGATTCGCATCTAATGGCTGTATTTGATCCATCCCAGAATCTTTCGGGATACTTGAGGTATGTTATTTCCCACCGTATGAGCACTAATATGGACATGAAAAACAAAGACCATGAGAAAAAACTTCTTACAAATAACATGGGTGTGTACATCATGAAATGCCCCCAGTTAAAAATTCTGCAGTTTACACAGCACCTGTTTTTCATTATAAAACTTTGAAATGGGCACCATATAATAACGCATATAAGGTCACTCACATAATAAAACATCATAATCAATATAAGTTCAGTTTCACCTATCATTCCGGACAAATATACAATACCGATCAGAGCATTGAACAAGAGCCAGGATAACAGGACTTTTAATGCAGAAATATTCATCTTTTGAACATTTTCATATAGTTTAAGCCTGTTGTACGGCTCTGAAGGCTCAGAATATTTATCCCCGAACTGCTTCAAACAACCCATGGTTATTTTGCTTGTAGGCCTTATCTGTATTATCATTTCAAGCATCAGAATTATCCATATGACATGGAGGGGTCTTATGCCTCCTATATGATATGAACCGGTAATACTAAGGAGGTCTCTTTTAAAAATATACAAATAAACTACAAACACTAACAGTGAAATTCGGAATAACAGCTTTAATACATACTTTTTTAGCATGTTCCCCTCCTCTTGATGCTAATTATTATAACATAAAATTAAGAAAATTTCATCAAATAATTTATCAAAAGTCGCACGGCTGGATAATTGGAAAACATATTTAATTTTTCAAAAAATATGCTGCCAAGCAAATATATGAAATTATATATTAGTATTTAAATGAAATAATATAATTGAAACAAATTTTTGTTTCAGAATAAGGAGGTTGTATGAAGACAAATAAGTTAACAGCTTTGATTTTGATACTGCTTTTTGCAGTGTCGCCTGTTGCATTTGCTTTCGGCTATTTTCCTTCATCAGGCCAGGGTTATGAAGAAAGGGTTGTCCAGCTGGTGAATGAAGAAAGAGCAAAAGCAGGACTGGATGCACTGTATATAGACAGTAAAATTTCAGATGTTGCCAGGGCAAAATCAAAAGATATGGCTGATTTAAATTATTTCGCCCATTATTCACCAACTTATGGCATGGCTAATGACATGCTGCTTAGATTTGGAATCACTTATTCTTTCTGGGGTGAAAATATAGCCATGGGACAGGATAACCCTGAGATAGTAGTTTCAGAATGGATGAATTCTCCAGGTCACAGAGAAAATATTCTTTCACCTAATTTTACATTTATAGGTGTAGGATATTATGTTGATACAGATGGAACTCCATATTGGACACAAATATTTACCAGTGATGACAAATAAGCAGGCTTTCTAAGGTCAAAAAATACGTTCTTTTCTAAAAGAACGTATTTTTTTATATTCACCCTAGGGGTTATCGCTTTTTGCTCTTATTTACAGACTTCAAATGCTCCGGCAGAGAGCCTACAACAACCAAATCCTCTTCTTTGTCATAAAAGAAATATATTCTGATTATATTCCTGTTGTCTATACCTACCTTCAGATGATGGTTAAGGGGAACTTCCCTTGACTTGCCTGTTGGACCTTTGCCGTATTTAACCTTGTATTCCTTTGGATACATTTCAATACTGCTGTCACCGGCAGGTGTTACTTCAAAATTCCTGCCATACTTTTCTGAGCAGATACTGTTGCTTTTCTCCTTATTGATTAAGCCCAACCTTTCATCCCGGTATTCATTTGCAAGATATTCAATAGCATCACAAAGCAGGTTCATGTCCAGTTCAAAGGAAGGTTTCTTTTTAATTTCGCCGGCTGCCCGGCTGTGAAAAATAAGTTTTCCTGCAAACTCTTTCTCCACCCATTGGGGTATGTCCTCAGACTTGCAGGGATGGTTAAGCTTTTTGGCCTTCCACCATTCAATAATTGACTTCAGATCATTAATTTCATCTTCATGGCCGCTGTCTTTTATCATCATCTGCAAATGAATTTTATTAAGCTCATCTCTCAGTTCTAAAATATCTTCTTTTAATCTTTCGATTTTACCGTCTCTTTCACTCATCTCGCTCTTTAAAGCAGCAATATCATCATTATGTTTCTTTGCATCGATTTCTATCCTGTCATTCATTGCTTTAATAATTTCTTCTTTTGTATTGCTTAATCTGATAATTTTGTTAAGCTCTTCAATCCGGGCTTCGGTAATAAACATTACATTGTCGAAATTCATATTTTTGCGTTTCGGATATTCCTGCAGCTTATTCTCAAAATCCGTTAAAAATTGTCTTTCACTCAGTTCAATTTTAGAGCGTCTGTGCAATTCTCTTTTTCGTTCATCTTTTTCAGGGTAAAAAACACAAACATCACCCCCTGAAATATTACACCCCAGACCCTTGTTAAAAGCATCGGTATATTTATCAGGCAAATATCCAAACTGTGCATAGCCCATTCTCCTTCCTGCCATTTCCCGCATTTTAAAATCAAAGGTGTCATCCTTGTCTTCTTTTTCTTCTTTATCATCATCAGCTGCTGCCATAAGCTCTTCAATTCCACGGTTCATCAGCTTATTGACATCAAACACCGTCTCATTCCTTACCAAAAATTTTATATCCTTTTTATATTCGGCAGTCAGCACAAAGGGAAGCTGTCTTTCGCTGTTCCTTATATAATCCATAATCCTTTCAAGCTTGTCGGTGCTGTTGATATTATGAGGCTCTTTGATAATAGGAATAATCTGCTCCAGTCCAAGAAGTTTATTCCTGATAATACTTTTGACAACTGCCAGTCTGAATACTTCACATGTAACCTTGGTGTTTTTAGGCTCGGAGCACATAGTCTTGAATCCGCACTCCAATTTATTTTTATCCTTGTTAATTTTAAAAGCAATATTGGTAGCAAATACCCTGCCAGGTGCAGGCTCTCGTTCCTGAGCTTCGTTTCCCGGCTGGGGTCCTAAATCAGGCTCAACCAGCTGAAAGGCCCATACACCATCTTCCTTGATAAAAACCACATCAACCAAATAACCTTCATTTATGCGGAATGATTTGAAATCATCCAGTTTAACTCCTTCATATTTATCAGGCTCAGGGTAATTTATTTCATCAGGTATGTCCAAATCCCTGAAACGCTTCCTGAGCCAGGAAAAAGTCTCCAGCACAGCTTTGACCATGGCTTCCTCAGCGGGTATTTTGCTGCTTACCACAGCATACAGCTGGTATGTAGGATAAATATCATTTTTCAAAAGCTTTATAGGCTGACGCTCTGCAACCTTACCTTCACTCTTTTTCATATCTCCCGCTCCTTTAAATTCTTAACCTGTCCCCTTCTTAACCTAAATTTATGAATATCTCTTACAATACTTTCCATTGCGCACTACACATTAAAAACATACTTGTCCAATCTCTCAAATGCCTCTATTATCCTTGATTTAGGCGATGCCAGATTTAACCGGATTGCGTAGGGGCGGTTGAATGGCCTGCCGTCCTGCCACAAAACACCCACATCAGTTCCTGCTTTATACAACTGATCAATGGTCATTTTATTTTCTTCAAGCCACTGCCGGCAGTCAAGATAAAGCATGTAGGTGCCTTGTGGTTTAAAAAACTTTATTCCCTTATAGTTATTAATAATGTGGTCACTGGCATAATCAATATTCTCCTCAAGAACCTGAAGCAGTTCACCAAGCCACTCATGGCCTTCCTTTTTATAAGCCCCGATCAATGCATGAATTGAAAGCACATTCATCTCATTGTAATGAGATTTACTGCTTTGAGCCCTTACACGGTCACGGAGATAGTCGTTGTAAATAATATGGTAAGCCCCAACCAGCCCCGCAAGATTAAATGTCTTGCTGGGAGCATAAACAGCAACAGTCCGATTTTTGGCATCCTCACTCACACTTTGAGTTGGAATATGCTTGTTGCCATAGAGAATAATATCTGACCAGATTTCATCAGAAATAACCACACAGTCATTGTTCTTATAAATTTCCATGGCTTTTTCAATTTCTTCCCGCTCCCATACACGTCCGCAGGGGTTGTGGGGCGAGCAGAATACTGCCACATGGATTTTGTATTTCTTGAGCTTTTCATCCATGTCATCATAATCCATCCGCCATACTCCCTCCTCATCCTGGACCAGATCTGAATGAATAATCCTCCGGCCGTTGCTTGTCAATAATGATGTGAATCCTATATATGTTGGCGAATGAAGAAGAACAAAGTCCCCGGGAGCAGAAAAGGCATCAACAATAGACATGGCGCAGCCAAGAACCCCGTTCTCATAACCGATGTGTTCTTTGGCCAGACCTTCTGCTCCATTGCGAATTTCATGCCACCTGATAATGGAATCAAAATACTCCCTGCTTGGCTGAAAATATCCAAACATAGGATGCTTTGCCCGCTCGATAATTGCCTCCTGAATGGTGGGCACCGTAGGGAAATTCATATCTGCAACCCACATAGGAATTATGTCGAATCCTTCCCCGGGAGCTTCCGGTCCAAATCCGGGCATTAAATCAACAGCTATTGAATCCCTTCCCCGGCGGTCTATAATACTTGTAAAATCATATTTCATAATTTCATACCTCTCTATAAATTTAATTTCACTTTCAACAAAATCAGAAGAATCCAAAACAATTTCTTCTTCCTTTTATTTCATTTTATTTATAAGAAATCGTATAAACAATATTCCTGTGATAATTGATAATATGTTTACAATATACTTCATAATGCTATTATCTAATAAATCATATCTCTCTAAAACAGAAAAGCCTAGAATAGATATAATAAAAACAAATACTACAAATACAATAAACATTAAAGCAATTTTTAGTACTTTCTTCATATTTAACATGCGTTAGCTCCTTACCTTCATGTTGCATAAATTTACCGTTATTAATCCCTAATCCATGACACCATTATATCAGCTGCCGATGCTCCATATTCATTTGATTTTCATTATTAGACATATCATAGCGCCCATAGACATTTTATCCTTATTCATTAGACGCTTCAAAAAACTCAGCTATCATATCTGCAGTCATATTCTGCTGTTCATCATTTGTAATATAAGCAATACCATCGCCTTTTTGCTCCTTGTAATTGCCAAAATAAGCATGGTTGCCTCCTTTAATAATTTGAAGTCTTGAATCCTTTGGTTCTTTTGTTTTACTCTCTTCTAAAGCTTCAAGGTTTAATATTTTATCCTCAGAACCATAAATAGATAGCAATTTAAGATCTGTATTGCTTAAATCTCCGGAAGTATAAGCCCCTAATAAAATAATACCTTTTATCTTTTCAGGATTTTTTTGGGCAAACTCTGATGACATAGCCCCACCAAGAGAATGTCCGCCTACATACCAAAAATCTACTTCCGCAATTTCCTTAAAAGCTCTGTCGGCTGCGTCAATATCGAAAACAGCAAGATTAAACGGCATCTTCATCAGAACACATGTATAACCTCTTTCAGCAATCTTTTGCATTAAAGGAATATACGCCAAATGTTCAACCTTTCCGCCAGGATAAAATACAAGACCAATATCAGAAGAAGAATTCCCAGGCTTAAATGTAATCATATTTTCATCATCAACAATGCTAATATTTTGATCTTTATTCATCAATTCGACTGCTGAAGGTTCAGCTTTATAATAATCTGATAAATAATTATAAAACCCAGCACCTAGGATAAAAACCAAAATTATTGATATAACAATTATCTTATTTTTTATTTTTTTCATATAACTCTATTCCTATTTCTATATCAAGTTTATTGAAATATTTTTTAATAATTATAAAGTCCATGAAACTGCATATTCCCAGTCATTTGGAACTAGGACATCCTTTAGTTCCTGCCAATTGCCTTTTATTCCTAGTTCATTTAGTGTTAAATCAAAATGACATTTAGCAATACCCAGGTCATTTTTTTGTAAGTCATAAGCTGTTATGCCATATCCCTTATTTCTGCTAATGAAGAAATGAAACATATCCTCATCCTTAATAATTCTCCAGGGCTGTTTATTTGAAGCAGAAGGACCAAGTCTAACCATTTCAAGAGGCATTTTAAATTCACCGGCTTCATCTTCTTCCAAAGGCTTCATACTCTTATTAAAAAACAACTCATTCCAGGGCTTTCTTTTATCAGCACCGATTGTTGCTCTCAATGTCGTTTCAAAAGTCCTCATTTTTTCCTTTTTATATCCTACAGGCGATATTATAGCTATAAATTCATTTTCATTCAAATCTGCCAATTCCGCAAAATTATCCTTGCTGAATGTTCCTCCCAGCCAGCATGTCTGAACACCTAAATCAGTGGCAAATAAAACTATTTTTTCAAATACATACCCAAACTCTAAGGCATCATTGTCATCCTTATCCAAAATACCAATAATATAAGTGCTGGCTCCCTGAATAAATCCATAAGTTCCTAACTTTTTGGATTCTTTTTTTCCTGTCCCAAGATTGGATATAATCTTAAACCTTGCCTTGATTTTTATCTCCTGGTTTACTTTGTCCAAATATGCATTCAGGTCGTCTAAATGCTCCTTTTCCAGCCCACTGCCGTCATATGTCCTGGTAGATGTTCTTTCTTTTATTAGATTAATTATCGATTTCTTATATTCCATAGTGATCTCCTATTCTTTGTTTACATACCCTAATAAATGCGCTTATTAGGAATAACTCCCCGCACCCCTCCTCTTGGGTTTTCAATGTCACCCAGATACCTTGGAATTAAATGAATGCGCAAGTGCATCACTGTTTGACCTGCTGCTTCTCCGCAATTTATTCCTATGTTGTATCCTGCAGGGTTAAATTTTTTATCCACAATTTCCTTGCATTCATCTACTAATTTCCACAATTGTGTCTTTGTATGCTCATCAACCTCGAAATAGTTTTTGATATGTTTTTTAGGCATAATAAGCATATGACCTTGGCTTACCGGAAAAACATCATAAACAGCAAAAGCACCTTCGTTTTCTAAAATTATTCTTTCTTTGTCAATATTGCAAAATATACAACTCATACATCACCTTACCCGTTATAATATCTGTCTAATGCTTTATCGCTATATTCTATTATTTGTTTAGTAACTTCTTTTGTCATCTTGTTCCATATGTTTCTGTTAAATTCAACATACTCTAGGTCCTTGCTTTGCCTCATAAATCCCATGTCTGCAAACCGCTTAAATGGATTGCTTAAAATGTTATTTTTTACATCACTTCTGGTATAATCCCCATTTAAATAAATACACTTTTTCTTTTCTACTGTTAATCCTTTTTTTCTTCTGTCCTCATAAAAATAAATAAAGTAATCTATTAAATCTTCAATTAATACTCTGCCTTTTTCATCTGCATTTTCGAGCATTGCATACATTAAGACTGGTTTATAAGAATACGACATATCCATCTTTTCAACCATTTCCATAAATTTAGCCATCATATTCGCTGCAGTTATTATATCCCAGTTATAATTTTTGGCATAACTTTTAACCGTATCTTCATAGAAAAAGTTAAAGTTTCTATAACCTGTTTCTATTATTCTGTCAGGAATTATTCTTCCGTCAGAAATATACCTTGATATTGTTTCATTTTGTACAGAAACCATGCGGACAAATTCATTTTGAGAAATCATATTTTTAACTTGTATTGGGTATTTTCTATACCAAATACATCTGTGAATAGTTCTATGAACTTGTCTTCTGCACCGCTGGCAAGGTGAAAGGTATTTATTGACATGACTGTTCCTCTTTAATTATATACTTTTATATATATAAATCTAAATTGAATAATAATATAATTTATAAATTACTTACCCTTACTTAAAAACATACCTACATTTAGGATAATTGCTACATCCAACAAACTCTCCATATTTCCCATTTCTTTCTACAAGCCTTCCTCCACATCGAGGACATATCCCAGCTTCAACCTTATATTTAAAATTATTTATTCTTTCAACGTGTTCCATTCTTGCTACGGCATCTTCATTATTTGCATTAATAATAATTTGATGAATTCTTTCTAAATCTACTTGCGATATATTTTCGTCATTATATAATCTTATTGTATTAAGCAAACCTAAACTGTAAACAACATGAGATGAAACATCAAGCTTTTTTAAATTAGCTTTTAATGTAAATACTACAATGGGAATATATCTAATCGAAGAATAATCTGATAATATATCTTGAATCGCTTTAACATGTCCATTATTTTGAATAATTGGATTGTAAAATTGATTTTTTGTTTTATAAATAACCTGTATCCAGTTCCTGCTATGTTCACTACCAAAAATCCAACCATTATAGTTTTTAGTTTCAATGACAAAAATACCATATATTGATATAATAACATGATCAATTTGAGATGTTCTTCCATCTGATGTTGGTATTAATACATCATTAACAACTATGTACTTTTCTTTATCTAATAGTTTTAATAAAAATCTGATGAAAATTTCACCAAAGAACCCTTTTACTGAAGGTAAACTTAGAATAAAAGTAATTATTACAATTATAATTAAATATTCCATAAAACCTCCTTACCCCACCATCACATTCCCACTTGTCTTCTTCTTAATAAACTCAGGCATCTTATTATCCAACTTCCACACTATACTCATTGGTTTGCTGCCTTCATAACTTACAAACTTAGCTGTCCCTAGACAATAATACGGTTCTGTTATACCATTTACACTTTTTCTTTCCCTTAAGAATAATACAACCTTACTGCCCAATTTCTCATGATTGATATACCTTTGTCCAGTTGGTGATATGTCTGAAGTTACGCTTTGGGACTGCCAGTGGAAGCATTCATCATCTATGGCATAATCATCATACATTGTGGTTTCAGAGTAATCTTTTTCTGATTTATTTAATGTTACAAAGAATATATCTGTTTTCTTTTCATCTAAATACTTAACTCCTTGCCAAAATGGTGCCTTATAACCAAGTTTATATTCTTCTAACGCAGCCAATACTTCTGCCATGGAATATCTACTATGAAGCTTTAATGGACATGGATAACCTAAATTTATATCTTTTTCTTTAAAGTCGATGTTTTCTAAATTGTATTCCAAGATAGAAATAATTTCATTTAATAAGTGAGGGCATCCCTTTAATTTATCTATGCAATCCTCTATTTTATCAAATCCAGATTTTTCTAATGTATCTTGCCATAATTCATAGTAGAACATATTTAGCACTAATTCCTCATAATCATTTAAGGATTTATAATCAAATTTGTTAGTCATTAAAATCTTTAATATAAACTCAATATATTCTTTTGAATTAATATGTAAGAGTCTTGAGATCCCATCTGATTCTTTTTTATATTGATTATAATCAAAGTCTTTAATTACTCCTGCTTCTGCAAGAAGTTGAGTAAAACTATAGCTTTTATAAATATCAGTTAGCTCTACATTACTAGACTTGCAAAATTCAACTACATCATATGTGCTTTTGTTACTTGTATATTCTATCAGCTTTCTTTTTATATTGGTCTTGTTATTTATAACATTCTTTATACTTTCTAATATGTAATCCTTCGCAATTCTTTCTAACTGAATAAAGCAACCCTTTGGTAAATTTGGAAACTCATTTCCTATTTCCTTTTCTACCGTAAAGTTTGTGTTACCGATTAGTGCCCTAAACTTTTGCTCATAAATGTTATAGCTTTTATTTGCTTGTCCTACATAATCTAATACCGTCAGGCAATCCTTACCATCATAAAGTCTTAATCCCCTTCCTAGCTGCTGTAAAAATACAGTAATACTTTCGGTAGGCCGTAGAAATAATACCGTATCAATTGCTGGTATATCAACGCCTTCATTATATAAATCTACAACAAATATAAAATTAACTTCCTTTTTATTTAACTTACTTTTTGCACTATCTCTTTCTTCATTGCTTGAATCTGAAGTCAAATAAATTGAAGGAATACCTACCTTGTTGAAATACTTGCACATAAATTCAGCATGTAGTTTACTTACACAAAAGCCTAATGCTCTTACATCTTTAATACTCTTAGTGTATTTTTTTATACTATCAATAATTAAATTAGCTCTTTGATTGTTTTTCGTATAAACCTTTTCAAGCTCACTTACAATATATCCGCCACTTTTCCATTCAATATCTTTTAATGATACTTCATCGGTAACGGCAAAATAATTAAATGGACTTAGTATTTTTCTATTTATAGCTTCACCCAATCTAATTTCAGCTGCTATTTTATTATCGAAATATTTAGTAACGTCCTTGCCATCCATACGTTCAGGTGTGGCTGTCATTCCTAATAATATTTTAGGTTTAACATATTCTAATAACTTTCTATAGCTTTTAGCTGCGGAGTGGTGAAATTCATCTATTATGACATATTCGTAATAATCTTCTTTTATATTTTCAGTGAATTCTTTGGAATTAAATGTTTGAATTGAAATGAAAAGATGTTCTATTTGAGAAGGTTCATATCTTCCGACCCATAGGTCTCCAAAGTTCCTGTCTCTTAATATCATCCTAAATGCATCTAAACTTTGTTTTAAAATTTCTTCTCTATGAGCAACAAAAAGAAGCTTGTTTTTTGAGCCAGGATTATCTTCTACGAACCTTTTGTAATCAAAACCTGAAATGATTGTCTTCCCAGTTCCTGTTGCTGCCACTAACAAATTTTTATATCTATTATGTACTTCACGTTCTGCCTGGAGTTTATCTAAGATTTCTTTTTGATAAGAATATGGTGTGATGTCGAAATAAAATTGTGAGCCATTACTGTCTGTGTTACTTTCTACCTTTAAAGCGTTTATTAAAGTTTTTGTATCATTTTCGTTATCTTTATTAAATGAATAAAACTCATTATCATGCCAATAAGATTCAAATGTTGCATTAAATTTATTAAGCATTTCTTTGGAAGTATATTCTGAAATTTTTAAATTCCATTCCAAACCAGATGTTAATGCTGCATTCGAAAGGTTTGATGAACCTATAAAGGCAGTAGAAAAACCGGTATTCCTATAAAACATATAAGACTTGGAATGAAGTCTGGTTCTTTTAGTATCATAAGATATTTTAATTTCAGTGTTTGGTAGTTTGGACAATTCTAATATTGCCTTATAATCTGTGGCACCCATGTAGGATGTAGTTATAATGCGCAATTCATGTTCCTTTGTAAAATCTTTTAATGCTTCATATATTTGAACTAACCCGCTCCATTTAATGAAAGAAACCAGCATATCTATTCTTTCAGCTGTATTTATTTCTTTAACTAATTCACTTCCTAATGTTGGTTCGTTTTTAGCACCTGTAAAAAGTGCATTCATAGCAATAGAGGTAACAGGTCTTATTTTATGATTTTTTTCTAATGGTGATTTATTAATGCTGTTTAAAACAGCAAGCAATAATTCTGCATTCTCACTAATAATAAACTCATTAAAATCATGCAATTCTAATTCATCTATTAAAAGATTTATTATTTTATTGCATATATCAATTTGTTTGCTTAATTTTTCTTTACCGGAAATTCTGTTTAGAGATTTGTTAATTACTATAGACATGTATTTTGATAAGATTGAACTGCTTTCTTCTTCGTCTATTTGTTTTTTATCGATATAATATTCTTTTTGATGCCTAAGTTTATGTATTTCTTCATCTATAAGGTTGTTGATAACGCTCTCATAGAAACCATTATTAAGTGACATTGCTCCCCCTCTGCCTATAATATGTTTCTCATTATTCAAACTTTTATAAATTTAATACATTGAATTAATTATAGCATAATGTGACAATTAAATCCATACGAAGAATTAATTTATTTAATAAAAATGATATAAAAAGTATAAAAAATCCCGCCATAATAAAGCTATTATGGTCGGGATTTTATCTTTTATAAATTTATATTAGAATATGGCATTTAAAATTAACAGTTCAACAAATCCAACAGCCCAAATTATTGTTGTTGTAAATGACCAGACTCTCATTTGTTCTTTTGCATCTTTTATGCCCAGCATACGGTTAACAACCCAGTAGTAGCTGTCGTTAAAGTATGAATAACACAATGAACCTGTACAGGCTGCCAATGCCGCAAACACCGGATTAACATTCAATGTTGCTATAATTGGTGCTGTTATGGATGCAGATGTAATCATGGCAACCGTTCCGCTTCCCTGAACAAGTCTGATTAAAGTAGCTATTACAAACGGCAGTAATATGGGAGGAAGTGCTGTTTGGGAAATGGCGTTTGCTATATAGTCTCCCGCTCCTGAATCGCGTAGAACCATACCGAGTGACCCGCCACCGCCGGTAACAAGTATGATGATTCCTGCAGATTTAATTCCTCTTTCCATTAAATCAATAGTTTCATTTCTGGTATATTTTCCGGATAAGCCATATATTGCAACTATTAAGCCAATTCCGACAGCAATAACCGGTGTTCCCAAAAATACTAATGCGTTAACAACAGTGCCTGAAGCTTTCATAGCTGTTAAAACTGTGTTTATTAATATTAATATTATAGGAATTACAATCGGTGCAAATGACATAAATGTTGAAGGAAGATTTTCGTTTTCTTCATTTAATATTGAAGAATAATCCGGCTCCTGGTATGCAGGTCTTATCCAGTCCTCACCATCTTCTGTAGGAAGCTGGTAGATTTTTTTGCCTAAATATTTTGCATATAAAACCGCTGCTAAAGTCATAGGTATTGCCAATACTATACCCCATAAAATCAATGAACCTACGTTTACGTTAAATAATCCTGCAACACCAACCGGTCCCGGAGTAGGAGGAACCAGGGAGTGAGTGATAACAAGTCCTGCCGCCAATGAAACTCCAAGGGTTATAACTGATTTTTTCGTTTTTCTTGAAATAGCCTTTGCCAAAGGTGAAAGGATAACAAATCCGGAATCACAAAATATTGGAATAGATACAAGGAAACCTGTTATTGCAAGAGCTATTTCTTCTTTGCCTTTACCAAGCTTCTTAATAAATGTTTGTGCCATTCTTTCTGCTGCACCTGATGCTTCGAATATTTCTCCCATCATAACACCAAAGCCAATTATGATACCTATGCTTCCCAGAGTGTTTCCAAATCCCTTGGAAATTGATGATAATACATCATTTGAAGGCATTCCGCCAACTAAGCCTGTTACAGCTGCTGCAATAATCAAAGCCAAAAATGCATGAATTTTTGTTTTCAAAATTAAAACAATTAAAAGGGCGATACCAACTACCAAGCCAAAAATCATTTGGCTTCCAACTACTTGTTCCATAATTTCCTCCTTGTTAATTTATAATTTTATTTATTGAAATTAGGAGCATACAATGCCGCTAATTTTATTGCTTCCACCATGCTTACTTCTCCTGCTTTGCCTGTGCCGGCTATATCAAAGGCTGTTCCATGGTCTACAGATGTTCTTAAGAAAGGCATGTTGTTAGTTATAGAAATTGTTCTGTCAAAGTCAACCATTTTAGTTGCAATGTGTCCTTGATCATGATAAAGACTCAATACTGCATCATATCTGCCCTTCAATCCAAAATAAAAGACTGAGTCGGCAGGAACCGGTCCAACAACATCTATACCTTCTTCTTTTGCCTTTTTTACAGCAGGTTCGATTTCATCAACCTCTTCATATCCGAACAACCCGTGCTCGCCGCTGTGAGGATTTAAGCCTGCCACCGCAATTTTAGGATTTTTTATTCCCAAAACTCTCAAAGCTTCAATGCATCTTGTTATAAACTCATAAACACTGTCCTTGGTCACAAGGTCGCACGCTTTTCTTAAGGATACGTGACGTGTGAGGAAAAATACCCTTAGGTTATGGACCTGAAACATAGTCAAAGGATTGTATGAATTTGTTAAATCTTCAAGTATTTCAGTATGTCCAATATAAGGAACCTCCGCAGCTTTTAAGGATTCCTTGTTTATGGGGGTTGTAGCTATAGCGTCCACTTTTTTTTCAAGAGCTAAGTTAGCAACTGTTTTAATATATTCAAAAGCAGCTTTTCCACCCATAGCTTGCACCTTGCCGATTTTCAGCCGGTTTACATCCACATTGTTTAAATCAATTAAATCAATTGTTCCGTATTCATATTTTCCGTTTGCGGGCTCTTTAACAGAATTAATATTTAATGAAATATCACAAAACTTCATTGCTTGTTCCAATATGCTTTTGTCACCGACAACCAAGGGACTGCAAACTTCATAAATTTCTTTTTCGTTTAAAGCTTTTACCACTATTTCAGGCCCTATGCCTGCAGGGTCTCCTAATGGGATGCCGATTATTGGTTTACTCATTATTATTCTCCTTCTTTTTTTGAATTTTTTGCACCATATTCATTTGATAATTTAGTCAATAAATAATTGACGCATTTAATTAATGCTTTTTCATCTCCCACAAGGCCGCCCTTTGTAATAATAGGGGTGTTGTGGTATTTTCCTTTTATAAGTCTTCCGTAAACTGCAAGTGGCAGAACCTCATCCTTAACTTCAATGCCTGCACATTCGAGTGCCTTACATACGGCAACCGTAACGTCTCCGCCGGAGGTATAAAGGCCTCCTATTTGATCTTCGGCTTTTTTAAGCAGATTTGTTGTGATTTCTGCAAGCCCGTTTGTGATTTTTAGTGAAACTTCTTCTTCATGAATATTAAGGTCATTGGCAATTTCAGTAAGATTCAACACCTGGTTTTCATTCCTGGTGGTAATAACTCCTATAACCTCGAAATCCTCCATATTATCCATGAGTTTATTAATAATTCTCTCCATTTCATGCTCTTTTGTGTCTTCATAAATAAGCTTCAATGCATCTGCTTCTACCAAATAAGGAGTGAATTCCAATCTTAACTCATCTATTTGTTTTCTTGTAAGGTTAGATACGCTTCCAATTGTCAGCATCACCTTTTTTCCGGGACTAATGGCTGGAACTTCGAGATATTCCCTGGCTACAGCAGCGGTAAACGGACCGGGGTCAACTGAGATGATATTAAGCTTTGAATTTTTAACTGCCTTGGCTATTCTGTCAATATCTTCATCAGTTGTTGCATCAACAACAATTATTCTGCATCCTCTTTTTATTTCTGACAGCAGGGACTGCTCTATGGCAAATTCACCCTTTAAAACTTTATCCAGCTCTACAAAACCCACATTTTTATCGGTTTGTTCTTCCAAAAGGGATACTACCCGGGAGGTGTAAACCGGTGTCTTAGGATCTTTGGCAACATCTGTTTTCTCCAGGGGGACCTGATTAACCATCAAAAATCCTCCGATGCAAACCCTGCCTGAGCTGGGAAATGCAGGAACGACTAAGGCATATGTATCCTCTTGCAGGTTGTCTAATAGTCCGGAAATTTCAGAGCCGATATTACCTCTTAAAGTACTGTCTATTCTTTTGGAAAATAATGCAACATCATCATCCTTAAAGAATTCTGCAATTGTTTTAACCCGTTCATAAGCTTCATCACTGTGTATCGCTCTTGAATCAGTGCTTATGGAAATAACGTCCAAATATTTGCTTTCTTCCTTGTCATACTTGTCTAAATTTAAAAATGTAGCAGATTTAAAACCTTGTCTTGCAAGAAGTACGCCTGTCGCATTAGCACCTGTCAAATCATCAGCAATAATAATTACTTTTGACATTAGGACCTCCTAAACTAATTTTATTTTAATTTTTTTACTTTTAATTTTATCGGCAGTTAGTTCATCCAAATTGCTGTCAGTTATTATTCCATGGAAGTCGTTTAAATTACAAACCTTTATTAAGCTTTTTTTCCCGAACTTGCTGCTGTCGGCAACCAGGATACTTTTATCCGAGCATTTGATCATTTGCCTTTTTACATCAGCTTTTTCCATGGAAGGAGTTGTAATGCCATGTTGTATGTCGACGGAACTGCTTCCTATAAATGAAATATCAGCATTGATATTTTTTAAAAAGTCCACTGTGCTTGAACCGTAGCAGGATCCGGTTGAGTTTTGAACTTTGCCTCCAGGAAATAAAATTTCAAAATCCGTTGATGCACTTACAAAGGTTGCAATGTTTAAATCAGTTGTTATAATTTTAAGATTTTTATAATTTACCAGCAATCTTGCAATTTCCATATTGGTTGTTCCTGCATCCAGTATAACAGTATCACCGTTGCGTATTAAAGATGCAGCATAATCAGCTATTTTTTTCTTTTTTTCAATATTTGCGAGACTCTTGTTTTCATATGGAACTTCATCAATTAATCTGGATTTCAATACAGCGCCGCCAAATGTGCGGGCAGCAATATTTTTATCCTCTAAAAACTGTAAATCCCTTCGAATTGTCATTGGGGCAACATTAAATAATTTTGCCAGTTCTTCAACTGTTACTGCCTCATGTTCTTCAAGATATTGAATAATCATTTGCCTTCTTTCAATTTGCAGCATGTTACCTCCCAAATGAATGTTTGACTTTGTTTGTTTGTGTTATTTTATGTTCATTATAGCATTGATATTATTATTGTCAAGAGAAATTTTTAAAAATTTTTTAATTTCGCACGCTTTGGCTATGGGCAACTTAAACATAAATTTATTATCAGATTATTGTATTTTGCTGCAAAATAATAAACACAGATGAACTATCTGTGTTTATTAAAACTTAATTATATTCTTTCATTGACATTTGAACCATTCCATTTTCATATTAACCTCCCTTAAGCTAACATATCATGGTATTCAGAATTTTTCTCCATTTGAGCTATAATAAAGGGGCAGAGGGGTTTTATCTTTCTGTTTTCTTTTCTTGCCCAATCCACTAATTCCTTCAATATGAGTTTTCCTGCTCCTTTTCCGCCTAATTCCTCAGATACTTTTGTACTTTCGGCAACGATAATTCCTTCTTCATTGATAGAAAATATTATTTCTGCCAGGGGAGCTTCCTCTATTCCTATGTAAAATTTATTCTTTCCTTTTTTAACTTCCATTATTTTTCCTCCAAATATTTGTTTAAAACATTATAACATAATCATCACCAAAGGGCAAAAAAGATAACAGCACCCCTGTCCCCTTGTCATATAAAATAAATTCTTTTTTCAAATTTTCTTTAAGATATAATTTTAGTGTGATATAATCATATACAGGAATATTGAATATAATATTCTAAATACTTTTTAAGGAGTGGTGAGTATGGACTCTGACCCTTTAAGTACATGCAAAGCGGTCAAATATAATTTTACATTTTCAGGGAAGACGTATTCGCCGCTGCGGTTTCTCTGATTGATTAATGGACATTTGTACTATAATTTAAGGAGGGACCAATGAAAGATGAAAGAATACTGGAGCTTATTGAACAAAAGAATTATATTGAATTGAAAAAAGAACTTTCAGATATGAATGAAGTAGATATTTCAGAAATATTAGAAGAGCTGGAACAAAATACATCTTTGCTGGTTTTCAGAATACTTCCAAAGGATGTTGCCGTTGAGGTTTTTGCTCATTTTTCGGCAGAAAAGCAGGAAGAAATAATCTCTGCGGTGTCGGACAAGGAACTGAAGTTCATTTTGGGCGAGTTGTTTTTCGATGACATGATTGACTTGATTGAAGAAATGCCTGCTAATATTGTTAATAAAATTTTAACCAATTCAACCCACGAAGAGAGGGTATTAATAAACCAATTCTTGAAATACCCTTCTCATTCGGCCGGAAGCCTGATGACTATCGAATATGTGGAGCTTAAAAAAAACATGACGATACAGGAAGCATTAGCTCACATCAAGGAGACCGGATTAAGCAAGGAAACAATTTATACATGTTATGTCACAGATAATAAAAAGAAGCTGGAAGGAATTGTATCGCTTAGAAACCTGGTGATTTCAGATTCTGATATGAAAGTAGGGGACCTGCTGCACGAAGAAATAATCTATGTGGAAACCCATGATGATCAGGGAACAGTTGCAAATCTTTTTACGAAATACGGCTTTATGGCAATGCCTGTTGTTGACAAGGAACACCGGCTCACCGGAATTATTACATTTGATGACATCATGGAAGTAATAGAGGATGAAAACACCGAGGACATGCAGAGAATGGCTGCCATGACGCCTTTGGAAACTACCTATTTGGATTCAGGGGTACTGGAATTATCCAAGCAAAGGATTCCCTGGCTTTTGGTATTGATGCTTGGGGCGTCCGTAACCGGCGGCATTATTACCAAATTTGAGAACCTCCTGAGCACCTATGCTATTCTTATGGCGTTTATTCCAATGATTATGAATACGGGGGGAAGTTCCGGAAACCAGTCTTCAACCTTGATAATCCGCGGATTGGCTACAGAGGATGTAACTTTAAAGGACGCAGGGAAGGTTTTGTGGAAGGAACTGAGAATAAGCTTATTGGTATCAGTTATTTTGGGTTTGGTGATTTATGGGAAAAATGTGCTTACCGGCAAGGCAGGATTTATGGTTTCTTTAACAATTTCCCTTACTATGGGAGTTATTGTTATGTTGGCAACAATAGTCGGAGGGATGCTTCCCCTGGCAGCTAAAAAGCTAAAGCTGGACCCTGCAATAATGGCTGGCCCGCTGATTACCACAATTGTGGATGCATTGGCACTGGTAGTTTATTTCGGAATTGCTTCAACACTGCTGTTTTGAGCAATGTGACGGCACCCCCGTCCCCATGACATTAGTCACACCATTGCATATAATGATCATATAATATTATCTTTATTAATTAGGGAAAGGAAGGAAATATATTATGATAAATATGCCTGGAGGCCGATTTACTGATTATTATCCACGGTCTTTTAATGCAGGCCGTTACAATTATAGGTTATACCCTGGTCAAAACTTATATCAAAGCCAAAATAATATATCACAAAATAATGCCGGCGGTTTCATGAGAATACATGTAATAGACCAGGTAACCGGAATGGATGTAGATAATGCAACCATAACAATCTATGTAACTGACGGGGCGAGAAGAGATATCCCGGTTATGCATTTAATAACAATATTGAATCCCATAAGGATAGAACTGCCAATGGCAAATGTTCTGGGAACTCAAATCGTTGGACCTGAATATGATTTTTCAACTTATAATTTAAGGGTGGATGCTTTCGGATATTTTGCAAATATATTGTATAACATTCGTTTGTTCCCGGATATAACAACTGATTTTTCAATAGAATTGGTTCCTGTAACACAGCCTCAGGTATATCCTGCCATAGAGGAAAGGATAGACATCCCGCCCCATCCTAGAGATATAATAATAGAGTAAATAAATTTAAACACTTAAGGATAACTTAAGTGTTTTGGTTTTCTATATATGAAAATTTAATTTCCTCACCGGGAAGAATTATGCCGGTGTTTTCCTTTATCTCCTTTGGAATGTCAAGATATTTTGTATTTGATGGAAATTGTCCTATATTTTTTATGGAATAAACATTAACTGATTCCTCTGTTGTTATTTTAGTATCTATATCAATATATTTGGGTTTTTTCGGATGGTAGTCCTGCAGGAAGAATCCTCTCCATTCCTGGCCTGCAGATGACCGGAAATTATCGTCTGAGCAGCAGGATTCAATGACAATCTCCTTGCCGGGATAGTTGCTGTCATAGGTGTAAAGTGCCATATGGTTTTTTTCGGCATCAAATTCGTAGCCGTATACAACTACCTGGTGGTTATGGGTTATTTCGGATGCCTTCCTTGCACTGATCACCCCTATTACTGCCGGTTCTCCCTTGTCGATTGATTTCATAAGCTTGGGGAACTCTTCCATTTTGCTTTTATAGGAAACACTTTTTCTTATGCCTTTCGGATTGTCCTTTTGCAGGGACCAGTCGAAGAACTTAAATGAGTGCATGGTAAATAAAGAGTTGATTGTTCTTTCATATATATATTCTGCCAGCAGATTGCCGTCCGGCGGGGTCTTGCCGTTTGGAAAGTCCTTCGATTCATGTGCCGGTATTGGAATGCCCGAAAAATAGTAATCCAATGAAGCAAATGCCATTCCTCCGCATCTGCCTCTGGTTTCCATTTTGCCGAAGCTTGTGCTGATTATTTTATTGATGAAATCATTTCTAAAGTGAAATCCGTGTTTTGAAGGTGTAAAGTTTGTTTTTGGCATAAACTCCTCCTAAAACGCTGGTATATAATTCTCGTTTCTTAAAAATGGATGTAAGAAATCCCTGCATCTATGCAGTATGTGTTGCCTAAAAGATGTTTTGCCTTCATTTCTGTCTCTAGGTCTTCTCTAGTAAGAATAATATTATAATCTGTTTAAATTGTCAATTATTATTAGGTTCTGATACTTTACCCCTGATAATTTTTTATTGGTAATTTTACAAACACTTTTATCGGCGACTTAAATTTTTTATTCATATTGTTTTTAATTAAACCGGGTATTTTTGGGATACTATAAAAAAAGCAAAAAAACAGGATAACAAATACAGATCATTATTAGGAGAGGATTAATATATCAGGAACTTTATTTGCGCTGTTGGCAGGACTGTTAATGAGCGTGCAGGGAGTTTTTAATACCCGCGTAATGGAATCATCAAATATGTGGGCTGCAACAAGCTTTGTTCATATATCAGCTTTTGCGGCAAGCATGACTTTATGGTTTTTTAGCGGACGGGAAGCTTTGTTTTCGGTGTTTGAAGTTAGTGAGAAATTTTATTTGCTTGGCGGTGTCATCGGTGCTTTCATTACATATACCGTCATTAAAGGAATATCTGATTTAGGGCCTGCCAATGCTACAATGCTGATTCTGCTGGCTCAGCTTGCTGTTTCATATTTAATTGAAGTGTTGGGCTTGTTCGGCACTGAAAGTACAAGCTTTGAATGGATGAAACTCATCGGAGTTGCCCTGATGGTTTCCGGCATAATGGTATTTTGCAGGAGCGGTGCTTGACCGCCACCTATTCCACAGTAACCGATTTTGCCAAATTTCTTGGCTTGTCAATATCACATCCTTTTAACAATGCGGCATAATAGGCCAAGTATTGAACAGGGATTATAGCTGCTAAAGGCGATAGCAGTTCATTTGCGTCATCTATTACTATGTGGTCTTTTTCCTGGCTGATTTTACGCATGGATATAACCATTGTTTTAGCTCCTCTTGCTTTGACTTCCTTAATGTTGCTTCTTGTGTTGAGATTGATATTTTCCTGCGTAATTACTGCAATTACAGGAGTGTCCTTTTCAATTAATGCAATTGTCCCGTGCTTTAATTCACCTGCCGGAAATCCTTCTGTTTGAATATATGAAATCTCTTTCAGCTTAAGAGCTGCTTCAAGGCATAAAAAGTAGTCCATGCTTCTTCCTATATAGAAACAATTCCTGCTGTTTAATAGAAATTCTTTTGCTAATATTTTGTATTTGTCTCTGTCATTGCAAAGAGTCTCCATGATGTATGCGATTTTGGATAATTCCTTAAAAACATCCATGCCTATTTTGTTTTCAACCAGGGCTGCAAGTATAGCCAATACTGTAATTTGAGCTGTGTACGCCTTGGTGGATGCAACAGCTATTTCAGGTCCTGCATGTAACAAAAGCGTTTGGTCTGCTTCCCTTGACAGCGTAGAGCCTTTCACATTGGTCAATGTAAGAGTCTTATAGCCCATTTCCTTTACTTTGACCAATACAGCTCTGCAGTCTGCCGTTTCCCCGCTTTGCGAAACAAACATGAACAAGGGTTTTTCAGTTAACAGCGGCATGTTGTAGTTGAATTCACTGGCAAGAATTACTTCTGCCGGTTTATGGGATATTTTTTCAAAGAATTGCTTGCCAAGAAGTCCTGCATGATAGCTGGTGCCGCATGCAATAATATTTATTTTGTCGCAATATCTTATTTGTTGTAAAATTTCCGGGGAAATGCTCATATTACCGCATTTATCGGAATATTCTGACATGATTTTTCTTATTACAAAGGGCTGTTCCTCGATTTCCTTCATCATATAATGAGGATATGTTCCCTTTTCCGTGTCTGAAGCGTCAATATCCGCTTTGTACGGCTGCCTGTTTACTTTGTTGCCGTAGATAGTATATATTTCTATATTGTCCTTTGTTATTTTTAAAAATTCTTTGTCCTCAATTTCATAAAATAGGTTTGTGTGGTTTATCATTGCCATGGCATCGCTTCCAACCATGTTGAAGCCGATGCCTTTTCCGGCTAAAATGGGTGTTTTGTTTTTTGCAGCATAGAGTGTATTCATATCTTTTTTATCAATTATGGCAAGAGCGTAGGACCCCTTCAATTCACTCATGGTATGCCTTATGGCAAGTTCAGTTTCTTCATCGTCATTAACAAATTTCTCCAATAGCTGCACAATTACCTCTGTATCGGTGTCGCTTTGAAGCTCAATCCCTTTTAAGTATTTTTCTTTTAATTCTTCTTCATTTTCAATAATTCCGTTATGTACCAGGGTAAAACGCTTTGAGCTGCTTTGATGGGGATGGGAGTTTATTTTATTGGGAATTCCATGGGTTGCCCACCTTGTATGGCCGATTCCGACAGTGCCGGTTATTTCTTTATCTATGTTTTTTCTTAAGTCAGAAATCCTTCCTTTTTCTTTGCATACATATACTTCATTGTTGTGTAAAACTGCAATGCCTGCCGAGTCATATCCTCTGTATTCAAGCTTTTCAAGGCCTCCCAAAATTATGTCTTTAACATCTTCAAATCCTATATATCCTACTATTCCGCACATTTATTTTCTCCATTCTTTTAATTTTTTTGAATTACAAAAACATGTCTGTAATTCTGTAATTTTATTATGGGATTTGGGAAACCTAGATTATTATTTCAATAAGATTTGAAGCTGTCGATTTTATTTTGTCATTACAGTCGCCTGTAATATTTGTAAAAACCGTATCGGTGCAGCTGCACCGCAGAGCATCCGCCGAATTTTCGATAACTCTGTCCTCGTCAACTTTTAATAAAGTTCCGGCGCTATAATATTCCTTTTGTTTCCCCGCTTAAACATATTGTTTATTTAAACAATATGTTGCATTCTCTTTTATATAATAGCATAAAATCATTTTTAATGTATATATTTTTTTCCAAATATTTTTTGGTTTCCAATTCTCCAAATGAATTACTTTTATGCATTTTATTGCCATGTATTATAATTTGTTTGCTTGTCAATAATAAGTTTAGAAAGTCATAAAAATGATTTTCAAATTAAAATTTAATCAATGTAAAAATTTAACCTGTTACATAGAACAGGTTCAAAGGGCCCAAAGTGATTTACCAATTTAGCATAATATTACATGATTAAATTAAAGCTTTTTGACAATAATAAGAATACATCTTATGAGAAAGGAGAATAAGAATGGCATCAAGCAACAGCGGAAGCGGAAGCAACAACATAGTAGTTCCTGAAGCAAAACAAGCTCTTAACCAGATGAAGACTGAGATAGCAAATGAATTAGGTTTAACAAATTATGAGCAGACAGACAAGGGTAACCTTACTGCAAGACAAAATGGTTATGTAGGCGGATACATGACTAAGAGATTGGTTGAAATGGCTCAGAGACAAATGAGCGGCGGCGGACAGTTTAAATAAAAATGAAGTATAGTAAGTTTGGTGGATAGAAACTATCCACCAAATTTTTAATTTTTTATGACCTTTTGATAAGTCTTTTTCTCTTTTGATTTTATTTGAAATTTGCCAGCCGTTTTTCTATAAAAGCGGTCATTCCTTCTTTTTGGTCTTCATGGGCAAAGCATAAACCGAATAAATTTGCCTCTATTGCAATGCCTGTCTCAATATCTGCCTCATTTCCTCTGTGAATTGCTTCCTTTGAATATTTTACTGCAGTCCTGGAGTTTGAAACGATTTTTTTAGCCAGGGCATATGTTTCTTCCATCAGACTGTCTTTGTTTACTACTTTATTTGCAAGTCCTATCCGGTAAGCCTCCTGAGCATCTATATGGGAGCCCGTCAATATTAATTCCTTTGCCCTGCCAAGCCCCACCAGTCTCGGGAGTCTTTGGGTTCCTGAAAATCCCGGGCAAATTCCA
>Ga0208458_1000636_pt1 | contig 34825 bp, 28 predicted proteins | sample AD_UKC085_MetaG_FD_184432 | JGI IMG/M metagenome (GOLD analysis project Ga0208458, IMG submission 184432) | Active sludge microbial communities of municipal wastewater-treating anaerobic digesters from USA - AD_UKC085_MetaG (SPAdes) (version 2) | ecosystem: Engineered > Bioreactor > Anaerobic >... | reverse complement strand
TGTAGTTTCTTCGGTAATGCCGCCTGAATCGGTAATAACTGCCAGGGAATTTTCAACGAGGTAATTGAACTCGAGATAGCCCAGGGGTTCTATCATGTACAGGTTGGGATGCCTGATTCCGGTTTTGGAAATCACTTTAAGAGTCCTTGGGTGGACTGGGAATATCAGAGGGATGCCTTTGGAGTGTTCTGTTATTTCATTAACAAGGATTTCGAGATTCTTTGTATCGTCGACATTTGCAGGGCGGTGGAGTGTTATAACAATGTAATAACCTGTTTGAAGTCCGTCTGAATCCCAGATTGCAGGTTTAATGAATCTGTGGCGGTGTTTAAGCAGAGTGTCGATCATGGTGTTGCCGACGAAGAAAACATTTTCCTGCTTCGCACCGCTCCTTATGAGGTTATCGGTTGCTGTTCTTGTTGTTGTGAAGAAGTAGTTTGTAATGCTATCGGTAACTACGCGGTTAATTTCCTCGGGCATGGACCAGTCGCCCGATCGTATTCCTGCTTCCACATGTGCTACCGGGACCAGCATTTTCCGTGCGGATATTGAACATGCCATTGTCGATGTAACGTCACCTACTACGATACAGAGGTCTGGTTTATCGGTAAGCAGCAGTTTTTCGTAGGCTATCATGATAGCAGCAGTTTGTTCAGCCTGGGAACCGCCGCCGGCATTGAAATTCACGTCGGGGTGGGGGATGCCCAGCTGGTCGAAGAAGCTTCCGCTCATATTGGCATCGTAATGCTGGCCGGTATGAATGAGCCGGTACGAAATGTTTTTGCCTTTGCCCTGAGCCAGTTTTATAGCTTCGATAATCGGGGCTATCTTCATAAAGTTTGGCCGGGCGCCGGCTATGAGATCTATTTTCATTAGAATACTAAGCGTTTTTGAAAGAATTAATGAACACCGCAATTTACTTATAACTCCATTAGGAAATTAATGTTATAAAGGTTTTTGTTTTTGTTGTATTTTGACCCAAATTATTAACCCTCTCATCATCTGATAAAAACGTGACTGTTAATAAAAAAGGTGGTACAACACCACCTTTTCCAATAGTTCTTTAACCAGAAAATAACTATCTGTTGATTTTTACTTTTTCCACATACTTTTTGTTGCCTGCCCTGACTTCTACAATGAAGAGCCCTTTTTCAGCAGGATCAACTGCAAATTGCTTCAGATCACCCTTCCCATTCCACTCAAGATTATTCACCTGAAAGACTTTTCTTCCTGTAAGATCATATACTGTAACGGAACCTGGAAGATTGCCATATTCATCCGACAGGCTTAATACATTTAGACTGCCGTATGAAGCATAGATACTGAATTTTCTTTTGTTTGTTGTAACAACAGGAATGTCTGTTGTCAGATTTGCAATGGAAAGGATGAATCTGTTCTCAGTAATTCCGGCCGGAGCTTCAAAAGTAAAATCTTCCCCCTTTTTCAGATCAATGCTGGTGTTTGTCGTGAGATCTTTGAGAGTTATAGAATAATTGTCGAGTCGCTTTAACTCATTTGAGCACAATTTATAAGTACCTCCTTTAGTAACATTCATTCCCAAAGCTACATCAACCTTTGATTCGGGAAAAGGAATAGCATTAATTGAATAGTCTATGTCGTCAATTGTTGACCAGATACTTATATCGCCGGCACTTTTGCTGAACTTATAAGCATCAAGTTCCTTATCGAATGCCGGAGTAGCATTATGGTTGAATCTTACAACAAGATCCGTACTGTCAATCAGATTCTGAAGTTGAATTCTGACAAATGAAACAGTGTCCTTTTTTTCTATGGTTTCTTCTGAGCCCTTTTTGTACCTGAATTGATCCAGATTATGTATCCGGGCTTCAGCCGGTAAATACACATCTGAGTTGGCAGTGGCATGTACAAAAAATCCCTGCATGGGGGGTATTGTACCTGTACCTCCGTCAACACCAATACCTCCTACATATGCCGCAACTTTATCGTTTATAGTAAAATATATTGCGTTATTAACTGATGACGGAGTCCAGTCGTCAATAATAATATCCCAGTCGATACATGATGCAAAAGGATTACCCAGCAGATTAAAACCTTGATATTCAGGGTATCCTGTGCCACATGTGACAGGAACTTCGACACCCAGAACATTCAAGTTTCCGGTTATAGTAAAAGTTGATCCACTCGCGGAATAATAATTATATCCTTTGCCTAATTCAAGAGTGCTGAAGGTTGTACCAATATTTGATTCAGTTGAGTACTGGTACCCATCATATGCAACCCATCCGGATTCGTTTTCTTCATTAATTACAAGGCTTTCTATATATTGTGCAAGGTTCAAAGTTGAAAATGCGGTGGCGCTGATATTGTTGACAGGAACAGAAATATAATGCCATTTGAAGTTATCCTCAGCAGTAGTACCGCCGGACAGATAGATCTTGGTTATTGTCGACCCCGTGCCACTATATTGTCTGTGTAATAGGGATGCAACACCTGATTCATTAGGATAGGATTCCAATGTTAATGTGCCGTTATTTTGTATGGTGTAAACCGTAACACTGGTTTGAGGATTAATTGTAAATGATCCACCTGCATTAATCGTGAGTTTTGAGGTAGATGGACCCCCAGTGAACTGTAAATGACCTCCGTTATACTGACCGGGTGAAATTGTAAGCGATCCTCCGGAAGCTATTGTAATATTATGGGCATAGATAATATCATTGGGATAATTATCCGGATACCAAGTCAGGGTGCCGGATATTGTGCCACTATAAGGATTGTTTATTGTTCCATTCCCAGTCTGTGCACATAAGAAAACGTGGGATATCAATGAGATTAACAGAACTAATATCAATTTTTTCATATGACTTTAGTTTATTCATTCATAACGACATAAATATAATAATATTTTTACTAACCTATAATACAGGGACTAAACAATGAGCAAATATACGTATTTGTTTAATTCTTTGTTTCAATCTGAATTTATCAAATGAAATTTCTTGAATCCGGAAAAAATAATGTTTTGGTGTATGAGGTTATGAGCAATTCTTTAAGTGCAGAAAATTATCTGTTGATAATAATTAATGGCTGTTTTAATACGTTATAATTCTTTCGATACTTTTGCAGGATGCAGTACCATACAAGATATTTGTTCACAATGATTAATTAAAGTTGAGTAAAATCAGGCATAATTATACTATACGAGATTTAATTAAAAATAGAACTCCAAGGGCATATCAGATAATATTCGTTTTGCTTTCTTAAAAGGGGTGTTTGTCATTGAATCGGGGTTTTTATTTTTAATAAAGGACAGCAAACCGGAAGCTCAGCAAATCGATTTGTTGGACAACTTGCTGTTTATATAGATGCATTGGGCAGACATTAAACCGATTTGGTTTATATTATGGTGGTTACATCAAATTCCATGTGAGTGACGGTGCGATAGCATTACTGAAAAACATATAAACTATATCATCTATTATTTGAATGATATTTCTATATTCGTTATTAAATTATAGCTTCAAAATGTAAATGACATGAAACCTACATGTTTAAAATGCACAAACACGTATTTATGTAATTTTCACTCATGTGAGTTTTCCTGCTTGAGCAGGGTGCCATTAAAATAAAAATTATGTTATGATGAAAATAAAGTATATAGTTTTGTCTATTGTAGTTTTGGCGATTATCTCAGATTCATGTGTGTCGCGCAGGAAAATTACATATCTTCAAAGCTCTGGAAAAGCTGATGAGTCAATTATCTCCTCGCCGGGGTTACTTACTTCAGTTACACCGGCAGAGTATAAGATAATGCCGAATGATTACCTGTTTATCAGGGTTATCACTCCCGATCCGCAATGGTCAGCGCTTTTCAATATGCAGACCGGAGAAGCAGGAGTTACTCAGGAAAGTGCTGCATTATCAAGCTACCCTGTAGGATTGGACGGTAGTATTGAAATACCATACGTTGGTAAAGTGCCGGTAGCAGGGAAGAATCTTTCCGAAATAAAAAATGATTTGGAAACCGTGTTTAAAAACTATGTTAGTGATGCTGCAATAACGGTAAGATTGGTTGATAACAATGTAAGTATCATTGGCGAGGTAAACGTTCCCGGGCGATATCCGATTTCAAAGGATCGTATGACCATTTTTGAGGCGCTGGCGATGGCCGGAGATATCAGTACTTACAGTGACAGGCAGCGAATTCAGTTGATCAGGCCTTCTCCATATGGTCCTGTTGTCAATGAGTTTTCATTGGCTGATCGTAGTGTTTTGCATTCTGAATATTACTATGTAATGCCAAATGACGTTATATACGTTTTGCCCATGAGAGGGAGAACATTCCATTTGAACACTGCTGTATACACAATCTTCCTGACAACAATTTCCACCGCTCTGGTGATAATAAGTTATTTCAGAACTCTATAACAGGATATCAATGGCTCATCATAATACACGTCACCTTGACTCCCATGGGAGACTGAACAAGCCAAGCAGAGGCTTGGATCCACTTGTTGTTTTCAACCTTTTAAAGAAGAACTGGTACTGGTTCGTTCTCACGACATTAATTGCACTTTATGGTGCAAAGTTCTATCTGGGTCATACACTGCCTGCTTATCAAACTTCAGTCACTGTCCTTATCAATGAAACTGAAGACCGTCCAATGATTGATAATTCTGAATTGCTCCAGGGACTTGGTTTACCCGGCGGAATGAAAAACATTGAAAATCAGATTATGATAATCAGGTCCCGGGCTCTTACCGAAAGGACTCTTGAACAATTACCCTTTGAAACAGAGTATTATGTTAAGACACTCAGGAACAAACTTCCAATCTATCCTGATTCTCCTATCAGAGTATCATCCGAAACAGTAATTCCTCTGCCAAAGGATATAGAGTTTTCAATTACCTATTTAGGTAACAATATGTTCGTTCTGGCATCTGAATCCGAGTATTTTCCTTTTCAGAGAACTGCCTTGTTTGGTGATACCATCAGGACTCCTAACGGTGCTTTTAAGGTTGATTGTGGTGATGTTGGTGTTTTTCAGGATATTAAAGATCAGGCAATTCATTTTGTTAATCACAGTATGCCTAGTTTGGTGAACTATTTTAACAGCCGTCTTAATGTCGAATTACTATCCCGTGAAGGGTCAATATTGAGAATTAGTCTGGTGGGTACAAATAGTGCCAAGGATGCAGATTTTCTCAATAAACATGTTGAAGGATTTCAGGCCATTTCACTTGACAAAAAAAATACGGAGGCCATTCGGAGAATTGAATTTATTGAGGATCAGTTAATAGGTATTTCTGACTCCTTGTCAATAACGGAAACAAGGTTGCAGCAATTCAGGTCTTCCCACAGGGTCATGGACCTCTCTGCTCAGGGTCAGTCTATCATTGCTCAGGTGACTTTGCTGGAGAATGAAAGGGCACGTCTTAACCTGGAATCAAACTATTATGATTATCTTGCTGATTATCTCACAAAAGAGTCCGTCTCCGAGATCCCGATTGTTCCTATAACAATGGGAATAACCGATCCGGGTCTTACAAGGCTTGTTGAAGAGCTGGCAGAATTGCAGGGCCAGTTATCCACAAGGGGAGCAGGTGAAATGAACCCTATACAGAGAAATCTTGCACAAAGAGTTCGATCTACAAAAGAAGCGTTGCGGGAAACCTTGAACGGACTTCGCAGGGCCAACAGTCTTGCAAAATCTGAAAACCAGGCACAGATAAACAGAGCTAATTCACAGGCCTCAGCACTACCGGTTACGGAAAGACAATTGCTGGGGATTGAAAGAAAATTCACGCTTAATAATGAACTCTACACTTTCCTTCTTGAGACGAGAGCCGAACAGGAAATGCAAAAGGCATCTAACCGGGCAGACAGTGAAGTAATTGACCCGGCTGATCCAAGATACAGTTACAAAGTTTATCCGAATCCTATTAAGATTTATTTTTTGGGTCTTTTTGCCGGATTTGGTATACCGTTCCTGATTATATTTCTTAACTTTATATTTGACAACCGGCTGAAGTTTGAGGATATCAGACGAATGACCCAATTACCGGTACTTGGTAATATGCCTCACAGTCCGGGTAAAACCAACAAAGTAGTTTTTGAAGACCCGAATTCAGGGCAAGCAGAATCCTTCAGATTATTGCGCGCTAAGATGGAGTTTCTTACTAAGGAAGCGACATCCCCTGTAATACTGGTTACATCATCAATGCCCGGTGAAGGCAAAACTTTTGTATCAATCAATCTGGCATCGGTTTACAGTCTGTTAGGAAAAAAGACAGTTCTGGTGGGCTTTGATCTGCGAAAGCCAAAGATATTCCAGGATTTTAATCTTAAAAATGAAAAGGGCGTTTCTACCTGGTTAATTGGGCAAGACAAACTTCAGGATGTAATTCAGCAAACATCCTACGAGAATTTATCGGTTATTTCAGCCGGCCCTGTTCCTCCGAATCCTTCTGAACTTACGGCCCTTGCAAAGACTGAGGAATTATTCAGATTGTTAAGGGAAGGGTTTGATTTTATTGTTATCGACTCATCTCCTATCGGGCTGGTATCCGATACATATCATCTCGCATCTATGACTGACGCATGCCTTATGGTAGTAAGGCCAAGGCATACTCTGAGGGATATGTTCGAAAGAACTTTATATGAAATTTCTGAAAGGGGAATAAAGGGGACCAGTCTTGTTATCAATGATATATCATCAGACGGCAAAAGTTATGGCTATGGTGAAAAATACGGTTATACTACAGGGAAAAAGTCAAAAAGAAGGAGCTTTATGAAGTTCCGGATTCCCTCAAGATAGATTTCAAAGATTCAACAATGCGTCCATACGGAAAACCGGCCCTTATAGATTTACCAAAGTTTCTTGACCTGCGAGGTAACCTTTCCTTTGTTGAGGAAGAAACACATATTCCGTTTAAGATAAAAAGAGTTTATTGGATATATGATGTTCCGGGAGGTGAGCATCGCGGAGGACATGCTTTTAAACAGACCGATGAACTGATAATTGCTCTTTCAGGAAGTTTTGACCTTAACCTGCATGACGGAACAACGGAGTATAAGTATTCTCTTAACAGGTCATATTATGGTGTCGTTGTTCCGCGGATGATCTGGCGGATGATTGATAATTTTTCTACCAACTCGCTTGCCATGATCATTGCTTCCACCGACTTTTCTGAAAGTGATTACATAAGAAATTTTGAAGAATTCAGAAAGATGCTTTAAAGTGACAGATTGCGGTTCAAGTATATACAATTGTAATGTCATGGAGCTTTCAAAGATCCATAATCCTTCCGGGAACATAACAATTGTACAAAGTGACAGTGACCTTCCTTTCAGGGTAAAAAGAGTCTATTATCTCTACGACGTTCCGGGTGGATCAGAACGAGGCGGACATGCTCATAAGGCACTTCAGCAACTGATCGTTGCGGCAAGCGGATCATTCGATGTTATTCTGGATGATGGGTTCATGAAGAAGACAGTTCATCTGAACAGGCCAAACTACGGACTCATGGTAGTACCGGGTATCTGGAGGGAGATCATCAACTTTTCTTCAGGTGCAATATGCCTGGTTCTTGCCTCAGAGAGATATGACCCTTCTGATTATATCCGGAATTACCAGGAATTCATTGAGTTAAAAAAACAGTTGAATGTTAGTTGAATCAGATATTATTTCATACAGGCAATACTTTCCTGTTGATCCGAATCCTTTTATCTCGGAAAAATTTATTGAGCTCAATAGGTATAAGGTTGACCGTGTTGTCAGGCTTGTTGACGATAGCAGTCAACCGGTGATTGGTTTGGTTGCGGGCATTAAAAACGGTATTTTGAAATCTCCATTCTCCGCGCCATTCGGTGGATTCCATTTCAGGAAAGAAAATGTTTACAGCGGTGAAATTGACAGGTTTTTACAACTGCTTTCAGATTATGCAGAGTCCCTTCTTTTAAATAGAATAGAGATCATTACACCTCCTGATATTTATCACATGACATTCAATGCCAAGATGGTTAATTCTCTTGTCAGACAGGGATATCAGCCGGCATTGCCGGAAATAACTAACTGGGTAGATCTTACAAGATTTGATGGCATGTTCCGCCAAAAGAACAGCCGGGAGTATTACAGACAGGCTCAACGCAATAATCTTGTATTCTCTGTAGCTCAGAATGAAAGAGAAAAGGGAATTATATATGACTTGATATGTGAGAACAGGTCTAAGTTTGGCAGGCCAATATATATGACACTGGATAATATCTTATCAACCGGAGAGATCTGGCCTGTTGAATTCTTCAAAGTGGAATCGGGAAAAAACATTGTTGCTTCAGCAATCTTCTACAGAAATCACAATGAGATTTGTTATGCAGTGTACTGGGGGGATAATGACGAAGGACGTCCTCTCAGAGCAATGGACTTTCTGTTGCTGAATCTTTTTGTTTATTATAAGGAGGCCAGTTTCCGGTATATGGACCTTGGCATATCTACAGAGAACGGGATCCCGAATGAAGGGCTTCTTAGATTCAAGGAAAGTCATGAAGCTATATCCTCATTACGGTACAGGTTTATACTTGACATAAAGAAAAGCTGACTTGTGTTTATTTTATATCCTGATCCATATAGCCTTCCGACATATCGTATAGGTCCATTTCAGACGAAAGACATTTCTTTAAACCAGCTTCTGCCGGATTCGGACAGAATTGACAGTTATTTCCATGAGAGATTTGGTGACTTCTGGTTCACATATACATACAATGGAAGGGAAGCTATTCACCTGGCGTTAAAGCATTATAAGCTGTCAAAGAATGATGTTGTCACAATTCTTACTACTTCCGGCAATTTTTATATCAGTAGCTGTGTTACAAATGAGATAGAGAAGTTTTGTAAATGGTCCAGAGAAATTTTACCTGAAACAAAAGTACTCTTCGTTAACCACGAATTCGGCTATCCTTATCCGGAGCTCTGGAAGCTTAAGCTGTTGAACCTGCCTATCATAGAGGATTGCGCGGGTTCTTTCTTTTCTGAGGATAATGAAAAAACAATTGGCAGGACCGGGGATTTTGTAATTTACAGCTTTCCGAAAATGTTTCCTCTTCAGGTTGGAGGACTCCTCGTCTCGGCATCGCATATCAATCATAACTATTCAGGACAAATTCAGGCCGGAATGTTGCGTTACATCAAGAATGTCCTATCGGAGTATATCGGGAGAAAGGATCAGATTATCAGTAAAAGGATAAAAAATTATACTGAGTTGCGCGGCAGGTTTGAGGAATCAGGTTTAAGTGAAAGATTTAAACTGGAAAAAGGAACTGTACCCGGCGTCTTTATGTTCCGTACAGACAATCACAATATTAACCTTCCTGAACTTAAGAAACATTTCTGGGCACATGGTATTCAATCGAGTGTGTTTTATGGTGAAGACGCTTTCTTTATACCTGTTCATCAGGCTTTGACTGAATTTGATCTCGACTATTTCTATGAGGTAATGAAAGTTTTTATTCAAAAAGCTGAATAATGAAATATGCAAATATTAATCTGGGCAAAGATGTGGAAATTGATCCCTCTTCTTCGATCAATAATGTCACCATCGGAGATAACGTCAGAATAGCAAAAAGATGCTCTGTTTATGGAAGTCCTGGCAACCAGCTGGAGATAGGATCAAATACTTATATCGGGATGAATAGCCTGCTGAACGGGTTTGCCGCGAAACTTACAATTGGTTGTAATGTAAGCATTGCACAGAATGTTAATATTATGGTTGATTCAGGACCCAATGCTTCGCCTGCTATGCAAAAGGTGTTTCCATTGGAGAAAAGGCCCGTGACAATAGGGAATCATGTCTGGATAGGTGCGGGTTCTGTAATAATGCCTGGTGTTACATTGGGAGATTATTGCATTGTTGCGGCTAACTCATATGTCAACAGATCCTTTGACCATTTCACAATAGTCGGAGGCAGTCCTGCAAAAGTGTTGAGAACTTTTACTGAGGAAGAAAAAAACAAAATTCTCGGAGAATGATTAAATTCCTGAATTTACAGAAAATAACTTCAAGTTTTGAGCCTGAGTTGTCTTTGGCAGTTGCACGGGTAGTGAAGAGCGGATGGTTTCTCCTGGGGGAAGAGACTGCTGCTTTTGAAAAGGAATTCGCTGAATTCATTGGATCAAAACATTGTATAGGAACGGCAAATGGTTTGGATGCTCTCCGCCTTATCCTCAAGGCTTACATCGAGATTGGAGTTATGAAAGAGGGGGATGAGATAATAGTCCCTGCCAATACGTTTATTGCCACTATTCTGGCGATCACTGACAACCGGCTTCGACCTGTTTTTGTTGAACCTGATATTGAAACTTATAATATTGATTCTGCACTTATAGAACAGGCTGTAACTGATAGGACAAAAGCAATAATCGTGGTTCATTTGTATGGTCAGGCTTGTTGGTACGCTGAGATCACGGAAATTGCAAAGAAGTATAATCTGAAAATCATAGAAGATAATGCACAGGCAGCAGGAGCTGTCACAATGACACATGGCACACCCGTAGCTGCCGGCACTCAGGTACCTGGGCCAGGACGAACCGGATCACTGGGTGATGCATCCGGTCATAGCTTTTACCCGGGTAAAAACCTGGGTGCCCTGGGAGATGGCGGCGCTGTAACCACTGATGATGATGAATTGGCATCTGCGGTCCGATCCATTGCAAATTATGGATCAGTCCAAAAGTATGTCCATAACCATAAGGGTTTGAATTCCAGACTTGATGAAATCCAGGCTGCAGTTCTGAGAGTTAAATTACCCCGGCTTGACACTGACAATCAGCTCCGGCGTGTGATTGCCGGCTTTTACACATCCAATATATGCAACCCTCAGATTGTTCTACCGGGGCTTGCAAAACAAGATTCCGGGAAAGGGGAACAGGGTTCTCACTCTCCGGATGTAATCCTTAACACCCTGAGTCATGTCTGGCACCTTTTCGTTATACGTCACCCCGAACGTGACAGGCTAAGGAAATACCTTGAGGAAAATGATATTCAGACTTTGATCCATTACCCGGTTCCACCACATAAACAGAGAGCCTATGCAGAATATTCTCATCTGAATTTGCCTGTAACCGGGAAGATTCACCGGGAGGTACTAAGTTTGCCCATCAGTCAGGTAATGACCCTTGATGAAGCCGGGAAAGTGGTGGATATTGTAAATCAATTCCGTTGATTAATCGGAAACGCTTATAGCGCTGTATTTTTCTATATAAACACTTTTTGGAACAGTCTGAAAATATACCCAAAACAGAATCCGTATCCGGGAATCCCGAACAATCATCTTATCGTCAGATATTTAAGGCCACCTCTCTTTTTGGTGGCGTGCAGGTATTCCAGATTCTTATCGGGATAATCAGAACCAAGTTTGTGGCTGTGCTGCTTGGTACAGCCGGGGTAGGAATTATGGGCCTGTTTAATGCTCCGCTGCAGTTAATCCTGTCAGTGACAGGTCTGGGCCTTACTTTCAGTGCAGTAAGAGATATAGCAGAGGCATATGGGAATGACGATCAGACCAGGATTGGGCAAACAGTAATGACACTGCGCCGCTGGTCCTGGTTTGCAGGTATTCTTGGCATGCTTGTAACAGCAAGCCTGGCGCCGCTCTTGAGCAAATGGACTTTCGGTAATAGTGAATATACATGGGCATTTGTGTGGCTGTCAATCACCATGCTCATGCAGACGATAAGCAATGGTCAGAGATCTCTTCTCCAGGCAGGAAGAAGATTGAAGTATCTCGCGAGAGCCAGTGTATGGGGCTCCCTCCTGGGATTATTAACATCAGTCCCGCTATACTATTTCTTTGGGGTGAAAGGGATCGTCCCATCTCTTATACTTACTGCAGCAACATCACTGATATTATCCTGGTTTTACTCGGATAAACTAGAAATACCACCTGTAAAAATGTCTTTCAGGGAGACAATTGTATCCGGAAAGAACATGGTAAAGCTAGGTCTTGTAATAACAGTCACAGGCATAATTGGTTTTCTTACAGGCTATATCTTAAATGCATTTATAAGCAGAACCGGCGGTGTTGATCAGGTGGGTCTGTATAATGCCGGCTGGTCGGTGATAGGGCAGTCGACCGGTCTCGTGTTTGCTGCAATGACCACGGACTATTTTCCAAGACTATCATCTATAAACAGCGATGATAAGAAGATAACCGCACTTGTCAATCAACAGGCTGTAATGGTACTCTTGATACTAATGCCCATAATTGTATTCCTTATAGTTGCCTTGCCTCTGCTGATACGATTACTTTATTCATCTGCATTCCTACCTATGGTAACTTTTGCGAGCTGGATGGTAATCGGGATAATCCTGAAAGGTCTTGTCTGGCCTTTAGGGTTTATTTTTCCGGCAAAAGGTGATTTGAAAGTTTTTGGCGGTATAGAGATAAGTGCAATGATATTCAATATAATAATAAATATTCTTGGATACATGTTTTACGGTTTGGAGGGACTTGGTGTTTCTTATATAGTGGGCTATGTTTTCGGACTGACCATTACCCTGTACTTTGCGCACAGGAAATATCATTTTGTATACGCCGGGGAAACTATAAGAACATTTGTTATCAGTATATTGGTTATAATCACCGTATTTGTTCTTTCAATTTTTTCTAATGGAGCTGTCAGGTATACAATTGGTATCATTGTATTAGGAGCAGCAACATTGTATTCATTTCTTGAGCTGGATAAGAAATTGGGGCTGAAGCCTGTGATAAAAGATTTTGTTTCATCCGCTTTCAGGAGGAAACAGATCTGAAGTCATTATGTTTAACCGTCAAACTGACTATGATAAAAATTAATTTCTGCGATTTTTGGCCGGGTTTTGATTCCAATAACCTCTTCCTTAAATTTTTTGAGCGACATTTTCCTGTCGTCATTCACGACAAGCCTGATTACCTTTTCTTCTCTGTCTATGGCAGGGAACATCTCAAATATGATAACTGTGTAAAGATTCTTTATACAGGTGAAAATCTGGTCCCTGATTTTAATCTATGTGATTATGCTATAGGCTTCCATTACCTGGAATTCGGTGACAGGTATCTGAGATATCCATTATTTGCTTATTATCAATGGCATTACGAGAATCTATCTATAAGTGAAAGCCAATCATCTCAATTGTTAGCTGAGGATGAAAGTCTGACCAAAAGGAAATTTTGCAATTTTGTGTATTCCAATAATGTCAATTCAGATCCGGTTCGTGACCATTTTTTTAATGAATTAAGCAAATACAGGAAAGTTGACTCCGGTGGAAGGCATCTTAATAATATTGGTGGGCCTGTTAAGGATAAACTGAGTTTTATTAAGGACTATAAATTTACCATTGCATTCGAAAATAGTTCCGTACCCGGTTATACGACAGAAAAACTGCTTGAACCTATTATTGCATGCTCGCTACCTGTTTATTATGGCAATCCGCTAGTTTATCTTGATTTCGTACCAGGGACATTCGTCAGGCTCGAAAATAAAAATGATATCGAAAGGGTTATTGAAGAAATTATCTCTCTTGACAGTGATGACACAAAGTATCTTGCCATGCTGCACAGTAAAAAATTCAAGAGTGAAAACAATATCCAAAAGTGGGAGGAGCATCTAAAATCATTCCTGGCCAACATCTTTGGACAACCTCCGGATCATGCTTACCGAAGGCCTGTATTTGGATTTAATAGTTTTTATGTGGAGGAGTTAAAGCTTCAGGCACAGCTTCTTGAAAGGAGGAGACGTTTGAGCTCTGTTAAAGCTTCTATTAGAAACACTGTCTCTCGGATTAATCCCAAGTGAGAAAAAAGTAATATCCATGTCATTGGTATCTGTAATTATTTCTACCTACAATTCTGCATGTTTCATTGCTGAAACTCTCGATAGTATTCGTGAGCAGACATGGCCCGATATTGAATTAATTATCACAGATGATAGATCAGGCGATGAAACATTGGAGATCTGTAAGCGGTGGTTGGACAGCAACAATAGCCGATTTGTAAGAACATTATTAATAAGCTCCGAAACAAATACCGGAATTGCTGCTAACGCTAACAGGGGACTGAAAGCAGCCAAAGGTGAATGGGTGAAATTTTTGGGCGCTGATGATACTCTTTTGCCCTATTGCATAGAAGCCAATATGGAGCATATAGCTAAAAATCGACACATTAAAATTCTTTTCTCAAAAGTCAGTATCTACAATGATAGTTTTCATCCAAAGAATCTTATATTCACAACGGAGGATGATAGTTTTAATCCGAAGAGCATTATGCACCCTTCAAGAAGTGCATCATCACAGTACAAAATGCTGCTTGTTTCTGATAGAATTCATTATGCTCCTTCTGTATTCATGCATCGGGATACCTTGTTATCAATTGGTGGTTTTGACGAAAAGGTAAAACTTATGGAAGACTATCCACTTTGGTTAAAACTCACGCGGGAAGGACACAGACTTCATTTTATGAATACAATAACTGTTAATTATCGAAGACATTGCAAGGCTGTGAATAATAAAAACCAAAATGTTATTATTAATCCTAATTATTTCAAGACAGAAAAGTTCAGAGAAGAATATACTTACCCGTCGCTTCCATTTGTTATTAGAAACGAACAAAGAATTAATTGGCTGCTTTCTCAGATTTTCAGATGGTCTGTATTGAATCGGAATACTTTACCAAACAGAGTATTGTATAAAGTACTAACCTCTTATCTGAATCCATTTAAATACTACTCCCGTTTCTCAAAAAAGATTCGAAATGAATTTGAGAATAGTAATCTAAGAAACTAGTTTGGTAAAAACACCTGGCAGAATAATATCTGTTTCTTTTAAGTTATTCATTGATTGAGCGATGTTTTTAGAATTATGACACGTTTATCTATAATAATCCCAATATATAAGGTTGAAGATTATGTGGAAAGATGCCTTTCTAGTTTGTTAAACCAGAATCTGGATCATGATCAATATGAGATAATATGCATAAATGATGGTTCTCCTGATCGTAGCGGGGAAATTGTAAAGAATTTGATGAAGTCTTTTTCCAATATTCACATTATTGAACAGGAAAATAAGGGGGTTTCAATTGCAAGAAATAATGGTATAGACATCGCAACAGGAAAGTATCTGCTTTTTATTGATCCTGATGACTTTATTGAGGCAAATACCCTTCAGCGAGTCCTGGATAAAGCGGATAAAATGGATTGTCAGGTTTCATTCCTGGGATTCACAGTTATCTCAGAGTGCGGTCAGGTTATAGAGCAACGGTTTTACGAAAAACTGAAGGATCGTCTCTGCAGAGGAATTGAAGCATATCCTTTGTCTCGTGCGAATGATCGTAGAGATCCTGACAGAATGGTGGCTGTATTATTCCGGCGAGACTTTTTTGAACACCACAAATTGAGATATCTTGCCGGGGTTCCATATCTTGAAGACGGTGAGCTTATTGCTCGAATACTATGTGTTGCTGACAGATGTATCTTTGATGGACGTCCTTTCTATTTTCGTACTATTCGTAAAGGATCAGCAACAATATCATCATTGTTTTATTCTGAAAGAGCAATTAATGGTTTTTTGAAATCAGCAACCAATCTGGCGGATTTTAAGAAGAATCCCGTATTGAAGCAGGAACAGAAAGACTTTTTAAACCAGGCAATATGCAAGTTCGTTGTTTTATACATCACTTCATCGCATGTACCATTCGGTTTTAAAAAAATAAAAAAAGCAAAGGCACGACTTAACAAAGCCGGATTAAGTAAGTTGGATTTAACCTCTGTTGACCTGGAATATAGAATCCTTGGTCATTTATATAATTTTTCCGTTGTTCTGCTGATCATTTATCAGTTTGTACTTTTCAGGTTACATCATATTTGTAAAATCAGTAGATTTCGGTTGAAAAAAGTACTCAGAACAAAACCAAAGGATTGTTAATGGCATGTGTGGGATAGCTGGTTTTATTGCGGGGCATGGAAGGTTATTGTCGAATGAAATAATCTGCAAAATGGCTTCCATGATAAATCACAGAGGACCGGATGACGAAGGCTTTGTGATTCTTAAAAGTCATGACCAACTGATACAACTGGGAGGCGACAGTACGCCTCACGAAGTATGGGATACATTTACCGAATACCGTCCGGTTGCGAAAATAACCTCCTTCATGGGCGATGCTTCAATAATGGCTCTGGCACATAAGCGTTTGTCTGTTCTTGATCTTTCTCCTGCAGGTCATCAGCCATTGTCATACTCTTCTGGTCGGTTTTGGATAGTATTCAATGGTGAAGTGTACAATTATACCGAGATCAGGAGAGAGCTTCAAGAGTCAGGATATTCATTTAAAACAAATACGGATACTGAGGTAATTCTTGCTGCATACCAGGAATGGGGAGAAGGATGTCTTAATAAATTTGTCGGGATGTGGGCATTTGCCATTTATGACAGATATAGCAATGAGATCTTTTTGGCAAGAGACCGGTATGGGATTAAACCCTTTTACTATTTTTTTTCAGAAGAAGGAGACTTTTTCTTTGCCAGTGAGATAAAACAGTTCACGGTATTACCCAAATGGCGTGCTTCTATGAATCCGCAAAGGGTCAATGATCAACTCATGTACTCAATTGCCGATCATACCGACGAAACTATGTTTGGGAATGTTTTTCAATTACCTGGTGGAACATGTTTTAGATCAGTATTAAGTGACATAAAACCTGCAATAAGAGGGAAGTTAAATTATAAAAGATGGTATTGGCCCAAACGAGAGTTATTCAATGGATCGTTTGAAAATGCTGCAAAAACTTTCCGGTCCTTGTTTGAAGTGTCTGTTAAGGAGCATCTCAATGCTGACGTTCCTGTGGGTACTGCTTTGAGCGGTGGACTGGATTCATCTGCCATAGTATGTGAAGTAAACAGATTGTTAAAAACCGGAGGTGCAACAACCCGGCAGCGAACCTTTTCTTCATGTTCAGATATTGAGAAATACAGTGAGAAGAAGTGGATGGATATTGTAATAGGCGCAACAAATGTTGATGCATCCTTTGTTTATCCCAAAGTGGAAGATGTATTTACTCAAACTCCTCAAATTATCTGGCATCAGGATGAACCATATCAATCTCAGAGTGTACTGCTTGGCTATAATGTGTTTAAGCTTGCCGCATCTGACAAAGTGAAAGTCTTACTCAATGGCCAGGGAGCAGATGAGTATCTTGGAGGCTATGGCCAGTTTACATTTTCAAGGTATGCTGAGATGGTCCGGAGAATGAAAATATCTGAACTTCTGCATGACATTGAAAATACCAGACAAATCAGATCTTTAAGCGGTATGGAAGTATTTAGAGGAATAGCATATCACCTTTTGCCAACAAAGATTAACCGCATCCTGTCAGGCTTATCATCCAATACACGCCATCTGAAAGGAATTGTTAGCAGTGGGAAAATGGGGATGAACTTTAAACACCCATTTGACTTTATTCCGGTCGAATACTCTTCTGTGCAGAATATATCGGAACATCTTACCTTTTATTCCACACTGCCCAAATACTTGCACTGGGAGGATAGAAACTCAATGGCTAATTCAATAGAAGCCCGAGTCCCTTTTCTCGACCACCGTTTGGTTGAATTTGTTTATAACTTACCTGATAATTATCTGGAAAAAGATGGCATTTCCAAAAGAGTAATGCGTCAGGCTATGGGTGGCCTTCTTCCTGAGGCAATCAGATGCCGAAGAGATAAGATGGGTTATTCTACACCTGAGGAACATTGGGTCAGAAATGAGTGTCCGGGGTTGTTTCGTAAAGGAATTGCCCGGACGATTGACGTTACTAACGGTTTAATTAAGAATGAAGCTTTAACATATTTTGATAATATTGTAGAAGGTAAAATTCCATTTGATTTTTCATATTGGAGATTGATCTTATTAGGGGAATGGATCACGAGGTTCGATGTAAAGCTTCCCTGAGATGTTTTATTAGTTAATATGTCATTCCTTTATTTACAATAGTTTACACTTAGCGATGTCAAATCCCAGCGTTAAACTTCTACTGGTAAGCAATGCCTTTTATCCTGAAATCTCGCCACGCAGTTACAGGGCAACAGAGTTGGCGAGAGAATTCTCCCGACAGGGTCATGAAGTGGTGGTAATTACAAAGTACAGAAATCATGATTACAGTGATTTTTTAAGGGAAACATCTGTTGTCTTAAAAATGTGGGATGGTGGAAAGCTTCCGGAAGTAGGAATAGCGAGAAGAAATCCATGGGCATTCTTAAGTCGTGCGCTCAAGAGGGCGCTACTGGTATTATTTGAATATCCTGCAATTGAAGATATGTTCCATGTAAGAAAGATGTTAAGAAGGGAAAAAGGTTATGATATGATGATTTCATTTGCTGTTCCATATCCTGTTCACTGGGGTGTGGCATGGGCAATGAACCGAAGAAGAAAAATTGCCACGAAATGGGTTGCTGATTGTGGTGATCCCTATATGGGCGATGTGCTTGACAGTTTCAGAAAGCCATTTTATTTTGGATATCTGGAAAAATGGTTTTGTAAAAAAGCAGATTTCATCACCATACCGGTTCAGTCAGCTATCGATGCATATTATCCTGAATTTCACGGGAAAATGAAAATCATTCCACAGGGCTTTAATTTTGACATTTCAACTCCGGAACAAGTAAAACCTGACAGGGAGGGACCGGAATTCGCGTATGCAGGAAGATTTCTTCAGGGGATTCGTGATCCCGAACCTCTACTGGCTTTTCTTTCGAAAATAGAAATGCCATTTCGTTTTTATGTCTATACTGACCAGCCGGAATATCTGAAAAAGTACATTGATTCATTGAAGGAAAAGCTGATTATTTCCGACTATATTCCGAGGGAACAACTTTTAAAAGAGCTGTCTCAGATGGATTTCCTGATCAATTTTGATAATAACACTCCTCTTAATGTACCAAGCAAGCTTATTGATTATTCAATTACAGGCCGTCCTGTCCTGAATATAAAAAGAGATTTTTCTGCTGAAAGTGTTAAAAATTTCCTGAATGGCAATTATTCAGATAGAATGCAACTGCCTGATCCTATGTGTTATCACATCAGGATTGTTTCAGGACAGTTTCTGGAACTGTTGAATACAGATAATTATGCTGACCAGGTCATATACCAGTAATATCACCGATTCTACCATTACTGATACCAGGAACTACTTCATCCTGTTTATCTTATGGCCATTCCTTTCGTTTATGGTTGCCCTGGCAAATTTTTCACGTAAGGAAGCCAGAACTGTTGTTTATATCTTTCTTATTTATTACGGACTTTCATTTGTAAATGCTAATGTTGCAGTGGATGCCTACAGGTATGCATTAAGCCTGAAGGCCAATTCTTTACTTCCGTTTTCCGATTTTTTAAAAATAGTTGGAGGACTCTACAGTGACACTACGGTGGATATTATAGAACCTCTTATTTCTTTTATTGTATCCAGGTTTACAAGTGATCATGGGCTTTATTTCGGAGTGTGGGCCGCGATATTCGGTTATTTCTATCTGAAATCTATCACGCTGATTTATGACCGCTATATTGTAGAGCAAAATATGAACACCATTTTGCTCATGGCATTCTTCGTGATGACGATTCCTGTTACAATGATAAGTGGTGTGAGAATGTGGACTGCAGCATGGATCTTTTTCTATGGCGCCTTTCGTGTAATTACTGAAAAGAATCCCAGGTTTCTGTTTATATCGTTTTCGGCTGTATTCGTTCACTGGAGCTTTATATCAGCCAATGCAATCCTGCTCATTTATTACCTGATTGGCAACAGAAATATAATCTATATTCCTTTGGCAGTTTCCTCTTTTATATTACCATATCTAATGGCACCGGTTTTCAGAGTGCTTGCTTTGCGGCTTGGAGGTGGGATGCAACAACGTTATGCGGGATATTCAAGTGAGGGGTATATGCTTGCAGTTCAGGAAGGTGCAGCCCAGTCGGCTTGGTTTATGCGTATTACAAATGATATGGTGTTTTACTATCTTTTGATTGCAATAGCTGTCATACAATTAAGACACTCCTCTATGATGAAGGAAAAGCATGAACAGAATCTTTTCAGCTTTTTGCTTCTCTTTCTTGCTTTTGTCAATTTCGGTATGCCAATACCATCGTTCGGAGAAAGATTTATGATATTGTTTTTTTTATTTGCTACAGCCTATATTATAATGTATTTTTCAAAACTCTCCGGCAATAAGATATATTTTCTGATTCTTCTGGGATTGTTCCCATTATTGTTATATTCAATGATCAACCTCCGACTTGGGTTCGAGAATATAAATGCCTGGATTTTTTCACCTGGATTCGGGGTTCCTTTATTTGCTCCGGTTTTGTCTCTCTATGAGGTGTTGTTTTATTAGATATTACCTATAAATAGCTGAATTCTTGAATATTCGCAGAAACATTGCTGCTATACCTGGTTGGAACACCGGACGAAAACTGATCATCTTTGAATCAGATGACTGGGGAAGTATCAGAATGCCTTCAGTTGAAACATATAAAAGTTTACAGGCTGCCGGTATTGATCTCACATCCGATGAGGGAGTTCTTTTTAACAGGTATGATTCGCTTGCTACTACTGCCGATCTCGCAGGTTTATTTGAAGTTCTTGCATCTGTAAAAGACAGTATGAACAGACCTGCTGTTTTTACACCTGTGGCTGTAGTGGCAAATCCTGATTTCCGGAAAATTAAGGAAAGCGCTTATACAGCCTATTTTTTTGAGCCATTTACTGACACACTCCTTAAGAATAGTGGTTGTGAAGGATCTTTTGATTTGTGGCAGGAGGGTATCCGGAGAAGGTTGTTCGTGCCTCAGTTCCATGGCAGGGAACATTTGAACGTTAAAGTCTGGATGAAAGCGCTGAATAATGGAAACAGGATGTCAAGGATTGGATTTGATCATTGTTTCTGGGGAATGTCAACTGCACATGAGCCTGATATTGGTCTTGAATTCCAGGCTGCCTTTGATTTTTCCGATCCTGCTGACATTGTTTATCAGGCTGAAATTCTTGATACAGGCCTCCTGTTATTCAAAAATATCTTTGATTATCAGGCTTCCTATTTTGCTCCTCCAAACGGGCCGCTTAGCTCAAGACTTGAAAGTAAGCTAGCAGACAATGGAATAAAATACTTATTTATGCCACGGATTCAATTGGAACCTTTGGGTCAGGGTAAAGTCAAAAAAAGATTGCACTGGTTAGGTAAAAGAAACACGTCCGGACTGCGAATAATTACCCGTAATTGTTTTTTTGAGCCTGTAATTCAGGGAACCGACTGGGTGGATAAATGTCTGTCTGATATTTCAATTGCCTTCAGATGGCACAAACCGGCTATAATCAGTACTCATAGAGTAAACTATATTGGAGCATTGGATCCTGACAACCGGGAAAACGGGCTAAGTAAATTATATGAATTGCTTAGAAGGATTATGAAAAACTGGCCTGATGCAGAGTTTATTACAACAGATGAGTTAGGAAGGATTATTGATGAAGACTAATTATATCAGATCATTTTCAAGAGCCCTGGCGCACAATGTTATCAATATTCCGGGCTGGCGCACTAAAAGAAAAATAGTGCTTATTGAAAGCGATGACTGGGGTAGCATTAGAATGCCTTCATTGGAAGTCTTAAAACGATTCCAGTCGGAAGGCTATGACCTGGCCAAGAGTGATTATAACAGGCTGGATACGCTGGAAAGCAATGAGGACCTTTCGGAATTATTTGAGGTATTGGCCTCATTCAGGGATTCCCGGGATAATCATCCTGCATTTACTGCAAATGTTGTTGTTGGCAATCCTGACTTCAGGCGAATCAGGGAATCTGACTTTAGTCAGTATTATTATGAGCCGGTGACAGAGACAATCAAGAGATACCCTGGCAGAGATCTTGTGAGATCATTATGGCAAAAAGGAATGGAAGAGGGGGTGTTCATGCCGCAGTTTCATGGTCGGGAGCATGTCAATGTGGTCAGATGGATGGAGGCCCTTCGCAAAAGAACCCCGGAGATAATGTACACATTTGATAACGAAACTACATTTTCGGGTGATGGTGATTATAATTACATGGAGGTTTTAGATTATAATTCCCCTGATAATCTGCATTCAATGAATAAAAGCCTCTCCGAAGGTTTGGATTTGTTTGAAGATTTATTTGGATTCAGGTCAGTCTCATTCATACCCCCGTGCTACACATGGGACAGCAGGATTGAGAAAGTTCTGCATCAGGGAGGAGTCAGATACATACAAGGTCTTTTCATTCAACAAGTACCAACAGGCATATTTGGAAACTATAAGAAAAAGTATCATTTTACCGGAAGCCGCAACTCGTATGGTCAGTATTATCTTGTAAGGAACTGTTTCTTTGAGCCCTCACTTTCGGGAGATGCCGATGAAGTTGACAACTGTCTTGCCCGGATAGCCATTGCTTTCAGATGGCACAAACCGGCGGTTATTTGTTCACATCGGATTAATTATATTGGAGCAATTTACAGAGACAATCGCGGCAGGAACCTGGAAAAGCTTAAACAACTGCTTAAAACGATCATTCGTAAATGGCCTGAGGTCGAGTTTTTTACAACTGACAGGCTGGGGGATCTGATTGAAAACGGCGATAATTCTGGATTATATCGGGCATCCCGCTCCTGAAAAAGAAGTTAATCCCTGTCGAATTATTACAGCTATAATCTTTGTATGAAGATGAATGAAACCGGAATTAAGATATTGCTCACCGGCGACTTCTGCCCAATAGGCAGGGTCGAAGAGCTTGCACTATCTGATAATTATGAAGCTGTTTTTAATGACTTCAAAAATGTGCTGGCCGGGAATGATCTTATTATTACTGATCTGGAGTGCCCGCTTACTTTTTCCACCGAGAAAAGAAAAAAGACCGGACCTCACCAGAAAGCTCATCCGGAATGTATTAAATTATTGCAGCATGCCGGAATCGGATTGGCAGCAATGGCGAATAATCACATTATGGATTATGGCAGCAGAGGGCTTACTGATACACTGGAGTTGTGCAAGGCCAATGATATTGCCACTGTCGGCATTGGAAGATCAGGCAGGGAGGCAGCAGAACCATTTGTTTTCAGCAAAAACGGCAAGAGTATAGCTGTTCTTAATTTTGCTGATGAAGAATTCATTTCATCACCAGACGGCCTGTATATGTGTAACCCGCTTGACGCAGTCGGAGTGTATTATCAGATCAAAGAAGCCAGGCAGACCAATGATAAGGTGATTGTAATCGTTCATGCAGGAAATGAATTTTATGAACTTCCTTCACCAAGAACACAAAATCTGTACAGGTACATGATTGATCTTGGCGCTGATTGTGTTATCGCTCATCATACTCACGCATTTTCGGGATATGAGATATACAATTCCAAGCCGGTGTTTTATGGACTTGGTAATTTCATATATGACTGGCCCGGGAAAAGAAATTCAGCCTGGAACAAAGGCTATGTTGTAAAACTTGTTATATCTGAGACTATTGATTTTGAACTCATTCCTCTTAAGCAAGGAAACGATATACCCGGGATTTTCCATCTCGATGAAGAAGAAACCAATGAATTCGAAACACACATCCGGTATCTGAATTCAATTATTTCTGATGAACGGAAGCTGGAGGAGAAGTTCGCTGACTATATTGCATCAGTTGCTCCCATGTACAATGCATATATTGAACCTTACTTCGGAGCATTAGCATCTTCTTTAAGAAACAGGGGACTGTTTCCTAAACTGATGTCGAAGAGAAAAAGATTGTTATTGTTGAATATAATTCGTTGTGAATCTCACCGCGAGGTGCTTCTGCGAATACTGGAAAGCACTAAGAGTGATTATATAAAGGATTGACTCATGTGTGGTATAACCGGCTATATAAATACTGATTTCAGGCCTGTCCGGAATACAGACCGGATTCTGAAGATGCTTAAGGTACAAAAACACCGGGGACCTGACGATTCAGGTATTCGTCTGTTCAGCCTATTATCGGCTTCTTCTGCAGAAACTTCATGTTTAACACCGGAAAGTATTGATGCTGACTTTGAAGGTATCCTTGGTTTTAATCGTTTGAGTATTCTTGATCTCTCCATGAATGGGCACCAGCCGATGTTAAATCCGGATAACAATGTCATTATTGCCTTAAACGGGGAGATTTACAATGCATTTGATTTCAGGAATGAACTTCAGGACTGGGGATACAAGTTCCGGAGCGCCACTGATACAGAGATAGTTCTGGCATTGTATTTAAGACACGGGTTTGAAGGAATGCTGGAACGATTGAATGGAATGTTTGCACTCATTGTGATTGATCTGCGAAGCAGGGAATTGTATCTTGCACGTGATCGTTTCGGAATCAAACCATTGTATTATATTCTGAATGATAGGGTATTGGCATTCTCGTCTGAATTAAAGAGTTTTGCATTTCTGGAGGATTTTGAATTTACCCTGAATAGTACGAAGCTTGATGAATACCTCTTGTTCAGAAATAATCTGAGTGGGACTCTTTTTGAAGGCCTTGAGTCGCTGGAGCCGGGTCATTATCTTAATTACAGATCCGGTCAGGAGCTTATTAAAAGCAGATACTATGACGTTAATGATTATTCCCGTAGCAAGCGGTCCGGTACCCTCGATTCTTTTGGAACTGAAGTCAGGGAATGGCTTGATAAAAGTGTCCGAAGTCAGTTGGTAAGCGATGTAAAACTGGGATGTCAGCTCTCCGGAGGAATAGACTCATCACTTGTAACATGGCTTGCAAACACTAACGCCAAAAATGGTAGCTTTGAGTCAGTGTCCATTGTGTTTAAAAACAAGTTGTTCAGTGAGGAGAGCTATATTGACAGAGTTACGGAAACTTTGGGCATAAAATCACATAAATTTTTGTTAGACAATGAGTATTATCTCGATAATCTCGGGAAAGCGACATGGCATCTTGAGTCACCACTGAATCACCCTAATACTGTTGCTATTTACAAGTTATCCCAGAGCGCCAAAGACTTTGTTACAGTACTGTTGAGTGGGGAGGGCGCAGATGAGGTTTTTGGAGGTTATAAACGATTCTATGACATAAAATATCCTTTCAGCGTCAACAGGCTGTTGACTGAATTGAACAGAAACCTTAATAACCCTTCAGAAGTGTTTCGCTACTTCCTCGACAACAGGCAACGTGCGATTATGTCAAATGCCTATATGACACCATTTCTTGCCGGCAGGCTTATGCGGAATTTTTCAAGGGACAGGGCTATATCAGACAGGCTGGCATTGTATAACACCCTGTCAGGTTCCGGATTTGACAAGCAGATAAAGTATGAGATGAAGACTTTTCTTCCGGATCTTCTTATACGCCAGGATAAAATGTCAATGGCTCATTCGATTGAAAACAGAGTGCCTTTTCTTGATAATGAAGTTGTAAATGGGGCTTTTTCAATACCCGAACAATTTCTCATGCTGAGAGATAGTTCAATAGGAAAGAATACGGAGAAGTATCTTCTTAAAAAGATGACAGCGGCTGTTTTTGGGGAAGATTTTGCTTTTAGGAAGAAGATGGGTTTCGGTATTCCAGTGAAAGAATTCTTCTCTGACGAAAAATTCAGGGAGTATATGAATGACCAGGTGCTTCCAGGCATCAGGCACCGTGGCTTATTTTCCTATAAGCTTGTTTCAGGATGGTTTGAAAACATAAAAACCTTAAAATACACTGAAATGGAGGCTTTATGGATTGTTATCTCATTTGAGATCTGGGCAGCAATTTATTTGGATAAATGTTATGTTAATAGCTATACATAGGCATAAGGATTCATTCAGCGACAGGTGGATTCCCTATTGTGAATCAAACAATATTGACTACAAGCTGGTTGATTGTTATAGAACGGATATTATTGATCAACTGGCTGATTGTGATGCTCTCATGTGGCATTTCAATCACAAGAGCCCGAAAGCAAGCAAGTTCGCGAGACAACTTATTTATGCTGTTCAGGCTGTAGGCAAGGCTGTTTTTCCTGATTACAACACGATGTGGCATTTTGATGACAAGGTAGGACAGAAATACCTGCTTGAAGCGATTAATGCTCCTCTCGTGCCTTCGTATGCGTTTTATGATAAAAAAGAAGCTATCGACTGGGCCAGAGGAACGATTTATCCTAAAGTCTTTAAGCTACGGACTGGTGCCGGTTCAGACAATGTAAGACTTGTTAATTCCAGGAATGAGGCATTTAGATTAATCAGAAAAGCCTTCGGGAAAGGATTCGTACAATACGAAGCCTGGAGCAACCTTTCAGAACGTTTTCGTAAATATAGATTGGGAAAGACTACTTTTTGGGATGTTATGAAAGGAGTAATACGTTTGGCCTATACCACTGAATTCTCCAGAGTCGCCGGGCGAGAAAAGGGATATATATATTTTCAGAATTTTATTCCAAACAATGATCATGACATTCGCGTGGTCGTTATAGGCGATAAGGCTTTTGCAATTAAGCGACTTGTTCGGAAGGGAGACTTCAGGGCCTCCGGAAGTGGCGAAATACTTTATGATAAGTCACTGATTGATGAATATACTATCAGACTCTCCTTTAAGACCTCAGAGAAACTTAATGCTCAATGTGTGGCATTTGATTACGTTTATGAAGGTAAAAAACCTCTCATCGTTGAAATTAGTTATGGTTTTGCTCCTTACGGGTACGATCCATGTCCTGGTTACTGGGACCGCGATCTCGTATGGCATGAAGGTAAATTCAACCCATATGGCTGGATGGTTGAGAATTTGATAAAGAGTTTGAATAATAAGGGATAAAGCCAGGGATTCTGCCGAAAGCCAGATTGTCTATGGAAAAGAAAAAGCTGTGTCTTGTAATACCGTCTCTTCAGGCAGGAGGTATGGAGAGGGTAATGTCAGAACTTGTGCACTATTTTGCTGCCAGGGAAGAACTCAAAGTACATTTGGTTCTCTACGGGATCTCAAGGGAAATTTTCTACCCGATACCTGATAATATTCTTATCAGCATTCCGCGATTCAGGTTTAATAACAAATGGCGGTTATGGTATACTGTAAAGACAATGTTATTTCTAAGGGCTACTATTAAAAAAATTAAACCTGACAGTATTCTGAGCTTCGGTGAATATTGGAACAGTTTCGTTTTATTGTCACTATTGGGACTTAAATACCCTGTTTTTGTCTCTGACAGGAGTCAACCTGATAAAAGCCTTGGTTGGTTTCATGATACCTTGAGGCAATTGATTTATCCTACTGCCAGGGGCATTATATGCCAGACTGAAAGGGCAAAAGAAATCTTTCTGACCCGAAATAAGCATTCCAACATTGCTGTTATCGGGAATCCGATAAAGGATTTAAAGCCCATCAGCAAAACTACCCAAAGAGAGAAGAACGTTCTTATGGTGGGGCGTTTAATTAAATCAAAGCATCAGGATAAGCTGATCGAGATGTTTGCAAAAGTTAGCCTTCCCGACTGGAAATTAATAATTGTCGGATACGACCATCTGAAACAACATAATATGCTCCGTTTAAAAGAGCTGGCCATAAATCTTGGGATTGATCATAGAGTGGTTTTTATGGGGAAGCAGGAGAATGTTGAGGAAATATATCTTGAAAGTTCAATTTTTGCCTTTACATCAAGTTCTGAGGGATTCCCCAATGCAATTGGTGAAGCTATGTCGGCAGGATTGCCTGTTGTAGCGTTTGACTGCGTGGCGGGACCATCCGAAATGATAACAGACGGACATAATGGTTTTCTGATACCCCTTTTCGATTTCAGGCAATTTGAAGAAAGACTTGCCGCTTTAATTAACGATGAGTCGCTTAGGGCTAAATTAGGAAGCAATGCAAAGGAAAGTATTAAGAAATACTCCAGTGAAACAATTTGTAAGGCTTTCTATAAATTCGTTTTGCAGTACGATCGCCATTAGATTATGGATTATAATATTGTCAATCAGAAAGAAAACGTATGAAAATACTCATCATCGGCTCAATGGGTTTTATTGGACAACATCTTTTCAGATACTTTTCTGAGAAGGATAATGAGGTTTGGGGTGCTGATATAGTTTATGATTATATCAATAAAGACCGGTTCTTTTTAATTGATGCTTCTAAATCTGATTATAATTCAGTTTTTCAATTTACGGAATACAATCTTTGTGTCAACTGTTCTGGTGCGGCAAATGTTCCAGCGTCACTAAAAAATCCATTACATGATTATTCCCTGAACACCATTAATGTATTCAGCATCCTGGAGGCTATAAGGAAATACCAACCAGCCTGCAAATTTATTAATCTGTCCAGTGCCGCGGTATACGGAAATCCAAAACACTTGCCCGTTAGAGAGGATTCCATTCCAGGCCCGCTTTCACCTTATGGGTTTCATAAGCTTCAGGCAGAACAAATCTGTAAAGAGTTTTATGATCTCTATAATATCAGGACATGCTCTTTAAGAATTTTTTCGGTATATGGTCCTGGTCTTAAAAAGCAAATATTCTGGGACCTTTACAGTAAGGCAAAAAGTGGAGTGCCCTTTTCTTTATTTGGAACAGGTAATGAATCAAGAGATTATATATTTATCCTTGATCTTGTGAAAGTGATTGAACTGGTTGCGCGGCATTCTGCCTTTAGTGCTGATGTTATAAATGTTGCCAATGGTGAAGAGATAATGATTAAGAATGCCGTATCTATCTTTTTTGGATTATTTGACCATGAGATCAGATATTCATTCTCCGGCGAAACAAGAGAAGGAGACCCTGTTAACTGGGTGGCAGATATCACCAAACTTGTATCATATGGTTATAGGCCCGCTTTCACAATTGAAAAAGGCCTGGAGTATTATTACAAGTGGGTTATTAATGAATAATTAGACTTAAGTAAGACAATAATAGGAAAGAAAAGTTAATCCTGACAGATAAATGATGGACCTTGCAGATAAAAAAAGGCTTAGGCTTGGGATCTTATTTTACTTCAGCCCAAAGTGGATGGGGGGTATTGTCTATATTAAAAACCTTATCAGAATTCTTAATTTTCTTGATGATGATGATAAACCTGAAGTAGTTGTTTTTTACAGGGCCGGATTAAGAAAATATGCAGAACAGGTTGATTATCCATACATGAACCTTATTGAGTGGGATTTTCCTCCTGTCTATCAAGGTTATATAAAGTCATGGATTTTACGGAAGAATGTTTTTGTTGAAAGCATTCTGAAGAATTATAATCTGGATGGATTGTACCCTCTTCAGGATTATCCCTTAAGGGCCGTTACAGATACAAAAATCGTAAGCTGGTATGCTGATTTGCAGCACAAATATTACCCTGAGTTTTTTACAAAAAGGAAGATTATTGAGAGAAACGTCAGGATTAAGTTTATGTTAAGGAACTCTCAGCACCTGGTTGTGTCAAGCCAAGCCGTGGCAGATGATTTTAAAAGATTTTTCAGGCTGAGGGATAAAATGAAGATACATGTTTTTCACTTTGCATCAGTAATTGAAGACTTTGAAGGCCTTGATATAGTTGAAGTAAGGAAAAAATATAATGTTCCGGAAGATTATTTCATGATCTCAAATCAGTTCCACAAGCACAAGAATCATCGTGTTCTTTTACAATCTATGGCTTTACTAAAACAGGATGGTAAGGAAATACACATGGCTATGACCGGAAGATTGCCTGATGCCAGTCACTCATCCTATATGAAAGAGTTGCATTCTATTATTGCTGATAATAATCTGAAACCGCACATCAGCCTGTTGGGTGTCATCCCACGTAATGAGCAATTATTGCTGATGAAGCATTCACGAGCGGTGATACAACCAAGTTTGTTTGAAGGATGGAGTACTGTTATTGAAGATGCAATTTCATTACAGGTGCCTGTAATAGCTTCTTCACTTCCGGTAAATATTGAACAACTTGGTCCGGATGGATGCTTTTTTGAACCTGAAGACTACAAAGCCCTTGCCGGAATTCTTGCAACTTTTCCGGAACGTGAACCGGGGAAAATGCTCTATCAGGAGTATAATGAAAGAATAAGTTCGGCTGCCAGAACGTTCATGGATATATTTAAATCCTGAATGAAATTCTGAAAAGGTGAATCCGGCCAGGAAAATAGTATTTATTAATCAGGCAACTGGTTATCTTACAATTGACATTGTAAATGCATTTGCAGCTTACTTTGATGAAGTTGTGCTGATTACAGGAAGCGTAAGAGTACAGGATACAGTTCTTGATCATAGGATTAGGACTGAAAAGATAGTCCTGTATGACAGAGGCAATAATTTTAAAAAGTTGATATCCTGGATAGTTGCTTCTTTTCAGATTTTTTTCCTGCTAAAATTCCGTTATAATAGTTATGACAAGTTTTTCTTCACTGTACCTCCAACGGCATACCTTATGGCTCCATGGTTCAGGGGAAAATATTCAATTCTGGTTTTTGACCTTTATCCCGATGCCTTGAAGGCAAATGGATTCAGGGAGAATGGATTATTATGCCGGTTGTGGAGCAGACGCAATAAAAGAGTATTTAATCATGCTCACATGATTTATACTCTGAGTGATGCCATGAAAACAGGAATCAATCGTTATTCAGCTGACAGGGATATCAGAGTAATTCCAAATTGGTCAGCCTTTTCTCGTCTTGTGCCCATTCCAAAAGAAAGCAATATCATCCTTAAGAGGGATGGCCTTCAGGGGAAGTTTGTAATTCAGTATTCCGGAAACATTGGCGTGACACATAATGTTGAAACATTGCTGGAACTTGCTGAGACTCTTCGTGACGAGACAGAAATTATATTTCAGATTATAGGTCGCGGAGAAAGAAGCAATGAGATAGCCAGACGAATCAAAAACAGTGGACTTACTAACTGTCTGATGCTTCCTTTTAGAGATGATTCCGAATTGTATGAGTCTCTTTGTGAGGCAGATATTGCTGTAATTATTCTTGATGACAAGACCCCTGATATAAGTATCCCGAGCAAGATCTACAATATTATGTCGGCTGGACTTCCGATTATGGCAATAGCTTCACATGATTCAGGTTTAGCAGAACTTGTGACCAGACATCAGCTGGGAAAAGTATTTGAGAAGAATGATATTTCTGGTATGAGAAAATTCATTCATGAGCTCATGAGCAACGAAAAACAGAGGAGCCTTTATTCATCAAACTCATTAGAAGCATCCGGGATTTATACAAGTCAGAACGCTGGTCTTTATCTCAGTTCATATATCGAAAAAACAATTGATCAGGTATGAATTACTTCAGGCGCTTTTTATACATACTCTATTATTTGAAAGAATCGGATTGGAAACTTCTCGGACGATTCATTGATTATGCCTCAGTTAGTTCGGGAAAATCAAAGTTGAGTCTCATTTTTGACTCCGTGTTATCGGTTCTCAGATATAATATCTCTTTTAAGGATTATTATTGTTTCAGGTTTTATGAAAAATCCCATTCTGAACGTAGCGAATGGGCTGGTACCGGTTTCATGTATGAATACCAGCTTCGCATGAATCCAAAAGGTTCAAGGGAGTTGCTTGTAAATAAGGTGCAATTTCTTAATCATTATAGATTGTTGGTTAAGAGAATGTTCTTACATATTTCTGATTTTTCATCTGATAGTATTGAGTTAAATGAAATTCTCCGGAAATCAGAACGACTGGTACTTAAAGGATCGAGGGGGCAAATAGGTGCGGAAGTGGAAGTGATCAGTTCTGAAACTTATACGCCACAGAAGCTTCTTGACCATATGAAACAACATCATTATGACCTGATAGAGGAATATGTCATACAGCATCCAAGCCTGAATGATCTCTCTCCATCCGGGCTGAATACCGTAAGGATTATTACACAAAAGGATAATGATGAAATAATCATCCTTGCCGCGCGGCTCCGGATTTCCGTGAACTCTCCTGTTGACAATATGGCAGCAGGAAATATTGCAGCTTCGGTAGATTTGAAGACAGGAATGGTTACAGGTCCCGGAGTATTTAGTGATATAACTAAAGATTCCGTACGAGTGCATCCGGTCACCGGTAAAGATATCGTGGGCTTCATAATTCCACACTGGGAAAAGGTCCTTGAGCTTGCTGCAACAGCAGCACGAGATGCATCCGGAAACAGATCCGTTGGTTGGGATATTGCAGTAACCGGGGATGGTGCTGAACTGATTGAAGGTAACCATAATTGGTGCAAATTGTTGTGGCAGTTACCGGTTAACAAGGGCTTGAAAGCGGAACTTCTGAGATTTCAATAATGGAACAAATCCTATTGTTCATAAAGCATAATCTGGGATTCATCTGGTCAATCATCGAGAGTGTAAACGATATTCTCTTTCGTATCCTGTATAAGAAAAGACTGGACAGGATTACACGGCAAGTCTTTGAAGAAAATCAGCATCATCCTGTTGTCTTCAGGAGGATTTCCATTGCTGATTCTGCCGGCCTTTATGAATTGATAAAGAATCAGCCTGCTTCGGATTTGACTTATTTTAAACCACATTCTTTTGAATATAAGTCAATAGTCAGGCAGACCGAAAAATCTTCTTTCCTTATGATGGGGGCTTTCAACAATGATATTATGGTCGGTTATTTCTTTCTTCGATTGTTTGTAAACAGAAAGTGTTTTGTAGGCAGATTGATTGATAAGAATTATCGTGGCCATGGTATAGGGGTGACAATGAACAGGATTATGTATGAGATAGCCTGGAGGATGAAATTCAGATGTTTGTCAACGATTTCCAGGAATAACCAAGCAGTAATGAAGGCTCATTCGGGCAACAGGCATATGTCTGTTATAAAGGAATTGAAGGATGATTATTTACTTGTGGAGTTTCTTCCTGACAATCATACAAAATGTGTTATTCATGATTTGTATCATTAAAGCCTCAGTGAAAAATGCTGCTTAAAAGGATATTTGACATTATTGCTTCTTTTTTTGGTCTCTTGGTTTTATCTCCCTTTTTATTGATCGCGGGCTTACTGGTCAAATTCAGTTCAAAAGGGCCGGTCTTTTTTAGACAGGAAAGAGCTGGTCGTCATGGAAAACCATTTACGATCTATAAATTCAGGACTATGATTGTTGATCATGGTGGAAGTTCCATCTCGGTAAAAGGAGAGAAGAGAATTACTCCGGTCGGGGCTATTCTTCGAAAATTAAAAATTGATGAATTGCCTGAGTTATGGAACATACTAATCGGTGATATGAGTTTTGTAGGGCCACGTCCTGATATGCCAGACTATGCCGCTCGTCTGAAGGGCGAACAAAGGGATATTCTTTCTGTCAGGCCGGGCCTTACCAGTCCGGCGTCAATTAAATACGCGAGGGAGGAAGAAATTTTATCGAAGGTACATGATCCACAGAAGTATTTCGACGAGGTTATCTGGCCGGATAAAACTCGTATGAATCTTGCCTATGTTCGAGAACGTAGTTTTTTAGGTGATTTTAATCTGATTATCAGAACAATATTTGGAAAGAAAGGATAACTTTCCAGCCAAGTAATGAAAGCCCGGTAAAAAGAAAGTTACATATTCTGGCTCAATCGCACTTACGGTTTTATAATGTGGGTGTTTGAGTTTGTGATTCTTACCTTTTTATAAACTTTCTGCTTTCAATTATTTTGTTATCTGAAGATACAGTTAGGATATATGTCCCTGAAGGTAATTCAATTAAATTGAATTCTGTAATAACCTCATGCCCGTCTCTCTTCTCGTTGTGTAAGACTTTTCCTGATAAACTAAAAACAGTATAGAGTCTTTCAGAATCAATTTCTTTTGCCATTTCGACCGTGAAATGGCCGTTATTTGGGTTCGGATAAAGGTTTAGCATCGTTAAGCCGAGAATCTTGTCCTCATAGACAGTAAAAGCTACTTCAGCTGATTGTGAAACTGCTCCAAGGTTATCTGTTGCTATCACGGTTATAACATATTGTCCCGTGTCAGCATTTTGCCAGTTAAATACCCAAGGTGCTTCGCTTAATTCTGCTACAACCTCATTTCCAATCCTGAATTCGATTTTACTTATAGTTCCATCAGGATCTAAGGCTTCTGCCTTCAGGATTATAGACTCATTTCTCTTGAATGTTTCCCCTATATCTGGATTTGTTATTCTAACAAAGGGTGGTTGATTAATTCTGGAAGCAGGTTTATTAACAACAACTGTTACCGGACTGGAAACTGTCTTTGCATTCTTATTATCAGTGGCAACCGCAGTAATCTGATAGCCACCTTCTGGCACACTATTCCATTTGAATAAGTAAGGTGCCTTTGTTACCTCGCCCAGTTTGACCTGACCATTGTAGAACTCAACCTTTGTAATAGTTCCGTCAGAATCTGTGGCATTTGCCTCTATTGTTATTGTTGCAGGTGCTATGTAACCCGTGTTTTTAGTAGGCGATGAAATACTCACGAGTGGTGGTTGATTTGGTGTTTCTGCTACATTATTTATCACATTCCGGGCAGTCATTGTCGCTACCTGTCCGCCCTGTGGTGTTTGCAATGGGTTTGTAGCGGGTTTGTTATACGCCACCGTAACCTCTTGCCCGAAAGCCACCGGGCTTGCCAGTTTTAGAGTTACCTTGTTTCCTGCCACTGTCACGGCATTTACTGTTCTTGTCTGGCCGTTGACCTTTACAATGAATGCGGAATTTGCAGGCACTATAGCAGCAAGGCTCAGGCTGTAGGTCATCTCCAGCATGTCGGGAGATGCATTTTGTATTACTGCACTATTGAACGTTGGTATTGCCGCCGCTACATTGTTAGTCACATTCCGGGCAGTCATTGTCGCTACCTGTCCGCCCTGCGGTGTTTGCAGTGGGTTTGTA
>Ga0208458_1000626_pt1 | contig 35313 bp, 54 predicted proteins | sample AD_UKC085_MetaG_FD_184432 | JGI IMG/M metagenome (GOLD analysis project Ga0208458, IMG submission 184432) | Active sludge microbial communities of municipal wastewater-treating anaerobic digesters from USA - AD_UKC085_MetaG (SPAdes) (version 2) | ecosystem: Engineered > Bioreactor > Anaerobic >... | reverse complement strand
AGGAACAGGCCGTGCAAGACAAGGAAGCACGAGATCGCCTCAATGGGTAGGCGGAGGAGTTGTATTTGCTCCAAAACCAAGAGATTACAGCTACAAACTACCAAAGAGAATTAAAAGACTGGCGCTGAAATCAGCATTAAGCTCAAAAGTACAGGATAATGAAATTATAGTAGTTGACAGCTTGGTTCTTGATAAACCGAAAACAAAGGATATGATAAAGGTGTTATTAAATCTTAAAGCAGGAAAGAAAACATTGGTGGTTATTCCTGAAAGAGATGAAAATGTAATACTAGCATCAAGAAATATACCCGGCGTTAAAACAGCATATGTAAATACAATTAATGTATACGATATATTAAACTGCGATTCATTCCTTATAACCAGGGACGCAGTTAATAAAGTGGAGGAGGTGTACGCATAATGCGCGATCCACACGATATAATCTTAAAACCGATAGTGACAGAAGCAAGTATGAATGCTATGGCAGATAAAAAATACACTTTTGTCGTTGATAAGAAGTCTAACAAGACTGAAATCAAAAATGCAGTGGAATCAATTTTCGGAGTTACAGTAGCCAGTGTGAACACAATGAACATGCTCGGCAAGAATAAGAGAATGGGTATTCATGTGGGCAAGAAAGCCGACTGGAAAAAGGCCATTGTAACTTTGACAGAAGACAGTAAAACAATAGAATTCTTTGAAGGGATTTGAAATTAGTAGAAGGAGGAAAATCTCATGGGTATCAGAAAGTACAGACCAACTTCTCCGGCGTTGAGACAAATGACCGTTTCAACATTTGAAGAAATAACAACTGTAGAACCTGAGAAATCTCTTTTAGCTCCGTTAAAAAGCAATGCTGGAAGAAACGCACACGGAAGAATTACGGTTCGTCACAAAGGCGGCGGAGAAAAGAGAAAATATAGAATTATCGATTTTAAAAGAAACAAAGACGGAGTTCCGGGAATAGTTGCAACAATAGAGTATGATCCAAACAGAAGCTCATACATTGCACTTATAAATTATGTTGACGGAGAAAAAAGATATATTATTGCTCCAAATAAACTGCAGGTTGGAGATACAATAGAATCAGGTCCGGATGCAGACATTAAAATCGGAAATACACTTCCTGTAGGAAGTATCCCCGTTGGTACAATGATTCACAATATTGAACTAAAACCTGGAAAAGGCGGGCAAATGGTTCGTTCTGCAGGAAACGCCGCTCAGCTTATGGCCAAGGAAGGCAAATATGCACAGGTAAGACTTCCAAGCGGTGAAGTTCGAATGATATTAATGGACTGCAGAGCTACGATCGGTCAGGTAGGAAACATAGACCACGAGAATGTATCCATAGGCAAGGCAGGAAGAAAGAGACATATGGGAATCAGGCCTACGGTAAGAGGGTCGGTAATGAATCCTAATGATCACCCCCACGGCGGCGGTGAAGGAAGAGCACCAATAGGAAGACCATCACCGGTTACACCTTGGGGAAAACCGACAATTGGATATAAAACTCGTAAGAAGAACAAAAAATCAGATAGTATGATAGTAAGCAGAAGAAATAAGAAATAAGCAGGATTGAAAGGAGGAAATAGTGAATGGGTAGATCGTTAAAGAAAGGACCTTATTGTGAACCAAGCCTTATGAAGAAAATTGTTGAAATGAATGATGCAAATAATAAGAAAGTATTGAAGACATGGTCAAGAAGATCAACAATTTTCCCTGAAATGATAGGCCATACATTAGCTATACATGATGGCAGAAAGCACGTTCCTGTATATATAACTGAAGATATGGTCGGACATAAGCTGGGTGAATTTGCTCCGACAAGAACATACAGAGGACATGATAAGTCCGATAAAACCTCAAAAGTTAAATAAGAAGGGAGGCAGCTAAATGGAAGCTAAGGCAGTTGCTAAATATATGAGAATATCACCGAGAAAGATGAAATTCGTGTGTGATATGGTAAGAGGCAAGCAAGTTGACGAAGCATTGGCAATTTTAAAATTTCATCCCGGCAAGGGGGCAAAAATTTTAGAAAAGGTGGTTAAGTCTGCTGCGGCTAATGCAGAAAACAACTTTGACATGGATAGAGATAAATTATATGTTTCAAATGCATATGCAAATCAAGGGCCGACCCTCAAAAGATGGAGACCTAGAGCAAAGGGTTCGGCATATAAAATACTAAAAAGATCAAGCCACGTAGGCGCAGTCTTAAAAGAGCGAGAATAGACGAGTAAAGGAGGTAAAAAATGGGTCAAAAGGTAAACCCTCATGGACTAAGAGTCGGTATAATCAATGATTGGGATTCAAAATGGTATGCTGATAAAAAGAATTTCGGAGATAATTTAACTGAAGACTATAAAATTCGTGAATATATAAAGAAGGAAAACTTTCAATCCGGTATAGCAAAAATAGAAATCGAAAGATTTGCCAGCCGTGTTAAAGTAAGTGTATTCACTGCAAAACCCGGCATGATTATCGGAAAAGGCGGTACAGGAGTCGACAGTTTAAAATCCAGTATAGAAAGAATTACAGGAAAGACTGTAATAATTAATGTAGAAGAAATAAAGGTTCCTGAATTAAACGGCCAGCTGGTAGCAGAAAATATAGCATCTCAGCTTGAAAAGCGTATTTCATTCAGAAGAGCAATGAAGCAGGCAATGCAAAGATCAATGAAGGTGGGCGCAAAGGGAATTAAAACAAGTGTATCCGGAAGGTTAAACGGAGCTGATATGGCAAGAACCGAAGGATATTCGGAAGGCAAAATTCCTCTTCAAACTTTAAGATCTGACATAAGCTATGGTTTTGCGGAAGCAGATACAACATTCGGCAAGGTCGGTGTCAAGGTTTGGATATGCAGAGGTGAAATTTTAAGGAAACCGGGTTCATTGTTGTCTGATTACCAAGAACCTGCAAGAGCATTAAATGATAACAGAGATGCCAAGAAGAAAAGAAGACCGGGTGGCAAACCAGGTAATTTTAAGAGAGATAAAAAGCAGTAATTCCTGAAGGAAGGAGGAAATAATTATGTTAATGCCTAAAAGAGTAAAACGCCGTAAACAGCAAAGAGGCAGAATGACCGGTATTGCAACAAGAGGCAATACTATCACATACGGCGAATATGGTCTGCAGGCAATTGAGCCAGCTTGGATAACATCAAACCAAATCGAAGCAGCCAGAAGGGCTATGTCAAGAGCAGTAAAGAGGGGCGGCCAGATTTGGATTAAAATATTTCCGGATAAACCGGTAACAAAAAAACCAGCCGAAACACGTATGGGTAAAGGCAAGGGGTCACCTGAATACTGGGTAGCAGTAGTAAAACCGGGCAGAGTATTATTTGAAATGTCAGGGGTTACTGAAGATGTTGCAAGAGAAGCAATGAGACTTGCCATGCATAAATTGCCTATCAAATGCAAGTTTGTTGCCAAGGATCAGGCAGCAGAAAAGGATGGTGAAGCAAATGAAAGCTAAAGAATTAAGAAATAAATCAGTTGATGAGTTGAACAAGTCTGTAGTGGATTTAAAGACAGAGCTGTTCAATCTGAGATTTCAGCTTGCAACCGGGGAGCTTGATAACCCTATGAGAATAAATAAAGTCAAGAAAGATATTGCTCGGGTTAAAACAGTGATTCGCGAACGCGAGTTAAACATTAACATGGAGTAAAAGAAAGGAGGATTTACTTTGGAAAGAGGCAACAGAAAAGTAAGAATCGGTAAAGTAGTCAGTGATAAAATGGATAAAACAATAGTAGTTGCTACTGAAAAACTTGTGGCACATCCTCTTTATAAAAAAAGAATTAAGATGACCAAAAAGTATAAAGCACATGATGAAGAGAATCTGTGCAAAATAGGTGATACAGTTAAAATAATGGAAACCAGACCTTTGTCAAAAGAAAAATGCTGGAGATTGGTTGAAATATTAGAGAGAGCTAAATAGACCCTAAGACAATTGAAGGGAGGTAAAAACATGATACAAACAGAGTCAAGGCTGAGAATCGCAGACAATTCAGGAGCAAAGGAAGCACTTGTAATTCGTATAATGGGCGGCTCGGTTGTTAAATACGGGAATATCGGCGATATAGTTGTATGTACGGTTAAATCCGCAACACCCGGCGGAGTTGTTAAGAAGGGTGACGTGGTAAAAGCAGTTATTGTAAGAACTAAAAGCGGTGTGAGAAGAAAAGACGGAACATATATAAAATTTGATGAAAATGCCGCTGTTATTATAAAAGATGACAGAACACCTGTGGGGACACGTATATTTGGACCTATAACAAGAGAGTTAAGAGACGGGAAATTTATGAAAATTATCTCACTGGCACCGGAAGTACTTTAAGGAGGTGTAAAGATGCACGTAAAAAAGGGCGACAAAGTAGTAGTTATAGCAGGCAGCGACAAAGGTAAAATTGGGAAAATTCTTGAAAATATGCCTAAGAAGAACAGAGTTGTGGTTGAAAATGTCAATATGCAGACAAAACACCAGAAACAAACAAGGGAAGTTCAGCAGGCAGGAATTATTACCAAGGAAGGAGCAATAGACTCCTCAAATGTTATGCTGTATTGCGATAAATGCAAATCAGGCGTAAGAACTGAGATAAAAATACAAAATGACAAAAAAGTAAGAGCATGTAAAAAGTGCGGTACAGTTTTATAATAATGCCGGAAGGGAGGTACGAATATGGCCAGATTAAAAGCCACATATAAGGAACAGGTAGTGCCGGCATTGATGGAAAAGTTTCAGTATGACAGTGTTATGCAGGCACCAAAAATAGAAAAAATAGTTTTAAATATGGGCGTTGGCGAAGCTAAGGAAAATCAAAAATTCTTAGACAGCGCCGTGGAAGAAATGACATTGATTGCAGGTCAAAAACCTGTTGTAACTAAAGCAAAAAAATCCATTTCCAACTTTAAGGTAAGGGAAGGAATGTCGGTAGGATGCAAGGTCACCTTGAGAGGAGATCATATGTACGAATTCTTCGACAAGCTTGTAAATATTGCCCTGCCTAGGGTTAGAGACTTCAGAGGCGTATCGAAGACAGCTTTTGACGGCAGAGGAAACTATGCTTTGGGGATAAAGGAACAGTTGATTTTTCCTGAAATAAACTACGATAAAATAGATAAAATAAGAGGTATGGATATAATCATAACAACTACGGCTAATACTGATGAGGAAGCCCGAGAGCTTTTAAGCTTGATGGGAATGCCTTTTAGAAAGTAAGGGAGGGAGCGAAATGGCAAAAACATCTCTAAAAATTAAACAACAGAGAAAACAGAAATTCTCCACAAGAGAATATACAAGATGCAAAATTTGCGGAAGACCTCATGCTTATTTAAGAAAATATGGTATATGCCGTATATGCTTTAGAGAATTAGCTTACAAAGGTCAGATACCTGGCGTTAAAAAAGCCAGCTGGTAAAATTTTAGAAAAAGGAGGTTACTTACATGGTAATGACAGATCCTATCGCAGATATGCTTACAAGAATAAGAAATGCTAATCATGCAAAACATGAATTTGTTGATATTCCGGCTTCAAAGATTAAGAAGGAAATAGCTAATATCTTACTGGAAGAAGGATATATTAAGGGCTTTGATGTTATAGATGACGGGAAACAAGGTATTATAAGGGTTGAACTCAGATACCAGCAAAACAAGGAAAGAGTGATAACCGGTATCAAGAGGATTTCTAAACCGGGACTTAGAGTTTATGTGGGCAAGGAAGATACACCGAGGGTTTTAGGCGGCCTGGGCATAGCTATACTTTCTACATCAAAGGGAATCGTAACTGATAAAAATGCAAGAACACAGGGAGTTGGCGGAGAAGTAATCTGCTACGTATGGTAAAATAAGGAATAGGAGGTGCCGATATGTCAAGAATAGGGTTAAAACCTGTAAATATACCTGCAAATGTTGAAATTAATATAGATGGAAATAATTATGCAGTTGTAAAAGGACCAAAAGGTAAATTGGAACAACAGCTGTCAAAGTCAATGAAGATTGAAGTGGAAGGTAAAAAAATTAAAGTTTCAAGACCTGACGATCAAAAAGAAAACAGATCACTTCACGGACTTACAAGGACACTTATTAACAACATGGTAACAGGGGTTACAGAAGGATACCAAAAAACTCTTGAAATTGTTGGTGTTGGATACAGAGCACAAAAACAAGGAAACAAACTGGTTTTAAACCTCGGGCTGTCCCATCCCGTTGAGATGGAAGACCCTCAAGGTATAGAAACATTAGTTGATGGTACAAATAAAATTATCGTTAAGGGTATAGATAAGCAGCAGGTGGGAAACTATGCGGCTATAATCAGAGACTGGAGAAGACCTGAACCTTACAAGGGCAAAGGTATCAAATACTCTGATGAAGTTGTAAGGCGTAAAGCCGGCAAGACCGGTAAATAGCAAAGAAAGGAGTGAGTGTATTGCTTAAAAAGGTTGATAAAAATCAAAAGAGAAAAGAAAGACACTATACTATAAGAAATAAAATCACAGGTACTCCTGAAAGACCAAGATTGAATATATTTAAAAGCACTAAGCACATATACGCTCAAGTAATTGATGATGCCGCCGGAGTTACACTGGCCAGTGCTTCAACTCAGGATAAAGAGTTAAGAGACCAGGTAGCCGGATTGACTAAAAAGGAAGCAGCAAAATTAGTCGGCAAAACAGTAGGAGAAAGAGCGAAAGCAAAGGATATAAATGCAGTAGTTTTTGACAGAGGCGGATATTTATATCATGGAAGAGTTAAGCTTCTTGCTGAAGGAGCAAGAGAAAGCGGACTGGAATTTTAAGAAGGAGGTTAATTATGGAGCAACGTGGACGTATAGATGCAAGCCAGTTGGATGTGAAAGAAAAAGTTATCAGCATCAACCGTGTTACCAAAGTTGTTAAGGGCGGCAGGAACTTCCGTTTCAGCGTGCTGGTTGTGGTTGGTGATGAAAATGGTCATGTTGGAATCGGAATGGCAAAAGCTGTTGAAATTCCCGACGCTATAAGAAAAGCAATCCAGGATGCCAAGAAGAATATGATTAAAGTGCCGCTGAGAGAAACTACAGTGCCGCATGAGATGATTGGCAACTACGGAGCCGGCAGAGTTCTTATTAAACCCGCCAAAGAAGGTACGGGTATAATCGCAGGCGGACCTGTCCGTGCAGTTATGGAACTTGCAGGCGTTAAAGATATCAGAACAAAATCCTTGGGTTCAAGCAATCCGAGAAATGTCGTAAATGCAACGATGGAAGCCTTAAAATCCCTTAAAAGCCCTGATGAAGTAGCTAAAGTCAGAGGTAAAGCAGTGGAAGAAATTTTAGGTTAAGAGGTGAAAATAATGGCAACGATTAAAATTAAGCAGACCAAAAGCTTAATCGGCAGAACACCGAATCAGATAAAAAACATCAAGGCTCTAGGTTTGACAAAGATAGGCCATGTAGTTGAAAAAGAAGATACTCCTCAAATAAGAGGAATGATCAAGAAGGTTGACTTTATGGTAGAGGTTATTGAATAACTACAAGGAGGTGTTAAATATGAAACTTCACGAGTTAAAACCTAATCCGGGCAGTACCAAAAATAGAAAGAGATTAGGAAGAGGTACAGCTACAGGACAAGGGAAGACAGCGGGCAGAGGAATGAATGGTCAAGGCTCTCGTTCAGGCGGAGTTAAGGGACCGGCATTTGAAGGCGGAAACATGCCTCTTTACAGGAGACTTCCAAAGAGAGGATTCACAAATATTTTCGGAACTCAGTATGCTGAGTTGAATGTAGAAGTTTTAAATCAATTTGAAGATGGAGCGGAAATTACTCCTGAGCTTCTTAAATCAGAGGGGATATTAAAAAAGCAGCTGGACGGAGTTAAAATTCTTGGAAACGGCGTGCTCGAAAAGAAGCTTACGGTAAAGGCACATAAATTCAGCAAGTCAGCCGTAGAAAAGATTGAAGCTGCCGGCGGAAAAGCTGAGGTGATTTAGTTGTTTGAAACTTTAAAAAACGCTTGGAAAATACCTGATTTAAGAAAAAGAATGATATTTACTCTGTTAATGATGGTAGTTTATAGATTAGGAGCAGTAATACCTGTTCCAGGTATTGACAGAGCAGTTGTAGAAAACATGTTCCAGGGTACCGCAGGTGGTCTTTTGGACTTCTTCAACATGATGAGCGGCGGTGCTTTTAGAGATTTTACAATATTTGCCTTAAATATATATCCATACATTACGTCTTCAATTATTCTTCAGCTGCTGACAATTGCTATTCCAAAACTGGAGCAATTCTTCAAGGCGGAAGACGGAAAGAAAAAGATGGCTCAATGGACCAGATATATTACAGTTATATTGGCATTGATTCAAGCTACCGCATACAGTATAGGGTTCTTTAATTCAGCTATAATTGAAAAGAGCTTCTTGTCAATAGCAACTGTAATAATAGTCTTAACGGCAGGAACAGCTTTCCTTATGTGGCTGGGCGAGCTGATAACGGAAAAAGGTATCGGAAACGGTATATCAGTACTCATAATGATCGGTATTATATCCCAGTATCCATCTGATTTTGGAACGGTATTTTACCAGTTCCAGACAGGAGCCGTAAATTTATTGGAAATATTAGTATTCCTGGTATTTGCTTTTTTCATAATAGTTGGCGTAATAGCCATTCAGCAGGGAGAAAGAAAAGTACCTGTTCAGTATGCTAAAAGAGTTGTTGGGAGAAAAATGTACGGCGGACAAAGCACCCACATTCCCATGAAAGTGTTAATGGCAGGAGTTATGCCCGTAATATTCGCTTCAACACTTTTGGCAATACCACAGACACTGGCATTCTTCTTCCCGTCGATGGCAGCAGGAGTTCAGAAATATTTCTCGGTATCAGCCAGTCCCGGTATATATTTTTACACATTGCTGAATATAGTGCTGATAATATTCTTCACATATTTTTATACAGCAGTACAATTCAATCCAATTGAATACTCAAATACTCTTAAGGAAAATGGAGGATTCATACCCGGAATAAGACCGGGAAGACCTACTGCAGATTATTTGAACAAAGTACTGAACAGAATTACAATAGCAGGAGCAATTGCACTTGCAATAATCGCAACAATACCTACATTGGTATTCTCATTTACGGATTTGAAAATCAATTTCGGAGGAACATCACTTTTGATAGTAACAGGTGTTGCTCTTGAAACTATGAAGCAGGTAGAAGCTCAAATGATAATGAGACACTACAAAGGATTTTTAAAGTAGAGAAGAGGTAAGGAAAATGAGAGCAATTTTATTGGGACCTCCGGGAGCCGGCAAAGGAACTCAAGCAGAAACAATTGTACATGAATTTTCAATACCGCATATATCCACCGGAGATATCTTCAGAAAAAATATTAAGGAAGGAACCGCCCTTGGCAAAAAAGCCATGGCATATATGGACCAGGGAAGACTGGTTCCCGATGAACTGACTGTTGAACTTGTGAAAGACAGACTGCTGCAGGATGATTGCAAGGAAGGATTTCTGCTGGACGGATTTCCAAGAACAATTTATCAGGCAGATGCTTTGGAGGATGCCCTAAAAAGCATGGATCAAAGCTTAGACTATGTAATAAATATAATAGTCAGAAAAGAACTTCTTGTTGAAAGAGCCGTAGGCAGGAGAATCTGCAAAGACTGCGGCCAAACATACCACATGTCATTTAACAAACCTTCGAAGGAAGGTGTATGTGACAACTGCGGCGGTGAACTTCTTAAGCGCAAGGATGACAATGAGGAAACGGTAGATAACAGAATCAGCGTCTATATGGAGCAGACTGAACCTCTTATTGATTATTACACCAAAAAGGGTATAATAGTCAATATAGACGGCGAAAAGCCCATAGCACAAGTCGGCGAAAATATAATCGCTGAATTGAGGAAATAGAATGATTATTCTCAAGACAAGAAGAGAAATTGAAATAATGAAAAAAGCCGGACGGTTAGTAGCACAATCTCACGAACTAGTGAGAAAGCATATTAAACCCGGTGTTACCACCAAAGAGCTTGATTGGCTGGTTGAAGATTTCTTAAGATCTCAAAATGCCATACCTACATTTAAAGGATATAACGGATTTCCCTTTTCCATATGCGCTTCTGTTAATGAAGAAGTAGTGCATGGATTTCCTTCAGAAAGGCAGTTAAGGGAAGGCGATATAATAAGTGTGGATATTGGCGCAACATTTGAAGGATATGTGGGTGACAGCGCTAAGACTTTCTTAGTGGGTCAAGTGGATGAAGAAAAAAGGCATTTGGTTGAAACAACCAGACAATGCTTTTACGAAGGCATAAAGTATGCCAGGACTTCATACCGCCTGTCTGATATATCACACGCAATCCAAGTTTATGCAGAGTCTCATGGTTTATCGGTAGTAAGAGATTATGTTGGGCACGGAGTAGGGAAAAAAATGCATGAATCACCGCAGGTACCTAACTTCGGAAAACCAAACAAGGGTCCGCGGCTGCAAGAAGGAATGGTCCTTGCTATCGAGCCTATGATAAATGCAGGAACGTATAATGTAAGGGTTTTGGAAAACAACTGGACTGTGGTCACTGTTGACGGCAAACCATCTGCTCATTATGAGCATACAGTTGCAATAACAGACGGGGAACCGGAGCTGTTAACTATTGTTTAGGGGTGGGCTGATGGAAGGGACAACAGATTTGAAAATCGGCCAGGTAGTTAAGTCAAAAGCAGGCAGGGATAAGGGAAGAGTATTTCTTATATGCCGGGTTGTTGACAGGCAATTTGTGCTGGTATGTGACGGGGATTTAAGAAAATTAAATAACCCCAAAAGAAAGAAAGTGAAGCATTTAATGATTTATAATACAGTATTGACAGAATTTGCAGAAAAATTACAAGAAAATAAAAATCTAAATGATGCATATGTTAGGAAATTATTGGAGCCGTATGCATTAAAAGAAATGGAGGTTGAGTGATCAATGTCCAAGAAAGATGTAATAGAAGTCGAAGGCAAGGTCCTGGAAGCACTTCCAAATGCAATGTTCATAGTCGAGCTTCAGAACGGACACCAGATTTTAGCGCATATTTCTGGAAAACTGAGGATGAACTACATTAAAATTCTTCCCGGAGATACAGTAGCTTGTGAATTATCACCATATGATTTGACTAGAGGAAGAATAACATGGAGGAAAAAGTAAGGAGGTATTACAATGAAAGTAAGACCATCAGTAAAACCACTGTGCGAAAAGTGCAAGATTATCAGACGAAAAGGTAAAGTTATGATAATTTGCGAAAATCCAAGGCACAAACAAAAACAAGGTTAGGATAAATAAAAAACTAAGCACTACTAAGGTAGGAGGTGTAACTTAATGGCCAGAATCGCGGGCGTTGATTTGCCCAGAGATAAGAGAGTTGAAATAGGCTTGACTTATATTTTCGGAATAGGCAGACCAACATCAAATAAGATTTTAAAAGCAACAGGCATAAATCCTGATACAAGGGTTAAGGATCTAACAGAAGATGAAGTACAAAAATTAAGAACTGAAATAGATAAGCGTCCTGTAGAAGGAGATATGAGACGTGAAGTAGCATTGAATATAAAAAGACTTAAAGAAATCAACTGCTACAGAGGATTAAGACATAAAAGAGGATTGCCTGTCAGAGGACAAAATACAAAGAATAATGCAAGAACAAGAAAAGGTCCTAAGAGAGTTTCAGGAAAGAAATCTAAAAAGTAAAAGGAGGGGCTTAAATGGCAGCTAAAAAACAACAAAAAGCAACGCGAGTAAAAAGAAGAGAACGTAAAAATATAGAAAAAGGCCAGGCGCATATTAAGTCTACCTTTAACAATACACTTGTTACTCTTACAGACTTGCAGGGAAATGCAATTTCATGGGCAAGTTCAGGCGGATTAGGATTTAAGGGTTCAAGAAAGTCTACCCCGTATGCAGCGAGCATGGTTGCTGAAGAAGCAGCAAAAAAAGCTATGGAGCATGGATTAAAAACAGTAGAAGTATATGTTAAAGGACCGGGCTCAGGAAGGGAAGCAGCGATAAGATCCCTGCAGGCAGCCGGACTTGAAGTTAATTTAATAAAAGACGTAACACCAATACCGCATAATGGTTGCAGACCGCCAAAGCGCAGAAGAGTATAATAGGAACGAGGTGAAAAGATGGCAAGATATACCGGGCCTGTCTGCAGAATATGCAGAAGAGAAGGTTTAAAGTTATATTTAAAAGGTGACAGATGTTATACTGATAAATGTTCAATCGGCAGAAGAAATTATGCTCCCGGTCAACATGGTCAAAATAACAAGAAACTGACTAACTATGGAACTCAGTTAAGAGAAAAACAAAAGGTCAGAAGATATTACGGAGTTCTGGAAGGACAATTTACCGAATACTACAATATGGCGGAAAAAATGTCCGGAAAAACCGGTGATAATCTTTTGAAATTGCTTGAGCTTAGATTTGACAATGTAATATACAGATTAGGCTTTGCAAGTTCAAGACCTGAAGCAAGACAATTGGTAGTTCACGGTCATTTTACAGTAAACGGCAAGAAGGCTGATATTCCGTCAATGATTTTACAGGTAGGCGATGAGATCAAGGTTAAGGAAAAGAGCCAAAATTCAGACAAATTTAAAGTTATGGCAGAAAATCACAAGAATACTGCACCCCAATGGCTGCAGGTTGAACCTGAAAACTACACAGGGAGAATAATTGCCGAACCTGCTAAAGAAGATATCGAAATACCAATAGAAGAGCATATGATTGTCGAGTTCTACTCCAAGTAATGGCATTTAAGAATTATTACCCTCGACAAACAAAAAAATAAGGAGGGTTGGGATGATAGAAATTGAAAAACCAAATATTACTTTAAATGAAAAGAATGACAACAACACCTACGGTAAGATAGTTGTTGAACCCCTTGAAAGAGGCTATGGGACAACAATAGGGAATTCATTAAGAAGAATACTTCTTTCATCGTTACCGGGAGCAGCTGTTACTTCAATAAACATTCAAGGTGTATTGCATGAATTTTCTACAATACCCGGAGTGAGAGAAGATGTGACAGAAATAATTCTTAATATTAAGAACTTAGCAGCTAAAATGAATGTGCAGGGACCTGTGCAGCTTTTAATTGATGCAAAAGGACCCAAGAAAGTTACGGCAGCAGATATAATTACAGGCGGAGATGTTGACATCATAAATGAAGACCTGCATATTGCAACTCTTGAAGAAGGCTCTGAACTCATTATTGAAATGGAGATGGAGCAGGGAAGAGGGTACGTAATAGCGGAAAGAAACAAGAAAGACAGCCAGGCAATCGGAGTTATTCCTATAGATTCAATATACACACCTGTAAAAAAAGTAAACTTTACGGTTGAAGATACAAGAGTGGGAAACAGGACAGATTTCGACAAGCTTACTATTGAGGTCTGGACCAACGGAACAATTGAGCCTGAAGAAGCAATTTCTTTAGGAGCCAAAATAATGAGTGAACACCTCAACTTATTCATATCATTGACAGAACATGTAAATGAAGTGGAAATCATGGTTGAAAAAGAAGAGGATGAAAAAGAAAAAGTTTTGGAAATGACAATAGAGGAACTTGATTTATCGGTAAGGTCGTACAATTGTCTGAAGAGGGCAGGAATAAATACTGTTGAGGAGCTTACTTACAAGACTGAAGAAGACATGATGAAAGTAAGGAACCTGGGGAAAAAATCTTTGGATGAAGTATCTAAGAAACTTGAAGAATTAGGTTTATCTCTAAGGAAAAATGATAATTAGCTTTAAAAGGAGGACTAAATGGGTAGTCACAGAAAGCTTGGGGTTAAATCTGACCACAGAATGGCAATGCTTCGAAATATGACTGCTGACCTTATTATGCAGGGCAGAATAACGACAACAGTTACAAGAGCCAAAGAGCTCAGAAGAGTTGCAGAGAGAACTATCACTCTGGGGAAAAGAGGAGACCTGCATTCAAGGCGTCGGGCATTAGCTTATCTATACGACAAAGATGCAGTATATAAGCTGTTCGAAGAAGTTGCTCCTAAATACAAAGATAGAAACGGTGGATACACCAGGATTCTAAAATTGGGCCCCAGAAGAGGCGATGGAGCAGAAATGGCGATAATAGAATTAGTTGAATAAATATCGGGGACGATTCTTTTAAAGAACCGTCCCTTGTTTTGTGGATATAAAAACAGCAAGTAAAATTAATGTTGTAAAATAATGTGAATAATGTTATTATTTTTATACGGCTTTAACGTTAGAATTTAAATAACAGGTGAAAAATGGACGATTACATAATAAAGATAGACAATGTAAAATTTAAATACGAAAAGAATTCCGATTATGCTGTTAAAGGAGTATCTCTCAATGTAAGGAAGGGAGAGTTCACTGCAATTATCGGTCACAACGGTTCAGGGAAATCAACTCTGGCTAAATTAATCAATTCAATTTTGGTTCCCAGGTCAGGAAGAATTACTGTCAAGGGAATGGATACCTGCGACGACTCCAAGCTTTGGGATATAAGGCAGACTGCAGGCATGGTATTTCAAAATCCTGACAACCAGCTGGTAGCAACAATAATTGAGGAAGATATTGCTTTCGGTCCCGAAAATTTAGGCGTTGCACCTGAGGAAATCAGGAGACGGGTAGATGATGCCTTAAATACCGTGGGCATGTATGAATACAGGAAAAGACCCCCCCACCTTTTATCCGGGGGGCAAAAACAAAGAATTGCCATAGCAGGCATACTGGCCTTGAATTCAGACTGCATAATTTTGGATGAACCAACAGCAATGCTTGACCCTTCAGGCAGAAGAGAAGTTTTGGAAACATTAAAAAAGCTGAATGCACAGGGCAAAACCATACTGCTTATTACCCACTACATGGATGAAGCTGTTCAAGCAGACAGGGTAATTGTTATGGATAATGGGAATATTAAATTGGACGGCACCCCAAAGGAAGTATTCAGAAATATTGATGAAATAAAGAAATACGGCTTGGATGTCCCCCAGGTAACGGAGCTTACTCAGGAACTTATAAAGGAAGGGCTGAAACTGCCTCCGGATATAATAGATGTAAAGGAATTGGTGGATTTATTATGTCAATAAAAGCAGAAAACATAAAATATGTATACAGTGAAGGTACCCCCTTTAGAACTTTGGCCTTGGACGATGTGAACGCTACAATAAACCAAGGTGAATTCGTGGGTATAATAGGTCACACCGGGTCCGGCAAATCAACCTTGATACAGCTTTTTAACGGCCTTGAACCTGCCACCGAAGGTAAGGTTGAAGTTGACGGCACTTTAGTGGGGGAAGACAAGAAAAAATTAAAAATGATACGGCAAAAGGTAGGTTTGGTATTTCAATATCCCGAATATCAGCTGTTTGAAGAAACAGTTGCCAAAGATGTTGCCTTCGGACCTTTGAACTTAGGTCTTTCCCAGGATGAAATCGACTTAAGAGTAAAGGAAGCACTGGAACTGGTTGGATTTAACTATAAGAAAATAAAAGATGCATCCCCCTTTGATTTATCCGGAGGGCAAAAAAGAAGGGTTGCAATCGCAGGAGTACTTGCAATGAAACCTGACTATCTTATACTGGATGAGCCAACTGCGGGGCTGGACCCTGCAGGAAGGAATGAAATCTTCGGCCAGATAAAGACACTCCATGACAAATCGAATCTTACTGTTGTCCTGGTTTCACACAGTATGGAGGATATTGCAAAACTTGTGGACAGGGTTATTGTCTTATCCAAAGGCAAGGTTCATATGGAGGGCAGCCCCAAGGAAATCTATTCCCAGGCAGAGGAATTGGAAAAGATAGGTCTTGGAATTCCTCAGATAGCTTCTATTATAAGGGAGCTTAGGAAACGGGGATTCAATATAAGGCAGGACATACTCACAATTGAAGAAGCAAAGACGGAAATAATTAAGGAAGTGAGGGGAAGAAATGTTTAGGAATTTAACAATCGGGCAGCATTATCCTGTTGACTCTCCCATACACGACCTTGATCCGAGACTAAAAATAATAATGACAATCATTTTTATCATATCATTATTTTTGATTGAAAGCTTTACCAGCTTCTTATTTGTTATTGTATTTTTAGCTATTGCCATAACAATTTCAAGGGTACCTTTAAAATTTGTAATAAGAGGCTTAAGACCTATATTGTTTATCATATTGATAACTTTTATAATTAACCTTCTGATGACACCGGGAAGAGTTATTTTTACACTTGCATTCATTAAGATTACCGAAGAAGGTTTGAGGCAGGCAGGATTCATGGCTGTAAGGCTTACACTCCTCATAATGGGAACATCCCTATTGACACTGACAACCTCTCCGATTATATTGACAGACGGCATTGAAAGCCTTCTGAATCCCTTTAAAAGATTTGGTCTTCCCGCCCATGAACTGGCAATGATGATGACAATTGCTCTTCGTTTCATTCCTACTCTCATGGAAGAAACAGAAAAGATAATGAAGGCTCAAAAATCGAGGGGTGCAGATTTTGAAAGCGGTAATATTATGAGCAGGGCAAAGAATCTTGTTCCCTTGTTGGTTCCTCTGTTCATCAGCGCTTTCAGGCGTGCCGATGAATTGGCAATGGCAATGGAAGCAAGATGCTACCGGGGAGGAGAGAACAGAACAAGAATGAGACAAATGAAAATTTCAAAGGGTGATTATGCTGCAGCATTCGTTTTCACTGTTTATTTGGCAGCAGTTATAATATTTAAGATATGGTAAGAAATATTAAACTTTTAATTGCCTATGACGGCACTGCTTATCACGGGTGGCAAAGGCAATTAAACAAGCCTACCATTCAAGAAACCATAGAAGATGCGTTAAGTGCCGTAATGAAGGAAAAAATCGATTTAACGGGCTCAGGCAGGACTGACAGCGGTGTCCATGCCTTGGGACAGGCGGCGAATTTTAAAGCCGATACAAGAATTCCTGAAGATAAGATAAAAATTGCACTGAATTCCAATCTGCCCCGTGACATAAGGATTTTGGAATCTATTGATGTTCATCCGGATTTTAATGCAAGATTCGATGCTCTTGATAAAACATATATGTATCAGATTTACAACGACCGGGTCAATAATCCCTTCTATGCAAGGTATTCATGTTTTGTCCCCCAGATATTGAACATGGATAAAATGGAAGAAGGGCTTAAACTGATTGAAGGAACCCACGATTTTAAGGCATTTATGGCTTCCGGATCCAATGTGAAAACAACAGTACGGACGGTGTACAACGCAAAACTTTTAAAAGAGGGAAATTTATTAAAAATTTATATCAAGGGCAATGGATTTTTGTATAATATGGTTAGAATAATTGCAGGAACATTAATTGACACAGGCAAAGGATTGACTGATATTTCCTGCATAAAAAAGGCACTTGAAGATAAGGACAGAACAGTCTTAGGGCAGACAGCACCGCCTGAAGGATTGTTTTTAATGGATGTAAATTATAAAAAATAGCTTGACAATTAGTTTTTATTCATATAGAATGTCATAGGTATTATTAGAAAGAGAAAAACCGTTCCAATGCCCCGGAGTTAGGTTTTTTGAATATAAGAAAATAAACATCAGAATTACAGGAGGAAAATAAATGAAAAGCTTCTTGGCTAAACCTAATGAAGTTGAAAGGGCTTGGTATGTCATAGATGCAGAAGGAAAGACTCTAGGCAGGCTTGCAACGGAAGTTGCCAAACTTTTAAGAGGTAAACATAAAGCAATATATACACCCCATGTTGATACAGGAGACTATGTAATAGTAGTAAATGCTGAAAAAGTTGTATTGACAGGCAAAAAATTAGATCAGAAATTATACAGACACCACTCTCTATATCCGGGCGGTTTGAAGGAGGTTCCATACAGAAACCTGTTTCAGCAAAAACCCACACAACCGGTTTATCTGGCAGTAAAGGGAATGCTTCCAAAGAACAGCCTTGGAAGAAAAATGTTGAAGAAACTAAAAGTATATGCAGGTCCCGAGCACAACAACCAGGCTCAGAAACCGCAGGTATACGAGTTTTAATAAGGGAGGAGGACGATGATGGACGCACAGTACAGAGGAACAGGCAGAAGAAAAAAAGCAATAGCAAGAGTAAGATTGGTTCCCGGAACAGGGAAAATCAATATAAATGAAAGAGACTTGGAAGATTATATCAAATACGAGACTTTAAGAAATGTTGTGAGAGAACCTTTAATGATTACAGATACCATGGGTCAGTACGATGTATTGGTAAATGTAAAGGGCGGTGGATATACAGGTCAGGCGGGAGCTATAAGACATGGTATATCAAGAGCCTTATTGCAGGTAGACAATGAATTAAGACCCCTGCTTAAAAAAGCCGGATTCCTGACTAGAGATTCAAGAATGAAGGAAAGAAAGAAATACGGTTTGAAAAAAGCAAGAAGAGCATCACAGTTCAGCAAGAGATAAAATATTAAAATTTCAAGGACGGTTCTTTTTGTTCTCAGGAACAAAAAGAACCGTTAAATTAATCAAGTGTTTTCTTGGCACCCACTTAAAAAATCAAGGTTTTTTAGTGACTCCGGGAATTTATTGAAAGGAGTTTTTTTGATGAAAAAGAATAATCAGTTTATTACCCGTACCGCCCTCATTGCAGCTGCATATGCCGCTTTGACCTATGCTTTCGCAGGTCTTAGCTATGAGCAGATACAGTTTCGGATATCAGAAATATTGGTGCTGTTTGCATTTATAGAGCCGGGATACGGTCTTGGCCTGGTACTGGGATGCATACTGGCAAACCTGGCAAGCCCCCTGGGGCTGATTGACATTCTCGCAGGTTCATTTGCAACATATTTAGCCCTGGTATTTATAGTGAAGGTGAGAAGGCTTTTTGGATTGAATAAAAAAGCGCTGATTTTAGCAAGCCTGGGACCTGTAATTTCAAACGCCTTATTGGTTGGAGCAGAATTAACCTATTTGTTTAACACTCCATTTTTATTGAATGCATTTTACGTAGGGGCAGGGGAGTTCACAGTAGTTTCTCTTGCAGGTACTGTTGTTGTAAATTCAATAATGAAAAATAGTGTTTTAACAGAAAAACTGTCATTTCAAAAATTTTAGAATTTTAGTGACAGTTCTTTTCGTTCTTGAAATAAAACCGTCCAATTAAAACCCTAAACGTCCCCAAAACACGCAAAACAAAAGGAACCGTCCCCAAATCAAATAGAACCGTCCCCAAAATAGTATACCAAAAATAAACTAGTTAGACTTCACATATTCTGCTGAAATAATTTCCACCCCTTTTGGAAGCCAGAAATTCAGGGCATTTTTTTCTGTTGATATATTTATTTCACTGTAAATATATTTATCTCCATCCATGCATACATTGGTTGGTCCATGAAATTTTATTTCAGCCCGGCTGATTTTATCATAGGTAACATATTTGCTTATTTTAGGATTTTCCAGATGCTCACCTTTTTTGTAGCTTCCCAGCAGACTAAGTATTTTAAGCCTTGAAATATTCTCAACAAAGCACAGGTCAAGGATACCGTCGTTTAATTGTGCCTTTGGAGCACACTTGTATCCTCCTCCGTAATATTGCCCGTTTGCCACAACACCTATTATAAATGTGCCATTTATAAAATCATTGTCCGTTTTAACCTGAATTTGTTTTCCCAATTTACTGAACAAAGAATATAATATTGAAAGATAGTATCTTGTCGGACCTTGAATGAAAGGTATCTTCTTGAATTTATTCATGTTAAAGGCAACATCAGCATCAAGTCCTATATTTAATACTGTGGCAGTATATTCGTCATTTGCCTTTATTAAGTCCAATTCCAGGCTTTTACCCTCTGTCTGCAGGGTAATATCATTGAAGTTAGCCTTGTTTGTAAAATTCTTAATGAAATCATTGCCGGAGCCTACAGGTATAATGCCGATACTCACATGCTTATAACCAAATGCTGCATTTATAATCTCATGAAGAGTTCCATCCCCGCCGCATGAATATAAAACAGACGGCAGGTTTTCCCTGCATTTATTTTCCGCAAAGTTTCTTGTATCTTCTTTTGATTTGGTAGTATATACTTCATAATCGATTTCTTTATCTTTCAATTCAAGGTGTATGGATTCTTCTAATTTTTCTTGCAGCTTGCCGTTTCCTGCAATGGGATTAATTATAAATATGTGTCTCATGATTGCTCCTTAGATTCTTCTCTTCATACAGGATAAGCTACATCCCGCAGTCTGGTTCACCAATTTATCTGCTCCCTCCATACCGATAAAGTCGTATAAATTGGGAATTCGTTGCGAATGATCTACCATCCATTTTTCAGAAAAAAACTCTGAAAAATGGGGGTAGGCATCTTTATTTGGTCCCGAAGAGCCTGTCTCCAGCATCTCCCAAACCGGGTACTATATAGCCGGTTTCATCGTATTTTTCATCGATTGCTGCTGTGTAGATTTCAACGTCAGGATGAGCTTCAGTTACTCTTTTCAAGCCTTCCGGAGCACATACCAGATGAATTGATTTTATTTTCTTTGCTCCTCTTTTTTTAAGCATATCCAATGCACCTATCATTGAGCCTCCCGTCGACAGCATTGGCTCTGTGATAATCACTATTCTGCGTTCAATATCTGCAGGCAGCTTGCAGTAGTATTCAACAGGCTCAAGGGTTTCTTCATTTCTGTACAAACCGATGTGGCCGATTTTAGCATTAGGGATTAAGTCAAGCATACCGTCTACCATTCCGAGACCTGCTCTTAAAACAGGAACAATTGCTATATCTTCACCGGATAGTGTTTTGCCTGTAGTTTTAGCCATAGGTGTTTCTATATCGATATCTTTTAGAGGAAGGCTTCTTGTTACTTCGTATGCCATGAGCATGGATATTTCTCTTACTAATTCCCTGAAATCCTTCGGGGGTGTGTTTTTGTCTCTCAGCATTGTCAATTTATGCTGAATCAATGGATGATATACTACTGTTACATTGTTCATAGCGGGCTCCTTTATTGTATATGTAAATTAATTGGAATTGTATTGCAGGTAAACATGTAATATAATTATTATATACAAAAAGCTCTTTGTCAATTGATTTTTTATAAGGAAGGGGGACACACCTTTAAAGTTGGGAGATTCTATGAGGGATAGCCTTTGAAGGAATGTCCACGTACTTAGGAGGGGGGAGGAATTTTGATTATAGGTACAGGAATAGATATTACGGAAGTCGAAAGAATAAAAAAGAATATGGAAAACACGGAATTTCTCAAAAAGATTTATTCAGACAAGGAATTGAAATATTTGAAAACGAGGAAATTCAATCCCCAAACAGCTGCAGGAATGTTTGCCGCAAAGGAGGCTGTTTCCAAATGTCTGGGCACGGGATTTTCTAATTTTGGTCCCTTACACATCGAAATATTAAAGGATGATAAGGGCAAACCCTATGCTGTTTTGTCAGGGAATGCTTTAAAAAGAGCAGAAGAGCTGAATATTAAAAATATCCATATCTCCATATCTCACACCAGTGAATTTGCCCTTGCTCAGTGTATAGCCGAATGAGATTTAAGGCATATATTTAAAAATTCCATCATAAAGTAGTAGTAGGAAGAGGGACATATCTTCATAGCAGGTGAGCCTGCGAAGCAAGTCCATGAAGAAATGTCCCTGTATTTGGGGGATACACTTTATATCCCTGAATTTTGATGGAAGCAGGTCTTATTATGAGATTGATTGCCTTGTGCCTGGTTTTAATGATTGCTGCCAGCGGTTGCGCCGCCGAAGATAACCCCTTCATCCTGCCTGTTAATTATTCAGCTGAAGCATTGATGAAGGTATACACTGATAAAACAGAAAATGACTATAAAGTAAATATTATCTTAAGGGACGGAAATTACAGCATCAGAACGGAATCGGAAGATGAATCCTGGAATTATGCCTATGTTTCAGGGAACAGATTGATATTAAACAACGATAAATTTCCTGAAAGCAGTGTAACACTTGAAAATTACAAGTTAAATAAGACACTCCTTCATGATTTTGATTTCAGAAAATTTGATATATTGGAAAACATTCCGGAAGAATTGATTTATTGGGACGGAGAATATAAGCATGTTTTAAATTTCAGCAAAGAAAATCTCCTTCCAAAGACAATTTATATTTATAATAATGATAAATTGGTAAAAGCTATACAGTATGAAACAATAAAAATTGAGGAATAATACTAATAAATATTTACGGATAATACAAATGTTTCCATACAACTTATCTGCTTATTGTGTTACAATATAAAATAACTGTGCAATTGCGAGGTGTGTATCTTGGCGGACAATAAAAAAGTACTGATTTCTATCCCTGAAAACTTATTGAGGGAATTGGATAATGCTGTAAAAGAAGAAGGAACAAACAGAAGCGACTTTATAAGAAAATCCATCAGGTTTTATCTGATTGAAAAAAGGAAGCTTGAAATCAGAAACAAGATGAAGGCCGGCTATCTGGAAATGAGTAAAATCAACAAGAGTATTACTGAGGAATACTCAGAAGGGGACTATGAGGACTTTTTAAGCTATGAAACTAAATTATTAGGAAGTGAATAGTTTTGATTGTTAAAAGGGGAGATGTATATTATGCCGATCTTAGCCCTGTAATCGGTTCCGAGCAGGGGGGGGTCAGACCGGTATTAATTGTACAAAATGATATTGGGAATAGATACAGTCCTACAGTGATTGTTTCTGCAATCACGTCTCAGATTAATAAGGCTAAGCTGCCAACTCATATTGAAATCAGTTCTGAGGATTTCAGCCTTCCAAAGGACTCTGTTGTCCTGCTTGAACAAATCCGGACCATAGATAAAAAGCGTCTCAAGGAAAAGATTGGACGCTTTGACAAGAACCTTATGGGAGAGGTGGATGACTGCTTAAAAATCAGTCTGGGACTTATAGATTTTTGATGTTATTTGCAAAACCGTTATTTCTCAACAGTGTCCTTACGCTGCCAATCATATATAGTGAGCCTGAAAAGGCAATGGTGTCACTTTTGCCTGCATTTCCAAGCAGAGGCAGTATATCCTCATAGTTATCCAAAGGGATAACTTTTATTTTTGTGTGTTTTTTAATTAATTCAGCTAATTCTGCTGCTTTCAATGCTCTCGGACTCAAAGGAGTCAAGGTGTAGATTTCCTTTGCATAAGGCAGCAATAATTCCAAAGCCTCCACAGGTTTTTTATCTTTTAAAATACCAAAGAAAAATGTTGCCTTGTCCTTGAAATATTCCCGTAATGTCTTTGTAAAAGAGTTTATGCCGTCGATATTATGGCCGCCGTCAAGGATAATTAAGGGATCTTTGTTGATAATTTCAAATCTGCCGGGAAACCTGCAGTTTGAAAAACCATTGATTATACTTTCTGAACTTATGCTGCAGCCTTGTTTTTTAATTAGCTCCAAGGCGGAAAGGGCTGTAAGTGCGTTTAAAAGCTGATGGCTACCCAGTAGATTAATTTTTATTACCGGCAGATCAAACACATCTGATTTTAAGTATTTAAACCATTGGCCGGTAATATCAGAGCTGATTTTTTCAATATTATTGATATCCGGTTCGTAAACTAAAGAGTGTTTTTCTTCAGCTTTTTCTTTGATAACATTTTTGATATTTTCTGCCTGGGGATAGATTACAACAGATGAATCTTCCTTGATTATTCCAGCCTTTTCAAAGGCTATTTTTTCCAGGGTATCTCCAAGCTGTTCCATGTGGTCATAGCTTATGGAAGTAATAATAGAGACCAAAGGTTTTTCTATTACATTGGTTGCATCAAATCTTCCTCCCAAGCCCACTTCAAGGACTAAAAAATCAATATTTTCCTCCTGAAAATACTTAAAGCCGATGGCTGTCACTACCTCAAATTCAGTAGGGTGGTCATATCCTTCCGAAATCATTACATCGACTTTTTCTTTTACCAGTGCTGTAATTCTTGCCAGAGAATTTTTGCCTATGTGACTTTTATTTATTTGAATTCTTTCAGTGAACTCTTCCAAATAGGGGCTTATAAACAAACCTGTTTTGTAGCCTGATTCTATGAGAACTTCATGAATTAAGCTGCAGGTTGAGCCTTTGCCGTTTGTTCCTGCCACATGTATGATTTCATAGCTGTTATGCGGGTTGCCAAGCATCTCCATAAGCCTTTTTATTCTTTCAAGACCAAGCTTTGAGCCGAATTTATATGTGGAATGAATAAATTCAATCGCTTCTTCGTAATTCATATTAACCTCACTAAATTTATTGTTTTAATTCTATAATACTTTTACTTCTTTTTCAATAAAATTGTTAAATACAATTTTTCCAGATTGTTTTTATAAAAAAATAATAAAAATATCCGCTCACGGTTTCGGCAGCGAATAATTCTAAAGCTCATGACCGCTAAAAATCCTACAGCTTGCAAACTCGCTGCGCTCAAACAGTGCAAGCTGTTTAACGGATTTTTAACCTTCATTCGCTAAGAATTATAGTCGTGTCCTGCAAATGTTCGCTTAATATTTCTATTATTTTTCAAAAGCTGATGTAAATATCCGCTCACGGTTTCGGCCGCGAATAATTCTAAAGCTCATGACCGCTAAAAATCCTACAGCCTGCAAACTCGCTGCGCTCAAACAGTGCAAGCTGATTAACGGATTTTTAATCTTCATTCGCTAAGAATTATAGTCGTGTCCTGCAAATGTTCGCTTAATATTCTTATTATTTTAAAAAGCAGATGTAAATATCCGCTCACGGTTTCGGCAGCGAATAATTCTAAAGCTCATGACCGCTAAAAATCCTACAGCCTGTAAACTCGCTGCGCTTAAATAATCGATGGAGCATTACTATTAAATAATTAAAAGTTGTCAATAATAATTGAATATGATAAAATATTCTAGAATATGGCAACTTAAACTGCCGTAAAAGGAAAGGAAAAAATGATAGATAAAAGAAAACTTGACAGAGAGCTTTTAAGTGCGGAAAAGCCCGCACGTTATGTGGGAAGCGAGCTGAACTCTGTTATAAAAAATAAAGATATTGATATAAGATTTGCGTTTGCATTTCCGGATATTTATGAGGTAGGGATGTCTCATACCGGACTGCATATTTTGTACCACTTATTGAACAGCATGGAAAATGTATGGTGCGAAAGGGTGTTTGCGCCATGGACAGATATGGAAGAGGTGCTTCGTAAAAACAAGATACCCTTGTACGGCCTGGAGAGCAAGGATGAACTTACAGCCTTTGACTTCATAGGCTTCACACTCCAGTATGAAATGAGTTATACAAATGTTTTGAACATGCTAGACCTGGGAAACATTCCCATAAGGTCAAAGGACAGAGACAGCAGAATGCCCCTGGTGATTGCCGGAGGTCCCTGTGCTTATAATCCTGAGCCTCTCCATGAAATAATTGATCTGTTCGTAATTGGCGAAGCAGAAGAAGTTTTACCCGAGCTTATAAATTTATACAGTGATGAAAAAAAGAAGGGATATGAAAAGAATAGTTTTCTGGAAAAAGCAGCAGCCTTGGAAGGTGTATATGTTCCGAAGTTTTATGAGGAAATATACAATGATGACGGTACAATAAAGGAAAGAAGACTGTTGAACAATAATGCCAAAGAAATTATCAGGAAGCGGATTATAAGGGACCTGGACAAAAGCTATTATCCTGAAAAAAGCATCCTGCCCTACATTGATGTTGTTCATGACCGGGTGGTTTTGGAATTATTCAGAGGGTGTACAAGAGGATGCCGTTTCTGCCAGGCAGGCATGGTTTACAGACCTGTCAGGGAAAAAAGGGCGGATACGCTATTAGAACAGGCAGACAGTCTTTTAAGGTCAACCGGTCATGATGAGGTATCCCTTACTTCATTAAGCTCGGGAGACTATTCATGCCTTCCTGATTTGACATTGAAACTTTTGGATACCTACGAAAACCAGAATGTAAGCATTTCTTTGCCTTCATTAAGGCTTGATTCAATGACCTTTGATATTATAGAAAGGCTTCAGGAAGTTCGAAAATCAGGCCTTACATTTGCACCGGAGGCAGGAACCCAAAGGATGAGAGATGTTATAAACAAAAACCTTACAGAAGACCAAATTCTCGGGCCTGTGGAAACAGCCTTTAACCTGGGCTGGTCTACGGTCAAATTATATTTCATGATAGGACTTCCAGGCGAAACAATGGAAGATGTGCTGGGGATAAAAGACCTTTCCTACAAGGTAAAGGATAAGTTTTTCCACAGACCTATAGAAGACATAAAGGGAAATTTGAAAATAAATGTAAGCGCAGCCTGCTTTGTACCAAAGCCTTTTACACCTTTTCAGTGGTTTCCTCAAAACAATATGGACCAGTTCTATGATAAGGCAAAGGCATTGCAAAGGGAAATCAAGGATAAGAAGATTTCATTCAGCTATCATGAACCCAGGTTAAGTTATTTGGAGGCTGTATTTGCAAGGGGGGACAGAAGACTTTCCAGAGCCTTGATAAAGGCATGGGAATCAGGTTGTCGGTTTGACGGATGGTACGATATGTTTGACTTTGGAAAATGGATGGATGCCTTTGAAGAAACAAATACAGACCCTGACTTTTTTGCCCTCCGGCAAAGAGAATTGACGGAAGTTTTGCCCTGGGACTTCATAGATATAGGAGTCACCAAGAAACATTTAATTAGCGAATATAAAAATGCACTTGATTGTGCCACCACTCCCGACTGCAGAATAGAATGCTCAAGCTGCGGGGTTAACTATAATTTGCTGGGAGGTGCCTGCCCATGTGCAAAATAATATGCAAATACACAAAAACCGGATATTTAAAATATATTTCCCACCTGGATGTTTTAAGATTTATCCAAAGGTCTGTTAAAAGAGCCGGTATAAATGCTAAATACTCAGAAGGCTTTAACCCTCACATGAAAACATCCTTCGGTTATCCCTTGTCTCTGGGAATAGAGAGCACAGGTGAATATTTTGAACTGGAGCTTGATGAAAGTATAGACCCAAACCTCTTTACAGAAAAGATGAACATGGTGATGCCTAAGGAAATGCAGGTAATCAAGGCAGGTTATACCCAAAATACAGATTCTCTCATGAAAAGATGCGCCTATGCCCAGTATTCGATAAATATTGAGTCGGATATCGATATAGATAAGCTTAATAAATATTTAGATGAAATGCTTACAAAAGGCGAAATATATTACAGGGATAAGAAAAATAAAAAAAACAAATCAGTGACCAGGGAATTAAACACCAAAGATCTGCTGCATTATTTAAAGGCTGAAAATATAAATAATAAAACCAAAATTGCTGCTGTTTTTAAAACTCAGGAAAGCGGAAGCATGAAGGTCGAAGAGCTTATTAAATTATTAAGGAAAAAAGGTTTTGAAACAGATTATTTCACAGTGATGAAAATAGATGCATTGGATAAAGATATGAAGCCAATATTGCAGTAATGGGGAGAGTGCAATGAAGCAGGTTTTAGTAAGTAGTTCTGTATTTTTTAATCATGCGGCAATTATACAGGATGGCAGGCTTGTTGATTATCATTTTGAATTAAATAACAAGCAAAATGTTTCAGGTAACATCTACAAGGGAAAAGTAATGAATATACTACCGGGCATGGAAGCTGCCTTTGTTGACATCGGCCTTGGCAAGAATGCATATTTGTTTTTTGATGACCTGCTTTCGGATAAGTTCCTGCAAGAATTAAGGATTAAGAGGAAAGATGCTAAAAATATTAACAAGGTGCTTAAAACCGGGGATGAGCTGCTGGTTCAGATTGTAAGAGAGCCCATAGGTGAGAAAAACATCTCAGTTACAACTGACATATCCTTTACGGGAAAATATATTGCATTTATTCCCAATACTATGGGAGTTAATCTTTCTAAGAAAATCAAAGACCGCGATGAGCGGAAAAGGCTTGAAGAAATAGGCAAAAGCATAATGGCTGACGGAAATGGCATGATTATAAGAACATTTGCCAAGGGATGTCCACGGGAAGCAATAGAAAAGGAATATGAGATGCTGTCCAGCATATATATGCAGATTGAAAGGGAATACAAATATTCCTATGCCCCCAAGCTTCTATATAAAAGCAATTCTCTGAATGAAAGACTTTTTTTGGACTATATCGATTCAACCGTAGAAGAGATTTATGTGGAAGACAAAATTACTAAGGATAGATTCAAGGATATGATTTCCGGCCTTTCCGGGAATGATCTTAAAAATATCAAAGTAATACTGGAACAGAGGGTATTTGAAAAATTTAATATCGAAAACCAGGTTAAAAAGCTGCTTGACAGGAAGGTTGAACTAAAAAATGGAGGCTCAATAATAATTGATATGACTGAAGCATTGACGGTGATTGACGTAAACAGCGGGAAATATACGGGAAGCCGCAATATGGAGGAAACAGCCCTGGCAATTGATTTAGAAGCAGTCGAAGAAATAGCACGGCAGGTAAAGCTTAGAAATATCAGCGGGATTATTTTAATTGATTTCATTGATATTAAAAAGAAAGAAAGTATTGCCCTGTTAAAAGCAAAAGCAAAGTCCCTGTTTAAGGATGACAAAACCAGAACCAATGTTATAGGGATAACAAAGCTCTGCATTATGGAAATAACAAGAAAGAAGAATAAGGAAAATTTCTATAATCTTATGACCGAGGAATGTGTACATTGCAGCGGCAGCGGCAGAAGCATGTCAAAAGCATTTATATTTATGGAAATAGAAGAAATAATAAAGAATATTAAGCTTAATACATCATCGGAAGCAGTAGTTTTAAATGTGGGATGCTTATTGTACAATAAAATAGTCAAAAGCTGCATGGACATTATTGCTGAAATTGAAAAAAAGTACGATATTAAAATATATATTGAACAGGATGAGCATATTTTATCAGATGAAATTATTGCAGGGAAAATGGGAAAATTGTCCAATATAGATGGAATATATCGAATATAGCAGTTTCGCAGGCTCCATCACCATTTAGTTCACTCTCTGCGGTCGTGCAAAATGGGATTGTGCTGCGACAAAAAAATTAGTTGACAAACATTTTACATTTTGATAGAATCATTATTTGTTAGAAGCCGCTCGGAACAGGTTTAAAACACGAAGTACCTGCAATGGCGAGACTGGGAAGAGGAGGTAGCTTATGTACGCAATTATTGAGACAGGTGGAAAACAATATAGAGTTCAGGAAGGCGACGTGGTAAGAGTTGAAAAACTTAGCATCGCAGACGGAGAAACAGTAAAATTTGATAAGGTTTTGCTTGTTGCCGATGAAGGAAAGCTGAATGTAGGGAAACCATATGTTGACGGAGCAGTAGTTGAAGGAGTAGTTGAAAACCAGGGAAAAGAAAAGAAAATATTAATTTTCAAATACAAATCAAAAAAGGACTACAGAAAAAAACAAGGTCATCGTCAGCCCTATACACAGGTTAAAATTGAAAAAATAGTAGGTTAGTATGATTACAGTTACCATATTTAAAACCAGGGATGAAATCAAAGGTTTTATGGTTAAAGGCCATTCTGATTACGCCGAAGCAGGATTTGACATAATTTGTGCGTCAGTTTCGATTTTGTCTTATACAGCATTAAATTCATTGAACCTTGTTGCCGGGATAGAACCTCAAAACATTGAATATGCAGTGGATGATGAGGGGATGATGAGTTTGAAAACACTTAAGAACAATGATAAAACTGATATAGTATACAGAAATCTCATAGTCGGAATGGAATTATTATTGGAAGATTATAGCGATTATATTACACTTAAATTTGAGGAGGTGTAAAAATGTTATTGAAATTAAACTTACAGTTATTTGCACATAAAAAGGGTGTCGGCAGTTCAAGAAACGGCAGGGACAGCAATTCCAAGAGATTGGGAGTAAAAAGAACCGACGGCCAGTTTGTTTTGGCCGGAAATATTCTTGTTAGACAAAGAGGTACCAAGCTTCATCCGGGAATTAACGTAGGCATTGGAAGTGATGATACACTATTTGCCATGGTTGACGGAAAGGTTAAGTACGAAAGAAAAGATAAAACAAGAAAACAGGTCAGCGTATATCCTGTTGAATTAGAAGCATAATAAGAACCCAACCCAACGACGCAATCATAGATTGCTGTTGGGTACCCGGAAACCTTGTTGCTTGCGCAATAAACGACCTACCGTAAGGTAGGTTTTTAATTACAGGTATAAGGGAAGACTAATAAAAAAGGTTGTGAAATAAAAATATGTTTGTGGATATGGCAAAAATAAGCATTAAGGCCGGCAAAGGCGGAAACGGAAGCGTCGCATTCAGACGGGAAAAATACATACCAATGGGGGGGCCTGCAGGCGGTGACGGAGGCGACGGAGGAAGTGTCATCATAGTTGCCGATGAAGGTCTCAGGACTTTGATGGATTTCAGATACAAAAACCATTATCAGGCTGAAAACGGAGAAGACGGCAGAGGGAAAAAACAATATGGTGCTGACGGCAAGGACCTTTATTTGAGGGTTCCTCCGGGAACCTTGATAAAGGACAAAGAAACAGGCATTGTGCTGGCTGATTTAAAAACCGGCGGTCAGGAATATGTCGCTGCAAGGGGAGGCCACGGCGGCAAGGGAAATGTTAAATTCAAAAGCTCCATAAGGCGCACTCCCCGATTTGCCGAACCTGGAGGCAAGGGAGATGAAAGGGAAATTGTGCTTGAACTGAAGCTCATTGCGGATGTAGGGCTTATAGGGTTTCCCAATGTAGGAAAATCAACAATACTGGCATCTGTAACAAGCGCCAAGCCAAAAATAGCAAATTATCCCTTTACGACTTTAAAGCCGAACTTGGGGGTTGTTTCAATAGGCGAAGGCCACAGCTACGTGCTTGCTGATATTCCCGGGCTTATAGAAGGTGCTTCAGAAGGTGCAGGCTTGGGGCTTGACTTTTTAAGACATGTTGAAAGAACAAGATTGCTTTTGCATGTGCTTGATGCATCAGGCCAGGAGGGAAGGGACCCAGTTGAAGATTTTTATAAAATAAATGAAGAATTAAGCCAATACAGCGAAAAATTATCACAAAAACATCAGGTTATAGTCTTGAATAAAATGGATTTGCCGGAAGCTGCAAATAATGTTGAAAAGATAAACAAAATATTTTCAGACAAATACGAAATAATCCAAGTATCTGCCGCAACTGGCCAGGGACTTGACTTTTTGAAGAAAAGAGCATATGAAAGACTGATCCAGATTGAAGAAGAGATAGAATTTGTTGATGAAAATGCTGTAGAAAGTTTCTTTGACAAAAAGGATAGGGATACGATTGTTGTAAGCAAGGAAGATGATTATTTTTCCGCAGAGGGAGACTTCCTCGAAAGACTTGTTGCATCAACCAATTTTGATGATTTTGAATCCTTTTCAAATTTCCAGAAGGTCCTTGTGGACAAGGGAGTAATACAGAAATTAAGAGACCTGGGTGCCGTAGAGGGAGACTTAATAAGTGTCTGCGGAGTTGAATTTGATTTCCTTGATTAAACAAATTACGCAACTTTTCTTATAATATTAAATCATAGACTGTACAGGAGGAATCCTCGCAGTCTTTTTCTTTTTCCCCGACTTGGAATTATATAAACCCTGTGTGTTTCTGTACTCTCATATAAACTCCTTTCCTTTATTGCCGGTATTTTGGCAGACAGTATGGAATTATACTTTTACTGTCACACTTTTGATTCCTCAAAATATAATAGTAGTCTCAATAATTCTTTTTAAGGATAGGCAAAGATTCATTACGTAGAATGTTTAAATGTGCATTTGTTTTATATACACATATTTTATAATATGAACAAAGAAATCATATAAACCAGGTGTAATATATTATCAATACAAAACAAAAAAGGGGGTGGGAAAATGGTTAAAGGAATATTATTTGACAAGGACGGCACATTGATTGATTTTTCATTGTGGAGGAATGCCGGAATCAAAACGATTCAAACTATATTGAATGAATATGATATAAATGGCGAAAAGCTAAACAAAGACCTTCAAAGAGCTATCGGCATAAAGGAAAATGGAGTGGAGCCTTTTGGAGCTTTAGCTTACAGCTCACATGAGAATGTGGCATATGAGCTTCATTCCATTCTAAAAAAGCATGTGAATATCGAACTTGACAGATTCCAGACCCATGTGGTCGAATTGCTTCGAAAAGAAGTATTAAAGGATGATGCTGATTTTAAAGAAATTGTAAGCATAAAAAAATTATATGAATATCTAAATTCCAAAAACATAAAAATGGGTATGGCAACAGCAGATTCCAGCCAATCCGTCATGCATATGATAAACACCCTGAATTTAAGCGACAGCTTTGATTTCATCGGCTCATATGACGGTACAATGAAGCGAAAGCCTCACAAGGACATGTGTATGAGATTTTGCTCAATGTACGGCTTGGAACCCGGCCAGGTGGCAATAGTGGGAGATTCCTATAACGATATGCTCTTTGCATTAAATTCCGGTGCAATAGGAGTAGGGGTATTGTCAGGTGTAAGCAGCAAAATAAATTTGAAGGATGTAGCCAATGTCATTGTTGCTTCTGCCGGCACATTGTTTGATGAATATGTGCTTGAAGCATTAGATGAGAAATATTATGGTGCAAGAGAGCTTAGGACAGCGTAAGCCTGTGATTGAAAATAAATCGGGCTTATTTTTTTCTCTTAGTCATAATTTTCTATATAGTGGCAATAATATATACAAAACACCAGGGGAGAAAATTATGAATGATTTTGAGAAAATCCAAAAAATGTACGATAATGGATTCAGGTGCATAAGATATGATGATACCAAAGACGGGGACATGTGCATATATTTTAAGAATTTTGACAATGAGGATTCCGAAGCCTTGAGAGTATCAGATTTTGAACAAAAAATGCAGATAAAAAATTTTATCAGACAAAATACCATGAGATAGGAAGGAACTTGCTTTTACAGTTCCTTTTTGGTTCTTTATGTCCAATTATTTCTTGTAATCCCAACTCTTCTAATATATAATATCTGTAATATTTAAAGTGAGGGATAAATTATGAGTACTGCAGATAAAATTTTTATACAAATGTGCAAGGATATATTGACAAATGGAGTATGGGACACAGCTTACGATGTAAGGCCAAGGTGGGAGGATGGTACGCCTGCTCACACTATCAAGAAGTTTGGAGTGGTAAACAGATATGATTTGCAGGAGAGCTTTCCGATTCTCACACTGAGAAAAACTAATTTCAAAGCTGCCGTAGATGAATTATTGTGGATATGGCAGAAGAAGTCAAATAATGTTAATGACTTGAACAGCAGGATATGGGATTCATGGGCAGATGAAACAGGCTCCATAGGCAAGGCTTACGGTTATCAATTAGGCATTAAGCATAAATACAGGGAAGGGGATTTTGACCAGGTAGACAGAGTAATCTATGATTTAAAAAACAATCCTGCAAGCAGAAGAATCATGACAAATATTTATAACTTTCAGGATCTTCATGAAATGCATCTATACCCTTGTGCATACAGCATGACCTTCAATGTTTCAGGCAACAGGTTAAATGCAATACTAAACCAGCGGTCTCAGGATGTTTTGGCTGCCAACAACTGGAACGTGGTACAGTATTCAATATTGGTGCATATGATGGCTCAGGTTAGCGGACTGGTTGCCGGAGAACTGGTTCATGTAATTGCGGATGCTCATATTTACGACAGGCATGTTCCTATAATAGAAGAGCTAATTGAAATGGAAAGCCACGATGCACCGGTTCTGGAAATAGACAAGAGCATCAATGATTTTTATGATTTTTCTGTGGACAGTTTTAATTTAGTTGATTATAAATACAATCCTTTTAAGGTAAAGGTACCCATTGCGGTATAAGGGAGAAACCATGAAATTAATAGTTGCAGTAGCAAGAGATTGGGGAATAGGAAATAAGGGGGAGCTCTTATTCAATGTGCCTCAGGATATGGATTTTTTTAAAAAAACTACCTTGAATAAGGTTGTTGTCATGGGGAGAAAAACTCTTCTTTCTCTTCCGGGAGGAAAACCCTTGATAAACAGGACAAATATAGTTTTAACACGTGATGTGAATTTTGAAAAGGAAGGCTGTATCGTAGTAAATTCAACAGAAGCCTTGTTTGAAGAGCTGAAAAATTATAACAGTGACGATGTGTTTTTAATAGGCGGGGGAAAATTGTACAATGAATTGTATCCTTTTTGCAGCGAAGCCTATATTACCAAATTTGACGCAGTATTGGAAGCAGATACATATTTGCATAATTTTGAAGAGGATAAGGACTGGCTTCTAACGTATGCTTCTGAGCTGCACGAACACCAGGGATTAAGATTCATATTCACAACCTACAAAAATCTGGCATATGAAAAGGGGACGGGTGGTCTGCCAATCAACGTCAACAGTTTTTAGAGAAGATTTTTTCTTTCTTAGGAGTTTTTAATTATATATAATGGTTTTTACTTTAGAAAAAAGGGGTGCTGCTCTAGTTTTGAGCGGCCCCCCTTTTAATTGCTATTTTCTATTTGTCAATATGAACATTCAGTTTATCTTTAATTGCAGCCTGGGCAGCAGCTAGTCTAGCAACAGGAACTCTGAACGGTGAGCATGATACATAGTCAAGCCCAACCCTGTGGAAGAATTCCACTGATGCGGGGTCTCCGCCGTGCTCGCCGCAAACTCCAAGGTGCAGCTCTTCCTTTGCTTTCCTGCCTAAAGTAACAGCCATGGCAACAAGTTTTCCCACGCCTTCCTGGTCGATTGTTTCAAAGGGGTCTTGTTCAAGAATTCTTGCTTCCTTGTAATCTTCAAGGAATTTGCCTGCATCATCTCTAGAATATCCAAATGTCATCTGTGTAAGGTCGTTTGTACCAAAGGAGAAGAAATCTGCATATTCTGCCACTTCATCAGCTGTCAGGCATGCTCTTGGTATTTCAATCATTGTACCTACAAGATAGTTCAGATCAGATTTGAATTCTTTCTTTGTTTCCTCAGCTGTTTCAATTATCAGTTTTCGCAGTATCACAAGCTCTTCTTTCTTGCCTACGAGGGGAACCATTATTTCCGGCACAATTTCAATATTTTCTTCTCTTGAAACTTCAATGGCAGCCTCGATTATGGCTCTTGCCTGCATTTTTGCTATTTCAGGGTATGAAATTGCAAGACGGCAGCCCCTGTGGCCCAGCATCGGGTTAAGTTCATGGAGACTGCTGATTTTGGCTTTTAATTCTTTTAACGGAACATCCATAGCTTCAGCTAATTCCACTATATCTTCTTCCTCTACCGGCAGGAATTCATGAAGGGGAGGATCAAGCA